>Ga0114956_1002328_pt1 | contig 14920 bp, 14 predicted proteins | sample MaitaG_FD_87304 | JGI IMG/M metagenome (GOLD analysis project Ga0114956, IMG submission 87304) | Marine algal microbial communities from Maine, USA - Maine_Asex2 metaG | ecosystem: Host-associated > Algae > Red algae > Unclassified | place: Maine, USA | collected 2015-01-05 | reverse complement strand
TTCAATTGAATTAATTAATGTAACACTTTGCTCGCTAGGTGAGTCTGCACTTCCAGTGCTAGAAATGAGTACAGTAAAACTTACGGTCTGAGGTATGTCGCTTCGTTGAGCGTCCGACGCGAACAAAAAAGTATTTGAAATATAAATTGGCACACATAGAAGCAAAGATTAGGGGTAACGAGGCATTGCATTCGGAAATTTACCCAAAGCGTTTGCTTCAATAAATTTATAGCTCCAATGGAAATATGTGGATTACTTCAGTATTTTTTGCTGTGGCTATCCAGTGTTTATAGAAACTACCGATTACAGAGAGTTGCATGAACTTAATATAGGTCGCTTTATGGTTTGCCTCGCTTTGGATAGTTCAAACAGTTTTTTAACTGGTTTGATTGGATTTATTCTAATTCTTTACGTAGCTTATAGCCTCAAAACCGGTTATTTTCATCGCAAGCCGTCTTTTACATCATTCTCTGAGTGGGGACAGCTGTTTGTTGTAGTACACAAGGATGATGAGCCTGGTTATTATTGGTCTGGAATCGCGATGACCATTTTGTTCGTATTTGTTCTACTCTACGTTGTAACCTTCTGTTAGCGCCGTATTCGGGTCGTGGTGCGCGGTGCCAGTGCACTCAAAATATTTTAAGGATCGATCGCGTACATAGAAGCGTGATAATTTTCACAAGCTTCATAGGACTATTTCTCGATTTTGCTATTGATCAAATGGCCGCTAATGGGCCGTAGAATAAAAATTTACAGCTTTGAGCATCTGCTTTCCGTTCTCATAGTGAACAGTTTAGGTACCAAAGTGTTCACCATAAGCGGACATTCCCGGCAGTGTCCGCTTAGGCGGCTAAGTGCCCAAGAACGAAACCGCTACGCGGTAGTTGTCACCATCAGACTTAACCTAAATTAATGATTTAAAACTGGGCTCCTCCCATGTTGTTCTTAGGTTCCCCAACCTTAACAACAACACAGTAGGAGTAGAGCCCATGAGTGATTCTAACAATTCCCCGAGCCCTTTGCGACAGCGCATGATCGAAGACATGATGATGCGTAAGTTAAGCCCTAAAACCCAGCGTTCCTATTTGCGCCATGTTACCGAGCTAAGCGAGCATCTGGGGTTTTCACCTCATAAAGCAACAGCAGAAAATCTACGAGAGTACCAACTGCACAAGGTGAACAGTGGTCGGTCCTCAGGCAGTATCAACGCGCAACTTTCCGGATTACGTTTTTTCTTTGAAGTGACACTCGATGATGTGAACGTGTTGCGGCGGATTAAACGTGTGCAGCAACCGCGACGTATCCCCGAGATATTAAGTGCTGAGGAAGTGACACAACTCATCGATGCTGCAGACAACTTAAAGTACCAAGCTGCATTATCGATCTCTTATGGCGCTGGTCTTCGGCGCAACGAAGTGGTGCACCTGAAGATCTCAGATATAGACAGCGATCGGATGATCATTCGAGTGGAGCAAGGCAAAGGTGTTAAAGATCGCAATGCGATGTTGTCACCGTCATTACTCGAGTTGCTTCGAAGTTGGTATCGATACGGCATCGCACAAAACAGATTGATGCCCGGTGGTTGGCTGTTCCCAGGACAGAACCCCGTCAACCCTCTATCGGCACGACAGCTGAACCGTGCGTTTCATCAGGCGTGCGATACCGCAGACATTGATAAGAAAGTCACTCTGCATTCTTTACGGCACTCGTTCGCAACGCATTTGCTTGAGGCCGGTGTCGATATCCGCGTCATACAAGTGTTGTTAGGACACGAGAAGCTGACGACCACGGCACGCTACTCTCAAGTGGCATCCAGTACGCTGCGTGAAGTGAAAGGGCCTTTGGAATATTTAAGTTTAAAGTTGCGTCAGTAGCCTTCCAAGTTGGGCCAACTTGAAGTCGCGGATATATTCCGTGACTCAGGCCCTGCGTGGCGCAAAGCCAACGCAGGACATATAAGCCTTGGGCAACTCAAGGCGATGACAGCCATCGAGCGCTGTCGTAGTGCTGACTTAGGCGGGCATGTTTTGCGCTGCACGGGATGCGCAGAACAACAGATCGCTTATAACTCCTGTCGTAACCGACATTGCCCCAAGTGTCAGTCCACAGCGGCCCATCGTTGGATGGAAGATCGGCAAGCCGATCTACTACCGGTAGAGTACTTCCATGTGGTGTTCACGTTACCGTCGCAAATCAGAGATATTGCGTATCAGAATAAGGCGGTGATCTACAACATTCTGTTCAAGGCTGCGGCGCAAACACTACTCACGATTGGTAAAGATCCAAAACACTTGGGTGCATCGCTGGGTCTCACGGCCGTGCTGCACACATGGGGTTCAGCGATGGTGCATCATCCGCACTTGCATTGCATCGTGCCCGGAGTTGGTTTGTCGCCTGATAAGCAACGCTGGGTTGCCTGCAGACGTGGCTTCTTTTTACCGGTCAAAGTGTTGTCGCGTTTATTCCGTCGGTTGTTTCTGGAACAGCTCGAGCAAGCTTATAGTGACAAGCGCTTAAAGTTCTATGGTGCACGCACAGCGCTGGAGGATGAGGGATGCTTTGTTCGCTACCTTGCGCCGACCAAGTGAATCGATTGGTTCGTCTATGTAAAAAACCGTTTGCCGGCCCTGAGTCGGTTTTAAGATATCTGTCGCGCTACACGCATCGGATTGCTATCGCCAACAGTCGATTAATCCACGCCGATAAAAACACCGTAACGTTCAAGTACAAAGACTACCGGATAGAGGGAGAGAAACGCTACAAACACATGACACTGCAAACCGATGAGTTCATTCGCCGTTTTCTGATGCATGTGCTGCCATCCGGCTTTCATCGGATACGCCACTACGGTTTACTCTCAAACAAAGCACGAGAACAAGCCTTGGCGCTTGCGCGCCAACACCTTCACGTTGCACCTGAACCGCAGGCACCGCTTGAGGCAGAAACAGAAAGCCCTGTTTACGTCTGTACCAGCTGCGGTGAGCCGATGATCATCATTGGGATGATGGAGCGAACTGATTTAGCTCGCGCACCACCCGTACCAGGGATAGCACGATGAATCTGGCGCACTATCTATCCAGTCTTGATCGACTCGACGGGCCTGTATTGTTCCATGCATTTTACTGGTCAATAAATGACGAAAAATCCTGTTATAGAGTATAAAAAATGACTCAACACGTATTGACAATGACCCTAATGAGAACAGTTATCGCGTTGAGTGCTACAGTTGGTAGCGTGGATAGTGAAAATGAATTATGCAATCCCCATAGCAATTAACGTAACGTAAAGCTGTGGTGGGACAGCCGCGGTTTCCTCCTCGGGGGCTAGACAACATCTGCCGGTATAATTCTGACTGGTTATGGGTTTTCTGCGTCTGCAGCTGTCATCCAATCCTTACCAAAAGCTGCCAGTCATCTAAATTTGATAAACGCCTTCCACTGATACCCTCGCAAAGCTTAAAGAAACGCGCAGCGCGGTCGAAAAGAAATATTAGTTGCTACAATCTGCAAGGAACCTGTGAAAAAGCCAGACGATGCTAGATTGCCTAGCAAAGTGACAAGATCTGACAAGGGTGCGTGGATAATGCTCTCGGCGATTATCCCTATATTCTTATTCGGTCTAGGTGCAGCTGCATTAAGAGAACTTGGAGCACCACCCGAGCTGACGAAAGCCTTAGGGATTCTGTGTTTTATAGCGGTCGTGTTACTAATGATAGGCGGTGCGCTTATGTTGCGTTGCCCACTTTGCAACCATCTGAATTGGGGCAGTTACCGAACAGCAACGCCTCATTGCAGAGGATGCGGTGTAGAGTTCGATGAACCACAATACAAGCTTTGGTAAATTGGACATGGGGCGATCGGCGATCGCCTCAGGTTTAAAAGATCTATTCTTACCACCGGCTGCTTTGGGGACGATCCTGCTGGTCGACTATACTTAATTGGACGGCAAAAATCGGCCCAATCCAGACATATGCTAATCGCCAGAGGCTGGAGAATAAGTATTTTATTGTTCCATTGCTAAGGAGTAGCATCAATGGGGTCAAGTAGATTCCAATTCCGATCACCCATTTAATATCCCTAGGAATTGCTGTAGTACTATTTATTGCTTATTGCCTCTTCAGAGATATTCAATTCCCTGATTTGAATGGCAATTGTGCAATCCCGGATGATTTTTGTTCCAGTTCGACCGATATATTTGCTGTGTTTGTAGCGGTATTTTATGTGCTGAAATTTTGTTGATATGGCTTTTCTGTTACGCCTGTGTGAGACAGGTTGTCGGTTGATATTGAAGGTGTAGAGTTTATAACAACTACCGCTTTGGGAACAAAGCCGGCCAACAGCCAAACCTTTTCGATGTCCGCTACAAAGGAACGAAGCGCAAAATAGAAGGGTGTTTTTTTTCACTGATGCGTCGTTATAACGCAAACTTAACAGACTGACAATATGCCAGCCTGAACTTGTTTTTTCTATGTCAGTTTAAATGTCAGAGCGATGACCCAGCAGTCATCCGATAATTTGAAGGCGTTTCAAAAGTGAATGCTTGCCTATGGAACGCTTGCGCATAACCCTTAGCGCGACTCTGTGTTCTCTTGCCATAATAAGCTTGCAGAATAGCTTCACTGCATTGGGTGTCAGAATATACATGTATATTGTCTGTCGTGTTTGCACGCGTTGCGGAGCTATAATCTACATGTATATTGTTAGCTTTTACCATGTACATAGGGGCTGGCCGCTCTGCACACATAGCGTCATTGCTTGAACGCTCCGATATATTCTGCCCATGAGAATTAAGAATTCGATACTTAAAGCGAGTAGGTGATAGCTTGCGCACGGTATTAAATGACGCTTCATCTGTACGTAATGATTTTTCAAAGTCAAACAGACTGACATCGTCATTGTGCTGTTGCCGAATGAACTGCTCTTGTAGCTCTGGTGAGTTTCCTTCGATATGTTCGATGGTATAGCCACCCTCATGAGCCAGTGTATGGTGATAGGAGCACAAACAAACACCATTGTCTAAAGAGGTAACACCTCCATCAGCCCAATGTTCAATGTGATGTATATGCAGATGGCGTGAATGAGTGCAGCCAGGCCATACGCAATGTTGATCGCGCTCTTTAATGGCGCGCGCCATAGCATTGGGCCATATTCGTGATTTACGGCCAATATCGATGGGCTCCGATTTATTCGTTATATTGATCGACAGACTGCAATCACAGGCAATGCGTCTCGCTGTTTCTGTGGCGATAGGACCTACGCCGAGTAGGGTTGGGCGTTTGGTTGGAAGTGTTGTTGGGGCAACAGATGGTATGTCAGTTGCGGTATCGGTACTGGTTGCTATAACGATTGGTATATCAGTTGAGGTTGTGGCTTCCTCTGTCGCCAGTTCGCTGGCATCTATTGATACCATCACTTGATAACGATCAGCAGATGCTATCTCTCTGCCTGCATTTTGCAAACTGGTCTCAGCCATTAACACCGCTGCATCTGCCCGACTTTGAGAAAGAGTGTTGTCTTTTGTGCTGCTAACAGTACCCATTTGGTTTAGGCTTTGTTCAACACTATTAAGAAATGCTTGTGCAACTTCAGGCGGCAACACTAATTGTATTCTGGTGCAGCCGTTACTGATTTCATCCCATGTAAGCGTTCGTGATGTCCATTGCTTGAGTGCCCGTGCGTTTTCACCTTCATTGTCTTCATCCTCGCGCCATCGGTACTCTCCGCAGATGCGTTTAACATCGGATACGGATGCATCAAGAGCGGCATGGCATAGGATTTTCTCATTTTCGCTATTGGCTACGCGAGTAATCAATCGAACCTTTGACCATGAGAGAGAGCCGACTCTAAACAGTGCTTGGACAGTGGGCAATGTTTGCAGTATGCGCCCAACTCTTAAGTACTCCCAGCTCAATTGAGTACTGATTCCGATTTCAAGGTTCATCCATGCAGCGCAATGGCTAGCGCCACAAGACTTCCAGCCTTGCTTATCATCGAACCTGACCAGTAGTTCTAAAAGATCAGCGTGATTAGAAGTGATCTCTTGCGACAACGCCTTCAAGCGCTCGCGAATGGAAGTTTCGTCTTGTGGTAATGCGCAACCTTTTGTTGGCTCAGGTGCGCCTTTGATACAAGCCATGGCTAGTCGTACATTCTGGCCGAACTGTTCGCGTTCCGTTGGACCAAATGCATTCATCCCGAGTGGGATTCTGGGTTGGTTGTTATGTGAGGAAGTTTTGTTTGAATTATCCATAATTCTGCACGCCTGTTGAGGACGTTCATTATATCAACGGTGCATCCAACGGACAACAAATAACTGTAAATAAAGCCAGTATAAATTATGGCTATGTGAATTCAAATTGTAGATTAAGTACGCGGTGGTTTCTCACTAATCCAAAGCATGATCGTTCCTTCAACAACGATCTTCCCCGATGTATCAACTGCTTCAACTCGCACTGCTAAATCACCGGGTTGCCAGCCATCGGCAGGTACTGTGGCGGTGCACATGATGTCGGTTTCACCCTTGCTTGGATAGGTTAATTGCATGCCCTTTGGAATCCATCGCAGTTTTGATGGAATTGAAGCCTCGGCCATAAAGCCCATTGCCATCTCTAAGCCGTTAGCAATAGCGATGATGTGCATAGTGCCGATGTGATTCTGCACTCGCTTGCGCTTTTTAATCAGAATTTTGCACTGATTAGGTTCTAACAAAGTGACCAGTGGTGAGACGGTTTTAAAGTAGGGTGCTTGGCGTGCGGCAAAGCTTGAAAAAAAACGCTGGCCCATTGGCCAGCGTAAGAATTTGTCATAGATGACGAGAACTTTGTTTTTTTTTGCAGGCATCGCTGGCTAGTCTTCCATTGCTCCACCGGCATCTTTCCAGTCGCCAATACCGCCGATATTGCTGACCGATGTATAACCCATGTCTTGTAGCGTTTTTCCAGCCAAGGCTGCTTGCCCACCGGCTGCACAGACCAACAAAATATCAGCGTCTTTTTTCATTGCTTCATTATGAAAAGGAGTTGCATCGTCTGCGGCAAATTCAATAAACCCTCGGGGAATTCGAACAGCACCGGCAATAGTGCCACTGTCAGCAATAGCAGAGGAGTCGCGTACATCAACGACCACTGATTTGCCAGCTTTGACTCGAGCGATGGCGTCAGTCGCAGAGAGGCGTGGAACGCTCTCATTGGCTAGGTCGAGGTAGTCTTTTGCTGATTTCATGGTGTGTCCTATATATATAAAGGTGTGTTGAACTGATGATACCGCGCTGCCGTTGTTGGTGCTGGGGCGCTTTATTGATAATTCTTTTAAATTGGTCATATATTCCCAATAATTCATTCAATGTTGGCTTGACTAGTGCCGCCAAGGGTGTATTATTGGGATAAATAGCCCAAATAATAATCCGATCAATAAATGGAGAAGGATATGATCCAGAGAACCTTGATAGCCAGCGCTGTTTCGCTGGTCTTGCTAACAGCCTGTAGTGAAGATAATTCGGTTGATACGGTCTCCACAGATCCCACAGACGGTACAGATCCCATAAACACCGAGCAGCGCTTACGGCAATTCGATAACAGTGATGCGTTTTACACCGCATTGCGCGAAGGGTTGGCGCAGCAAAACAATGGTTATGACTTTGCATTTGCTGAAACAGCAGATCTTGCAGTTGCAGCGCCGTCGATTGGTGGTTCCGCTGGTGGTGATGTGGCGGAATCAGCTTCAGCTTCAGACTCAAGTCAAACTGGTTCATCGGCGGCAACAAACGATGTCACCACAACCAATGTGCAAGAAGTTGGGGTAGATGAACAAGATCGCATGAAGTCGGACGGCGAATTTTTATATGTACTTGATAATCAATATGACTATGGCGAGCCAGTATTTGGAATCCCAGTCGACACGCCTGAAGTAGCGTCAGTGAGTTTGTTAGTTGATGTGCTGCCAGTGGATGGTGGTACTAGTGCTGTGAGTGATAGTGTTGCCGGTTTATCTATTGCACCGGCACCTAACGTAACGACTAAAGTTCGCATACTGTCATTGCAAACCGATGCGCCCGATGCCACTCCAGTCACTGATCTTGAAGTTGACCTAGGAGGTGCATCAGCTGATGGTATGTATTTGTATAAGACTGACGCCAAACGTAGTTTGATCTTAACCAGCACCAGTTTCCCGAATTACTACTCTGCGTGGAATGATTCTGCAGCGTTTGGTCAATCTCGAAGTTTAGTCACAAAACTGGATGTAACGGACCCTTCGCAATCGAGTGTTGAGAATACGTTCCAGATTGATGGGCAGATTATTTCCAGCCGGCGCATTGGCAACAACCTTTTCTTGGCGAGTCGCTACTATCCAGCCATTCGAGGCATAGACCGCTATTCGATGACGCCAGAAGAATATGACGCAGCGCTGGAAAATGCTGATTTGAGCCAAGCTTTGCCAAAGATGACGCATACCGCAGATGGCACTGTAACTAATCTGATTGATCCGGCTGGTTGTTTTGTCGCGGCAAAGCCTGAATCGACTGATTACTACTACAGTCCGGATATTGTGACTTTGGCCGTTGTTGATCTTGAAACGCTACAACTTAAAGACAGTGAGTGTTTCCTAGGCGCAACGGAAACACTGTATGCAACACCTAACTCAGTTTTCCTTGCGACCACAAAGTGGGATTACTCAGGTTTTCCAACATTAGAGTTAGAAGATAGCGACACCGCTTTAACCTACGTTGACCCTCGGGTGGATACCGACATCCATCAATTTTCAATTGAAGGTTCACAACTTACCTACAGTGGTTCAGGTGTGGTTGCCGGGCATCTGGGATGGAATCCATTAAGAAAACCGTTTCGCATGAGCGAGAAAGATGGTTATTTGCGGGTGGCTACTTTTTCAGATGCACAAAATGATGCGGTTAGTCCTATTAATGTCAGTGTGCTTAAGCTTGCAGGCGATGGTGATTTAACAAGGGTTGCACAACTTCCTAATGCGAACAACCCAGAGCATATAGGTAAGCCAGGTGAACAGCTTTATGCGTCTAGATACCTTGGTGACCGAGGTTATCTTGTGACTTTTCGGCAGACCGATCCTTTATATGTGATCGACTTTTCAAACCCAGAGGACCCCAAGCTTGCGGGCGAACTTGAAATTGATGGTTATAGCGATTACCTGCAACCCATTGGTGAGAATTTCTTGTTAGGCATAGGTAAAGATGCAGTTGCAGCGCCTGAGGGGTTTGGTGATGGTTTTGGTGCTTTGACGCAGGGAGTGAAGCTATCGCTATTCAACGTAGCCGATGCGAACAATCCATATGAAGTTCATTCCATCGTTGTTGGCGAGCGTGGCACCGAAGCGGTCGCTTTGCAGAATCATCGTGCTATTACTGTACAAACTGCAACCGATACACATCCAACGCGCATTGCATTTGGAATTGATGTCGCAGGTCTTGCAGACCCTCGACCAACGAATGAACCATCGACTTGGTATCAGTGGAATTTTACTGGACTGCATGGTTTCGAAATAAATACTGGCGATTCTCCTAGTATTGAGAAACGGGGTGTCATGGTGGTTAATTCTGCGTCTAACCAATTGTCATCACCTTACGGTTACTACGGGGATGATCGCTCCGTGATCGTCGGAGACTCGGTTTATTACGTTCATGGTTCATCGGTCTATGCAGCTAACTGGTCTGATCTGAGTAACTTTACAGGACCACGTTAGGCTGGGTCGCATTAGGATAAGAGTTTGACTAGGGCGCATGGATGCGTCCGCTTCGTGTACCCTTTGCAGCATGGAAAAACACTACGATGCCATCATCTTAGGTGGCGGTGCTGCAGGATTAATGTGTGCCTGGCAAGCAGGCTTGCTCGGTCGTCGTGTTGTTGTGCTCGAACGCAGTAAGAAAATCGGCCGGAAAATTCTTATGTCTGGAGGAGGACGGTGTAACTTCACCAACCTCTACGTTGAACCAGACAACTTCATCTGCACCAATCCCCATTTTGTTAAGTCGGCATTAAGCCAGTACACCGCCTGGGATTTTATTGGTAGCGTTCAAGCACACGACATTAATTACCATGAGCGCGATCACGGCCAGCTTTTCTGTGACGGTAAGGCGCGTGAAATTGTCGATATGCTGCGCAGCGAATGTGAGACCGTCGGTGTAGACATTGTTATGCAGTGCGCTGTTGATGATATTGCTTTTGATGCAGATGCCAAAAAGTATCTTGTGCGAACCAACAAGGGTTTAGTTGAATCTCCGTCGGTCGTTGTTGCAACGGGTGGTTTGTCCATACCGCATATGGATCCAACGCCTTACGGCTACGACCTGGCCAAACAATTCGGACTAAACGTATTGCCACTGCGTGCAAGTTTGGTTCCTTATACCTTTACCGGTTCGCTCAAAGAGATGTTTGGGCGGCTTTCAGGCAACGCCATCCCTGCAATAATCAATGCGGGTTCAAGTCGTTTTCGTGAAGCCTTGTTATTTACCCATCGTGGTTTGAGCGGTCCTGTGGTTTTACAGGCCTCAAACTATTGGCATGAGAGCGATCCGATTGAAGTTGATCTACTGCCTGATGAAAGTATGTCGGCGGTCTTGCTCGATGCAAAAAACCATCAGCCGAAGAGTTTGGCCAGAACTGTCATAGCGCGGCTGTTACCAAAAAATGTGGTGCTAGAATTTGAACAGTTGTGGTGGTCGGCTTACGCAGATCGCCCGATGGTTGACTGGCCGAACGCACAAATTGAACAGGTCGGACATTTGTTTAATCACTGGGAGATTATCCCTGCAGGTACGGAAGGCTATCGAACGGCCGAAGTCACGCTTGGGGGTGTCAATACAGACGATCTTTCCTCAAAAACCATGCAGGCAAAGGCCCAGCCTGGACTGTATTTTATTGGTGAGGTTGTTGATGTGACCGGTCATTTGGGCGGGTTTAACTTTCAGTGGGCATGGTCGTCTGCCTATGCGTGTGCGCAATCGCTTTGATTTAACCGCGTAATTCTTTTGTCAGGGTACAATCGATTTAAGAATGGGGGAATCATGATTAACATAGGCATTATTGGCGGCTCAGGCTATACCGGCGTTGAATTACTTCGTTTGCTGCTACCGCGCGACGACGTTCACGTGAATTTTGTAAGCTCGCGAGCCAACGCAGGCACGCGGGTCGATGCACAGTTTCCCAGCTTGCGCGGATTCACAGATCTGAACTTCTCCGACCCCGATCAAGTCTCCTCTGGCGAGTGCGATCTGGTGTTTTTCGCAACACCGCACGGCACTGCCATGAAACAGGCCCCCGCTTTGCTCAACAAAGGCGTAAAGGTGGTTGATTTGTCTGCAGACTACCGAGTCAAAGATGTTGCTGAGTGGGAGAAGTGGTACAAAGTTAAACACACTAGCCCTGAGTGGATTGAAAAGGCGGCCTACGGGTTGCCAGAAACTAATCGCGTTGCAATTGCCGATGCGATGTTGGTGGCGAATCCTGGTTGTTACCCAACGTCTGTTCAACTTGGATTTATGCCTTTGTTGGAAAATGATTTGGTGCACACCGATTCACTCATAGCCGATGCAAAATCGGGTGTTACTGGTGCAGGCCGTGGGGCAAGCGTTGCGACTTTGTTGGCAGAAGCTGGAGACAACTTCAAAGCCTATGGCGTTGCAGGTCACCGCCACTTGCCTGAAATAGAACAAGGTCTTCGCGATATGACCAGTGATGCCGTCAGTCTGACCTTCACTCCCCATTTACTGCCCGTCATTCGCGGCATCCATTCCACGCTCTATGCACGATTGAAAAAGCCTGCCGATTTACAGGCGGTTTTTGAAGAGCGGTACAAGGATGAATATTTTGTCGATGTGTTACCGGCGGGTGTTTTTCCAGAAACGCGTTCAGTTCGCGGTACGAATCATTGCAGATTAGCCGTATGCCAGCCACAGGGCCGCGACACCGTCGTTGTGATGTCGGTGGAAGATAACTTGGTCAAAGGTGCTGCTGGGCAGGCGGTACAAAATATGAACTTAATGCTTGGGTTGAACGAACGCACCGGTTTGGCAATGCCAGCATTGATGCCATAGAGTCTGAGAACAAGAACAATGCGAAGTTTTATGCCTTCTATGCATGCCCTACGTTGGGCATTAGCGACTGTGGCTGTTGTGGTTGCAGCGCTCATTGGAAACAAATGGGGCGCACACCAAGAACGGAGTCGAGTTGCTTCAGAGCTAACCGACTATCAGCAATCATTGGCGACGATTGAAGAGAAGCATCAGGCTGAGTTAACCACGTTGCGTACGCAGCGCGATGTTGCAGATGCTAGTAACCAATCACTGCAGGAATCGCTAAAGCAAATTCAAACGCAGTCGCTGGAACGTAAATCAGCCCAACGTTTGTACGAACGAATTGAGGGTAGTGATGTCAGTACTGGTCTGGGCATCGACACCGTAACCAGAGTCAACGGTGACAATGGTGCGCTGGGTGAGCTGCACATAACGGTGGTACAGGCTCGTGGACGTGAAAGGGTCAAAGGCAAGATTGGTGTTGCGTTGTTGGGTGAAAAAGACGGCAGTAATTGGCGGGAAGTGATTGTTGAGGCGAGTAGCACGTCTGCTCCTCGATTCGATATGCGTTTTTTTCAAACCTTAGTTGTCCCGCTACCCGATGAAGATATCCTTGTTGATATTGTGGAAATAGATGTCGATCCAGATGGAAAAAGACACAAGGCCTTCAGTTATGAGAAGGAGTGGGCGGCAATTCCAGAAGATTGATCCTAATACTTGACTAAATTACTAGGTAAAGTAAACTGAACCTAGATGCGAATGAGAGGAATTCCTAATGGCGGCTGAAATCGACATTAACATTAATATGGATGATTTCGAAATGCCAGATCCACTGGTATTTACCGAAGCGGCGGCACTGAAAGTCAAAGACCTAATCGAAGAAGAGGGCAACCCTGACTTGATGTTGCGCGTATTTGTATCCGGGGGCGGTTGCTCTGGATTTCAATACGGCTTTACCTTCGATGAAGTCATTAACGAAGGTGATACTGAAGTTAAAAAAGAAGGCGTGAAGTTACTGATTGATCCCATGAGTTTTCAGTATCTGACAGGTGCTGAGATCGACTACACAGAAGGGCTCGAAGGTTCTCAGTTTGTTATTCGCAATCCTAATGCGACCACCACTTGTGGTTGTGGTTCATCGTTTAGTACTTAATTTTTAAACAGGGCGGCATTGTAGCCGCCCTGTTTATCCTACTTACTTACTCCGAAACGGTGCTTCGTTGGAGAAACACCATATCGTCGATCAGATCGACTCTTCTAGTTCTTCGAAAGTAACCCACTTCTAGCAGTCCAGCGTAGCCATCGAGCGTTTGCCGTAAATCAGACGGCATTTCGAACTTACCATCATCGACAACAATGCAATCTGCAATTCGCTCAACATAATTGCCATCAAAATCGGAGCCGTAAAAGCTCAACCCCACAGTTTCACCGTCTTCATTGCTAGGTATCCACGTGAAACTATCATCAGCTGTTGCCCACTGTTCAATATCTGGAAGAATCCGTACTGGTGCATCTGGTTCTTGTATTGGGTAGAATTTTACCGCGGGGAATCTATCGCTACCAGGTATGGTGAGTGTGGCATTTTCTGGAATCGGACCTAAAATCCCGTCCGCTGATGTTTCATAGCTAGGTTCAGCTTCTCCATTCGAGGGCATCGTCATCCAAAGCCCCGTAGGGGTATCGATGGAAAGACTTTCGCCGCCGCTAAGACGTGGGGGAGGTGAGCTGCCACCACCACTACCTCCAGAACCGCCGCCAGTAGATTCGTTAATGAGTATGTCGCATTCTCCAACTCCTGGATCGCTGGGCTCGTAGAAGTCGATTACATTAAGCATCGGGAGCTCATCGTATTTCAGTAACCCCGCACTAATCCGACCATTTCCAAGAGTGCTGGTTTCATCCAGAGTATTGGATTCATCTCTAAAAGTGGTTAAATTGACGTACCACGTTATAGTAACGTCTTCCGGCGACCTGCCATCTAAGCCAGTCACAATCAACCCTGGGCGATCATCTTCTGCGGTGTTGAGGATGACTGATTCCTCGGTAACTGAATCAGTTCCGCTGCTGCTACACGCGATAAGAGTCGATGTGACAAGTACAGTGAGAATATTTTTGTAGATTAGAGTTTTCACGATAGTTCCATTTCGCTTGGTTGGCTAATGCTATTCCCTCAAAGACTATCATCGAAAGCTGGTAACAGCCAGACTAGTCCACATTTGCGTGGCTGGGTTATCAAAATCCTGCTATTTCCTAAGCCGCTGACAGGATAATGTATTGAGCTGATCTGGACTGAGGGCTATGAGTTGAACCCGATCTTGAAAAAGTGCTTGGTGGTGTGCGGGTAGAGCGTCCAGTGTTTTGGTGTTTGCATCAACCTCAGTCACTTTAGTTGTTATCGCCATTTTGATGGACTCGCAGGTTTTAGTAATCGCTTTTTGCATGCCTTTACTTGATGCTTTACCGCTAAGCACATCAATGAATATATTGTCATCAGTGTAGTCATTGTGCGACAGCGACTGAAACGCGTTGGACTGTTCTGCAATAAAGGCTTTGATTGTGTCGACGCCCTGCGTTACGTATTCTGCTTTTATTTCTTTTTTGCGTGTCTGTATTTGCTTGTCGAGTTTTAAGCGCGCTTGTCGAGCCTCTTCGCTGACGCTGTCTATAGCTTCGAACAGAAAGTGGTGTGAGCCGCACCGGAATAGGTGCGGCTGATAAATGGATTGAGATGCAGCGTTTCTACTCAGTGGGCGCTTTTGCTACCTGATCGTCGCCTGTTGGTAATACGCTTTGCATTTGCGCGAGTAAGTCCTCTGACAGATCGCGCAGTTCGTCGCGTAAATCTGCTTGCAGTGGCTGTGCTGCAGGCAATTTTACTTTC
>Ga0114956_1002326_pt1 | contig 14925 bp, 7 predicted proteins | sample MaitaG_FD_87304 | JGI IMG/M metagenome (GOLD analysis project Ga0114956, IMG submission 87304) | Marine algal microbial communities from Maine, USA - Maine_Asex2 metaG | ecosystem: Host-associated > Algae > Red algae > Unclassified | place: Maine, USA | collected 2015-01-05 | reverse complement strand
GTCGATTTCGTAGCCTTTCGCTCCGCGTAAGTGCACCCGAGCGAAATTGCACCCGAGCGTAAGTGTTCTTTCGCGGAAAGGTTGTGAATTCATGATTGCGAGTTGAGGCAACGTCGTATTTCATTCCGTGAAATTACGTATCGGAGAACGTTACTTCACGGGGCATTATTTCACGGATTGAAATACGACTTAAAAAACATCACAGCCTCGCAACGAAAGACGACTATGGCGATTTGAGTTCCAAATCCAAGACAACCGCCCCGCCGTCTCGATCCAAAATGACCTGGACGACCTTTCCGGTGCCACGTTTAATTTCGCGCGATAAACGGCGATGACTGTCTACCTTCGTTTTACCATTGAAAGCCATAATCTGATCGCCGACCTTTAATCCGGCTTTCTCAGCGATCGAATCGTCGAGCACTCGTTCGATCCTCAATCGACCTGATTTTTCATCGATGCTGATCGCGATGCCGACCTTAATGCGTTTTTCATATTTTCGTGCCAGGGAGTATTTGGGGCGTTGCTCCAGCGTTATCAACTGTTTGACAAATGCTTCGCTAAAGTCGATCACTCGCGCTGCCCCCGGTACGTTGATCGCTTCGAAATCGTCGTCGGGCGTGTGGTAGACGCCGGTCAAACCCGTATTGAAAAAGACGTTAGGAATCTTCAGGGCATTGAAGGCCAAGTGGTCGCTGCCGCCAAATCCACCCGGTGGCTTGACCAAGGTCAGCTTCACAGCTTCGTTCGCGTTGGTCAACATCTGTTCGAAGGCAGATGACGTGTCCCAACCGAAGGTCATCAGCGAATCCTCTCGCAGGTAACCAATCATGTCAAAATTCACCATCGCCACCGTTTGATTAATCGGCACGACAGGATTTTCCACGTAATGTTTTGCACCCAACAACCCCAATTCTTCGGCGCTAAAACAGACGAAAACAATCCGCCGCGCGGGAGAATCAGTGCCCTTTGCGAATCGGCGAGCCAGCTCCATCACTGCCGCAGTCCCCGTCGCATTATCGTCGGCCCCGTTGTGAATCGCTTTGCCGGCATCGCGCGAACGCGAACCATAGTCGCCCATTCCAAGATGATCATAATGGGCGCCGATGACGATCGTTTGCTCCGCTAAGGCACCCTGCCCTGGCACGACCCCGACAATGTTAGACGTCGTCGTTTTGACTTCGATAAATTCGGCGGCCATCTTGATCCGCCAATCCGGAAGCGTTTGCGACAATGGTTCCAACGTCGCGTCAATTTCAGCCTCGATCTCGGCCAGCGTTTCCAGCGGTTCGCCGACGGCGGTGAAGATGGGACTTTGTCCTAGCATTTGCTCAAAGGCGGATCGTTTGAGATGCACAAACGGAATCTCTTTGGTAACACGGCCAAATTGAGACGCCGTCGCCAGTTCGTCCCCGCCATCATTCTCGGACGCTCGGCCGGCATCGTTGACCATAATGATCGCCGCCGCTTTGGCCGCAACCGCCGCGTCGACTTTTGTTTGCAAGTAGGAATACCGCGACGTATGTTCTCCGTCAAATACGCTGTTGACGTCGGTCTGCTGAGGTTCGCCGCGAATCAGAATGACGACCTTACCTTCTACGTTGATATCTCGGTATTCGTTATAGTTATGTTCTCCGCTGGCGTTAATACCGTAGCCAACAAACGCGACCGGCAGATCCTCCAACGCGTAATTTTCTTGATAAACCATCGGCACAAATTGCTGCTCGCAGATCAACGACGACTGCGCGCCCCTTGGGGTCGTCAGCTGTAAATGAGTGGTCTTAGGGTCGATCGTTTGAGCAGTCCGGCGATTGACAACGTCGAAGGTTTGGAGGTAGCTGTTCTCAGATCCGCCCGGCTTCAACCCGGCTTCTTTGAATGCTTGGACGATGTAGTCTTCGGCCAGCTTCATCTCTGGCGTTCCCGGTTGACGGCCTTTGAGTTCATCCGACGCCAGATATTTTATGTGTTCGCCGATACGCTGGGCGGCCGCAGAGGCGGAAATCAACGGCTTATCAACGTCGTCCGCGATCAACGTCGAACAGACGAAGATCAATGGCAGGCAGGTTGCGACTATAAGATTTTGGGGCACCGAAGCCTCGAAAGAAATATTGTGTAAATTGAACAACGGCAAACATCGGATCTGGTTTTAACCAATCTGAGTGAAGTCAATTTAGCAATTTAGTGATAGCACGTCAGCGAGGGGATTCAAGATTACATCGAATTGCGTCGATTTTGTAAAATGTTCAAAGTTTGTGACACATACGACTATGGGGAAATGATCAATTTACGTACATATAGTGCTTGCACCTTAAGTCGAGCCGATCAAGGAATGGTTGGCTGCCGATAGTGGATTAGGAGCAACGCATTAGATCGGTGGATCGCGAAAACTTTACCGATTGAAATGGCGTAGACAATTTGACTGATTCGTAAGGATATGAATCGATGCAAAAGCAGGATGCGACGATTTTCAATTCGAAAATCACTCTCCCGATCGTTGATCGGCAGTTACCGAAGGTCTACGATCGCGTCGCCTTGCTGAAGTTAATGTATCTAAGTCGCGAAGGGGATCGGCGCGAGGGCATTCTTCATCGCCAGAGCAAAGGCTGGTTTCAAGTCGCCGGCATGGGCCATGAACCGCTGGCCGTGATCGCGATGCAGATGGAGGCCGGCGATTATCTGTTTCCCTACTACCGCGATCGCGCGATGGTGTTGGCCAAGGGCGTGCCGAATTCGGATCTGGCAAGCGCTTATTTTGCAAAAGCCGGTTCCTCCAGCGGCGGTCGTCAGATGCCCGCCCATTATTCTGACCGAACGAGAAACATCTGGTCTGTACCGACGCCGACGGGATCCAATTGCTTGCCCGGTTGCGGAGTGGCTTGGTCGATGCAGTTGGCCGATCGCCCCAATGTCGTGGTTGCGACCATCGGTGACGCGGCGACACGCCAAGGTGAATTTTTTGAGGCGGTCAGTTTCGCGGTCGAACGCAAATTGCCGATCGTCTTTGTTGTCGAAGACAATAACTACGGCATCAGCACCAACACCGATCGCTTCAACCCATTTAAGCTGGGAATTTTTAGCGCCGAAATCGTGGCCCACATCGACGCTCGGTTACCGGACAATCTGGGCCGCGCGATCACTCCGATTCTTGAAAAAGCGCGGCGCGGCGACGGCCCCACCATCGTTGTCGCACAACTTGATCGCATCTGTTCGCACACTTGCAGCGACGACCAGCGTGTCTATCGCACACCCGAGGAACTGGTGGCGATGAAGGACCGTGACCCCATCGAAACATTTTCACAGCTTCTCATCGAAGAAGGTGAACTGTCGACCAATCAATGGCAGCAGATCAAAACCGAAATCGAACACAAAGTCGACCAGGAATATCTCACCGCCGAAGAAGAACAGGATCCCTCGGCCGCGGCGCTGATGGACCATCTGATGGCGGATGCTCCACAAGCTCAAAGGCCTCCATTGAAGGGCGGTCAGGATTGGCGGATGGTCGACGCGCTTAATACAGTCTTCCGCCAACGGTTGAAGACTGACGCGGACACTATTTTCTTTGGCGAAGATATTGAATCTCCCAAGGGTGGCGTTTTCGGCATGACCAGTGACCTGTCATCGGAGTTCCCAACACGCGTTTTCAATTCGCCATTGGCTGAAGCAACGATCGCAGGTGTGGGCATCGGCATGGCTTCGGTGGGGCTAAATCCTGTCTTCGAAATGCAGTTCGTTGACTTTGTTGGTCCGGCGATGAATCAAATCAGCCAAAACCTGGGCACGTTACGCTGGCGATCCAACGGGAAATGGAAATGTCCGTTGGTTCTTTACGCGCCCTACGGTGCTTACCTTCCGGGCGGATCGTTATGGCATTCCCAAGCCAACGAGAGCATGTTCGTACACCTGCCGGGAATGCGGGTCGTTGTGCCCAGCACGCCCCAAGACGCCGCAGCGTTAATGTGGACGGCGATGCACGCCGACGATCCAACCATCTTTCTGATCCCAAAACATCTGCTGAGAAAAAAGATGCCGGTGCCCGAATCGGTCGCAGCGGTCGGTTTTCAAAGCGCCAAAGTCCGTAGAACGGGCAACGACGTGACGGTGGTCACTTGGGGCAACGGAGTCGAAATCGCCTTGGCCGTGGCTCAGACGATGGAGCGTTCGGCTTCTGTCGAAGTGATTGATCTGCGAACGGTGCAGCCTTGGGATCAACAAACGGTCACCGAATCGGTGAAAAAAACGGGGCGTCTGGTGGTGCTTCAAGAGGACGGGGAATCCTGCAGCGTCGGGCAGATGATCATCAGTGCATTGATGAACGACGACACTTCGTTTTACCACTTTGTCAGCCCACCGCAGTTGGTCTCCAAACCTGACATTCATATCGGTTACAACCCGATCATCGAATACGCCGCGTTGCCGGGGGCCGCCGAGGTCACCGCCGCGATTGAACAAACGATGGAGCAATAATTTTGGCAATTGTATCGATCAAAATTCCGCAATTGGGCGAAGGACTACAAGAGGCTTTGCTGGTCGAGTTTCTCAAATCACCGGGCGACGCTGTCGACCGTGATGAACCCTTGTTCACCATGGAGACCGACAAAGCAATGTCGGACGTTGAATCGCCCCACGCAGGCAAATTGGTACAATGGCTGGTCGAAGTTGATTCGGTGCTTGAGATTGGTACCGAAATCGCAATTCTGGACACCGCTGTGGAAGAACACATCGCGTCAGGACCGGCTTTTGATCACACCATCACCCTTTGCTCAACCGGGGACGATCAGAGTGATTTCGATATGCATCCAAACGCGACGAAAGTCAAACGTTCCCCCGGCGCGCTGGTCGCCCCCAGAACTCGCAAGTTTCTGATCGACCAAAACATTCTTGAGTTAGCCAAAAACATTCCTGCCGCGGGTCGGAAACTAACGATCGCCGACGTCGAAGCGTTTCTAAAAGAGACGCGTTATGAAACGGCTGACGCAACCAAAGCCTCGGATTCTTATGAGGTCGTGCCTGTTGCTAAAACGCAAATCAAGCTGAACTATCGCTTGACCAAAGCGGCTCAATCCTGCGTGCCGGTGACGCTGGTCGCCGACTGGCCTTGGGCAAAAATTGAACAAATCCGCAGTCGAGTCCGAGCATCTGGCGGTCCGACGTCGTTTGCGATGCTGTGTTGGTGCATCGCCAATGCTATTGCCAAAAACGATTCGTTCCGAAGTACGCTTGCCGCCGACGGTCGGTCTTATAAAGTTTTCAACCACGTTAATCTCGGCATCGCCGTTGGAATCGGCAACGATGAATTGGTGACCGCCGTTATCAAGAACGCCGATCAATTGTCGGTTCATGAATTTTTTGCAGCGTATCGACGTCAAATCGAATTGGCGAAGCAAGGCACCGACCAAGCGGATGAATCGACGACGGTGATGGTCTCTAACATCGGAAATATGGGGATGCGAATAGGCATTCCCGCGATCGTTGCTCCGGCCGTGGCGACGTTGGCGATCGGAGCTCCCGTTTCTCAACCGGTGCCCGACGGGGATTCTTTTAAGTTCCAACGGATGATTTCAGCGACGATGGCGTTTGATCATCGTGTCGCAAACGGAGTCGGAGCGGCAAATTTCATGAACGAAGTTAAACAGCAGATCGAATTATTCACGCTGTAGTCTCTTTAGGATCATCCTACAGCGCTGATCGAGCACTTCAACCAGACGGCGTTTAAGTTTAGAATGCGGCGGCTGGCGATCGTACTCTTCACCTGCTCTGAGATTTAAAACTGAACGAATTTCGATCATGGATTTTGTGTTATGGGGCGTCATTTCCGTCGGCCATCTGGCGATCTGGTGCGTCGTCTTCAATCGCATTCACGCGACGGCTTTTCCTCGCCATGTGAGAAAGCGCGCCGAAAAAATCATCATCTTCGCCGTATTGGCGGGTTTCTCATGGTTCGCTGGCATGGTCATTTTCAATGGCACCTTCGCCCTCAAAACAATCGCCAACGGCTCATTGATCAATCGTCTCTATTTGATTTCGTGCGTGTTGGTGGGCGTCTTTTTCATCTTTCGTTGGGCGTATCGAAAGTTCGTTGTTCAACCACCAGCGGCGATCACCAGCCACGCAACCGAAGTCATCGACGTTGGTCAGCTGAGCGGTGATCCGATCTACGTGGGAAGCTTCGCGAAGACTTTAGCACTCATTCCCGGAAATCAATCGCATTTGATTTCGATTGAGCGGATGACCTTCGCGCTGGAGCGTCTTCCAAAGGAATTGGAGGGGCTAAAGATTTGCCACCTGTCGGATTTTCATTTGACGGGACATATCGACATCGGTTACTACCAGAAGATCGTCGAAGAGGTTAAGCAATTCGATGCCGACCTCGTCTTGATCACTGGAGATTTGATCGACGAATACGATTGCTTGGATTGGATTGACCCTATTTTTGGAGCCCTGGAGGCCAGGCACGGGGTGATGTATGTCTTAGGCAACCATGACAAACGGATCAAGGATGAATCTTTGCTCCGTAAGCGACTGCTGGATGCGGGGATGATCGCAGTCAACGGGAAGTGGATCACGAAGAAGATAAACGGCGTAGACGTGGCGATCGCAGGCAACGAATTGCCTTGGTACGGTGGTGCTGAAGAACTTCCGCGTTACGATACGACCGCCAACGATTCGGCATCACCGCCGTTCAAGGTTTTGCTCAGCCATACGCCTGACCATTTCACGTGGGCCAAGAAGTTCGATTTTGATTTCATGTTGGCCGGTCATACGCATGGCGGGCAGATTCAGATTCCGATCGTCGGCCCCATCGTTGCGCCTAGTAGATACGGAATCAAATACGCGTCAGGAACTTTTATGTTGGACGAAATGTTGATGCATGTCAGCCGTGGAATCTCCGGAGACGAATGCATTCGAATTAACTGCCCTCCGGAAGTTGGTTTTTTCACTCTAACGGTTCCGGGGTAGCTGCACGATGTTGCCGGTGGACCAAAACAATGTTTAATTTTGTAGGCAGCGATACGGTGTCTGGCAAGCCGCTATTCCAATGGCATCAACTTTACCTTCTTTTAAGGCCAAGCCCCGCAATTTAAACCCGACGCGCGAATGAGTGAATGAGTGAGTGAAGATGTAATCGTATCAATAAACTCACTTGCTGGTGCTGCGGGTTAGTATTTTTAGTCCCTGCCATTTTCGGAAACATTCATCCCGAGTGGGTAGTCGTTTTCTACATCATTTGTTTGCACATTCCCATTTCATAATCCGTTCAATAGCAAGCAACCACGACGTGTACCGCAAAGAATTTTTCGCGCTGATGAGCGTGGCCTGGCCCTTGGTGTTTGCGACCCTCGCGCAAAACACACTTTCCTTCGTCGACACGTTGATGGCAGGGCGGCTTGGTAATAGCGCCATCGCTGGAATTGCACTGGGCAGCACCACGTTTTATTTGGTGATCTTCGTCATTTCAGGCGTGCTGTTGGGCGTCAGCCCCATCGTATCGCAGGCTAGAGGGGCGGATGACAATGCAAAGATCTCGGGCGTGCTCAGGCAAGCGTTTCTATTGTCGCTGTGGCTGTTGATTCCCTGTTGGTTACTGCTGTACAACGGCGAGACCTTGTTTCACTGGTTGCAACAACCTCCCGAGGTAGCCAAACAAAGCGGTGATTATCTCAAAGCAATTTCATGGGGTCTGTTTCCTGGCTTCATCTTTCTGGCTTTGCGTTCGGCCTTGGAATCACTATCGGACACGCGTCCTATTTTAATCATCAGCCTGTTTAACGTTTTGCTGAACATCGCTGCAAACGAAGTGTTGATGTTTGGTCGATTCGGTTTTCCGGCACTAGGTTTGGTCGGCACGGGTTACGCGAGCGCCTTTGTGATGTGGTGCGGTTGTTTGGTATTGTTACTCTATCTACGCTGGCAATACGGATATTTAAGGATCTTTACTTTTAAAAATCTTTTCACCTCCGAGAATCGGAATTTGATGTGGGAGTTGATCAAGGTCGGTGTGCCGATTGGACTGACCATCGGCTTTGAGATCAGCATGTTTTCAGCGTCTGCGTTTGCGATGGGCTGGTTTGGCAAGGACGCTTTAGCCGCTCATCAAATCGCGCTGCAAACGGCGTCCATTGCGTTTATGATTCCCTTAGGAATTTCGATCGCCGCTTCGGTGCGAGTCGGACAGGCGATGGGCGCTGACAACATGCAGGGGGCGAAAGTCGCAGGCGATATGGGGATCGCTGTTTCGGGTCTGATTATGTTAGTCACCGGAATGTGTTTCATATTTCTACCGCGCGGCATCATTGGGCTCTACTTGGATCTTTCGAATCCAGAGAACACCATCGTCGTTGCCAAGGCGACGTCGTTTCTGTTTATTGCGGCTACGTTTGGCGTGTTTGACGGATTGCAGGTTGGCGGATCGATGGCGCTACGCGGCATGAAAGACACGCGCGCTGTGATGGTGCTGTCGCTGTTAGCCTACTGGGGATGCGGTGTTACATCAGGAGCCATCTTTGCGTTCGCCTTAGGCTTGGAAGGCCAAGGTTTATGGTACGGGCTGACCGTCGGTTTAGGCGTTGCCGCTGTAAATCTAATCCTGAGATTTCGATCACACTTCCGTTAAATTTGTGATCAAAATTTTGACCGGCACAAAACAATAGTCGTGGGCTCGATCGAATTTTTTTAAAGACAAAAGTCTCCACGCATTCTAAGGACCACTCGCAGAACAACTTGCTTCTGTCGATTCTCGCTCTGCCAAAGGGTCGAACTTTTGCGGAGAGACGGACGGCGACCACCATTCAACGAAAGTGCGAAACAAGATAGATACGGTAGTCATAAAACGACCACGTTGGTGTCGACTTTACCAGTTACTTTAAGAGAGTCTGATGACTACATATTAAAGCAATGCGGAAAATGGCTTTGGGATATAAACGTTAAGGATATAAATGTTAAGGACATGAACATTATTTCCGCGAAAGCTCTTCTCGATAAACCGGCCAACAATCGCGTTGGCTTAGATCCAGCCGTCTGACTGAAATTGGTCCGGTCTTGCAACAGCGTACGCCCAATGGCACTTACTTTACATCCAACCATAAAAACTAGCCCCCCCCTCTCCTCGTGAATTCGGACCTAAAGACGCTGCCATCTAATCAAACGCTGACCGAATTCACGAGGAGAGGGGGTTGGGGGGGTGAGGAGCAAAAAAGTTTGGGACAACAACTTCCGCCAGCAAATGATCTTGTAAACCATTGCCTCTGGGCAAAAGTCTACGTTCAAAAAACCCTCACCCCCCAGCCCCCTCTCCCTAAAAATTCGGATGACGTTTGATACCAGTGGTAAGATCTAACGTCCGAATTTTCAGGGAGAGGGAGAGCTAAATTTTGGTTTCTGCACCGCTAGTAAAATCTAAAGTAAGTGCCATTGAGCGTACGCCCCACAGCCAACCAACCTGGCAGTGGATTTGCGCTACGGTTACGGACGCGATTGTTTAATAGCAGAAGGGTCATTACACTCAATCAGACGATCAACTCACTTCGAATCCGTCGTCGACCGAAGTGTCACCAGCGGCTCTCACGGTGGGTTCGGTAATGTTCTTCATGTCTTCCCCGCAGCACTTCATTTCGGCACAATTTTCTTCGCAATCACACCCTTTCATGACCTGAATCTGCGCGGAGCATTTTTGACAGGCGAACATGTCGCCCATTTTCATTGAATTTGTCATCATTAATCCTGTTAAAAGTTGTGGAGCTGATAAATGGATCCTTCCTATACGCAATTATCAGCATTTCGCGTGCCAATGAAAACACCCCTAAACGGCCAAAGCTTTCAGCGGCGTCGGTTAAAGGCCCTTTTCTACTGGCAGGCAATGACAGAAAAGTCGCCGCAGGTCCTCCGGAGGCGGTGTCGCTTATGTCGAATCGGCGTTATTGGCCGCATCCGACAAACGCTAACGTGCAATTGCGAATGATTTTACTCGAGCGTTTGTTCTAAACATCCGCATTGCTCACACGCCTTAGACGCGGTTGTAGAAGACGACCAGAACGTCGCTTCCAAATCAACGGCACTCAGTTCGGAAAGCTTTGAGTAACTGCTTTGAGCAACTTTGATTCAACCACTAAAAGTCGTCAAGAATCTGGTTGAAGAAGCCCCCCGGCTTCAACAAATTCCGTTCTAAGCGTCTCGCTCAGCACGACCATGGCTGATTAATTTTCCCGACGGATTATTTCCGAATGCGTTTTTCCACTGGCTTTTGACAGACTCGACAAAAGCGTCGACTTACTGATCGGCTTGCTGACAAACGCCGTACACCCGGCGTCACGGCAGCCAAGCTGATCGCCTTCCATCACGTTGGCGGTCAGTGCGATCACTGGCACATCGATGCCACGATTACGCAGCTCGCGTGTCGCAGCGTAGCCGTCCATCACTGGCATCTGCATGTCCATGCAAACCGCGATAAAAGGCCGTTCCTCATCAATTGCGGTTTGCACCACATCAATCGCCTCTTTACCATCGCTGGCAGTGCTGACGGTTCCGCCAACGGATTCAATAAAGTGCTGAGCCAAGTAGCGGATGTCGCGACGATCATCAACGATTAAAAAGTGGCCGGACAACGTGATGTCGGGTTGCTCCGGCGGCGAACTGGCTTCCTCAATACATGGCACGGCGAATTTGACATCGCTCACATCTCCTGCATCAATGGTCAGCGTAAAGGTGCTGCCTTGGTTCAGCTCGCTGGTCACGTTAATCTTACCGCCAAGCATTTTAGCCAACCGTGCGCTAATGGCGAGTCCGAGACCCGTGCCGCCGAAGTTCCGCGTGATCGAGCCATCGGCTTGCGTAAAGGCTTCGAACAGAATTGGGATTTTGTCTTGAGGTATCCCAATGCCGGTGTCAATCACGTCGAAACGCAATTGCTGACCTTGATACCCGACGCGAATTCGAACCTTTCCACTATCGGTGAACTTGATCGCGTTGCCGACCAAGTTCAGCAAGATCTGCCGAAGCCGTTTCGGATCGGTTTGGATTGTCGCAGGAAGTTCGCCATCAAACTCAATCTCCAGCCCTACCTGTTTCTCTTCTGCTCTCACATTCATCAGCGAAACCACATCGGCGATGATCCGTTCAGGCGCAATGCGATCATGTTGAATGTCGAACTTGCCAGAGTCGGTTTTTGAGAGATCCAAAATGTCGTCAATGATCTCCAACAGAAAACGCCCGTTGCGGCGAATCGTTTGCACACACTGGAGATTGTCGGGATCCTTCAGATGTCCTGCCAGCATATCGGCATAGCCCAAAATCGCGGTCATGGGCGTGCGAATTTCATGCGACATATTGGCGAGGAATTCACCGCGCGAGCGATTGGCACGTTCGGCGGAATTCTTGGCCCGTTTAAGGGATTCTTCATGACGATGTCGTTCGGTGATGTCCTGCACCACGCCAGTCATGCTGGTGAGTTTGCCAAATTTATCCCGTCGAATCATCGCCCGGCTTTCGACCCATACCGCTTCGCGATTGTCGTCGCGAAGGATCCGGCACTCAAGTCGATAGCTGTTTTCATTAGTATCCATCGCCTGTCGAGTCTTCGCGCGATCCGCCGGATGGACGCGGTTGATGAAGCTATCAGGTTGAGCAGTGAATTCGTCCCGATTAACGCCAAACAGCGCTAACATTTGCTCGGACCACTCCACAGTTTTTCTTTGGAGGTCGTGAGACCACGTCCCCATCTGGCCGGCCGATAACGCGACTTCCAACCGATCCCGACTATCACGCAATTGACGCTGATAGGTCCGCGCGTCGGTGACGTCCTGCACCACGGTATTGACGCCAATGACATCGTCTTCATCGTTGGTCACCGCCATGTAGCTGACCTGCCAGATTCGATCCTTTTCGCAAGCGGCAGTGCGTCCGGTGATTTCGATATTTAGCACCGGATCGCGCGTCTCCATCACGCTGCGATAAATTTCGGAAACTTCGTCGCTCAACGATTGAGGTAAAATATCCATAACCGTCTTCCCCAAATGCTCTTCGGCCGAAAACCCATTGATCTCTGCCAGCGTTTCATTGATGCTGATATAGCGCAGATCCATATCGGTGAAAGCCAGTCCGACAGGCGCGGTGTTATAGATACTGCGGAGCTGCGAAAGACTGCGTGAGAGTTCCTGTTTTGCGGAGGCCAGTTCGGAGACATCGGCAAAGGTCAACACGACACCGTGGATACGATCATCCTCGGTTCGATAGGGCAAAATTCGACGGATGTAACAGCGCTGGTCGTCGCATACTAACTCCTTGTCCATCGCCGAAAGGTCGCGCAGCACCGTTTTGGCGTCGCTGATAAGGTCGTTGTCATTGTGTAATTGAACGATATCCGCCAGGGGTCGACCGACGTCGCTGGGGATGAAGTTGTACAGGCCCTTACACGAGGGTGTGAAGCGCCGAATGCGTAAATTCGTATCCAGAAAAATCGTCGGTACACTGGCGCTGGTCAGCAAATTGTTCAAATCGTCAGTCGTGTGCTGAAGCTCGTTCAGTTTTAGCTCCAACTGATTGTTCAGCGTCGTCAGTTCCTCGTTGAGCGACTGAAGTTCTTCTTTAGACGTTTCCAGTTCTTCATTGCCCGATTGCAATTGCTCGTTCATCGTCAGAGCTTCCTCGTTGGAAGCTTTTAATTCTTCGTTGGCCGTTTCCAGTTGAGCGATCGTAGTACTCAGCTGCTCGCGTGTCGTCAGTAACTCGTGACGCAGTTCGCCATGATCCTGCGAACGTTCGGACGCATCAAAACCCAATTTCGGCGCCGGTGACGCGTGTTCCGCTAAGGGAGAAAATGTGATCACCAGCGGACCGTCTTCCCCTACGTTTGCGTTGAGCGTCCTGATCTTTAAGCGACAGGGGTAATACGTGCCTTCTCTCTTCACACGACACATCTCCTCAACGGACTCTAACGATTGATAGGCCTTGCGAATCATCGTCCGTAATCGCGACTTAATACCTTCCCGTGCGATCGAAAAAATATCAGGGATTTCGGTACTCACCTCGCCCAGACTCAACTGCAAATAAAGATCAGCGCGACCTTCCAGATACAGAACGCGGTGGTCACGGTTGATGACGACGATCCCTTGCTCCATTTCGCGAATCAGTTGCCGATAAACGTGATGGCCAATCCGAGACGGTTGCCGTTTGTCGATCGTTTCGAGCGCTTTTTCCGAAAGCTGTAACGTCGTATCGTCATTGACTCTGACCGGCGGAAATGATTTAGTCGCATTGCGGCGAAAGATTCGATGCTTGGCGTTGACGGTATCAAAAAGATCAGCGCTGCGTTCTGCCGACTCGCTGCTGCCAAGAAATAGATGTCCGCCTTCTTTGAGAGCGAACTGGAAAACAGAAAAAATGCTGTTCTGGGCTTCACGCTGTAGGTAGATCAGCATGTTACGACAACTAATCAGGTCAAGATTAGAAAACGGTGCTTGAGCCAGCACGTTTTGCTCGGCAAAGACGACATGTTCACGCAGCTGTTTGCTGACTCGGTAGCCCTGATCGGTCTTTTGAAAGAACTGCCGCAAGCGTTCGATTGAAACGTCGGCAACGATCGCGTCGGGGTAGTTACCTTCCCGCGCGGCCGCTAAAGCGTCGGGGGCCACGTCGGAGGCAAAAACTTGGAAGCTCACCGGTTTATCGACTAAGGCACATTGCTCAAGGATGATCATCACCATCGTATAGGCTTCTTCGCCAGTCGCGCAACCGGGGCACCAGATTCGCAGCGGTTTATTGGGCTCGGCCTTCTCGACCAAAGGTTTGATCACCTTTTTCTGTAACATTTGCCAAGAATCGGTATCGCGAAAAAATCGCGTCACGCCAATCAGCAAATCGTCACGCAACAGTCGAAGCTCTTCTTGACTGTCTTCCAGCAAAGCAGTGTAATCGCGCACTTGATCCATCCCCTGCAGACCCATCCGGCGAGAGATCCGGCGTGAAAGCGTCGCATGGCGGTAGTTGCGGAAATCGTGTTTTAACTCCCGACGCAGAATATCCAAGACAGACTTAATGTTGACCTGTTCCATCGCATTGATGGCTTGCGCAGATAGCGGGCCGTGGCGGCGAGCGTGTTCGACGTAGCGGATCAGGCGGGTGGCGATCTCACGCACCGGCAGAATCATGTCGGCCGCACCAACGTTGATCGCGGACTGCGGCATTCCGCGATGGGCGGCTTCGTCAGGATCCTGAACGACCGCTAGACCTCCCAAATGCTTGATCTCCTGAAGTCCAGCAGACCCGTCGCTGCCGGTTCCCGAAAGAATCACGCCGACGCCGTACTCGCACGAATCTTCGGCCAGCGACCGAAAGAAATAGTCAATCGCCATCCGGGCATGCCGTGAGTCGGGCGGATCAGACAGCTGTAATTCGCAATCTTTAATCGATAGATATTTTCCCGGCGGAATGACGTAAACATGATTCGGCAACACCTTGGTCGATTCAGTCACTTGATGGATCGGCAGCTTGACCCGTTTGCCCAGAATTTCCGCGAGAGCACTCTCATGATCAGGCGACAGATGTTGAATGACAACGTAACTGATATTCGCATCGGCGGACGACTGAATCAGCAACTGAACGATCGCTTCAAGTCCGCCTGCGGAGGCTCCCACGCCAACGACCACCGGGCGATTTAGCGGCGGGTCTCCTTCGATAGATTCTGCGACTTGATTCATTAATGTCTTGCGATGTCGAGAGTTAGTTTGAGATTGTGATAAACGATATTTGTAACACGTCAGCGAAACGAAGGACTTCGCAATTATTGGAAACGGGGGCGGTTAATTAAGTGGACAGCGCCACTTTCGTGAGCGGCAAGGCGCTAGCCGCCGGTGAATGGCGGGTAAAACCGGCGGCTAGCGCCTTGCCGCTCACATTTGCGCTACCACGTAAATAACAAAGCTTTTGATTCAAATG
>Ga0114956_1002325_pt1 | contig 14928 bp, 12 predicted proteins | sample MaitaG_FD_87304 | JGI IMG/M metagenome (GOLD analysis project Ga0114956, IMG submission 87304) | Marine algal microbial communities from Maine, USA - Maine_Asex2 metaG | ecosystem: Host-associated > Algae > Red algae > Unclassified | place: Maine, USA | collected 2015-01-05 | reverse complement strand
TGCTCAGGTGTATCCTGTTGGATATGGAAGTTCAGTGATTGCATAAGTCTGATGGCTCAATCAATGTGAGTGAATTCTAACCTGGACTATTTATGAAACGCCTGATTCTTCCACCAGATCCTTTTTCTGTAGCGGATTTGGGCGGGCCGCGCAGGCAAGGAGCGGAATACAGGTCGTATTTACGACGGGGACGCCCAGTCTGAGCAGGATCCGCTACAGGAAAAGGGAATGCGGGGGCCGGCCTTCCGGGGGCCGGCCTTCCGGAAGAATCTGGTGGCTTCATGAATAGTCCAGGCTAGATGCGACAAGTAAGACAAAGCATCCATACACCAATGGCAAGCCCCGACATCAAAACGTTGAAATGTCGGTGCTGGTCAGCCTGGTATCAAAACTACACGCATCAGGATACAGTCGCTGTTTTACAAACGACTCGAAACAGGCCATGAACAAGATTCGCAAGATAGCCATCACAGGTTGTAGCCGGGGACTGGGGCGTGCGTTGGTTGATGAGTTTATCGCTGCGGGCCATCAGGTAGCCGGTTGCAGTCGTTCCACGACGCAGATTGACGACATGAACCAGTCGCTCGGGCCGAAGCATGCCTTTCAAGCGCTAGATGTTAGCGATGAGAAGGCAGTTCAAGCCTGGGCAACGACGCTGGTGGGGCACATGGGCGTGCCAGATCTAGTTATCAACAACGCCGGTATCATCAACACGCCAGCACCATTGTGGACAGTGTCGAGCGATGAATTCAGGGATGTTCTGAACGTTAACCTTCTGGGCGTGCATAATGTGACACGCCATCTGTTGCCGTTGATGATTGAATCGAAAACGGGTGTGCTGGTTAACCTGAGCAGCGGATGGGGCAGATCAGTCTCGCCTGACGTCGCGCCGTACTGTGCCAGCAAGTGGGCCATCGAGGGCATGACCAAGGCATTGGCGTCAGAGCTGCCTGACGGTTTGGCGGCTGTACCCCTGAGCCCTGGCGTCATTGACACCGACATGCTCAGAGAGGCCTGGGGCGAGGGAGCGGGTGGGTACCGCAGTGCGGCCGAGTGGGCGACACTGGCTGCACCCTACATTCTGCAGTTGGATGCCAGCGATAACGGGCAGTCTCTGACCACACCGGGTTGACAGGTCGCTAAGTTCCACACGGGAAGCTATTTCAGGTCGCCCTACAATCGATGGTAACCACAGTGATGCTGCACCAGTTGCGGCCGTACGCCCTGCCAATTTCGGGGCGGCGTAACGGACCTACATGCGCATTTTAACGAATCGGTGACTACCACGTTTCCACCCGCCAAAGAAGCCCTTTCGCCGGAAGAAATTGACGTTTATTTCACTCTGAATACTTGGGAGTTGGGCCGCCAGACAGTATCCTGTACGGATGAATTCAGAGCCTTTCATGATCGCTGGAGTGGATGAGGTCGGGCGTGGTCCGCTAGCCGGGCCGGTCGTAGCTGCAGCCGTCATTCTCGACGCCGCACAGCGCATCCACGGGTTACTGGATTCCAAGTTGTTGGACGGTGCGACTCGTGAACGCCTGGACATCGAAATCCGTCGGTCAGCCGTCAGTTTTTGTATCGCGCAAGCTTCTGTCGAGGAGATCGACGACATCAATATCCTGCACGCCAGTATGTTGGCCATGAGCCGTGCGCTCGAAGGCCTTGCCATGACACCGGCGCTGGCGTTGATAGACGGCAACCGGTGTCCGGAGGCAAGCTGCCCAACGGCTGCTGTGGTCAAAGGAGATCAGCGTGTGCAGGCAATCAGCGCGGCATCTATCATTGCCAAAGTGTGTCGGGACAAAATGATGAAAGACCTGCATCTGGAATATCCGATGTACGGATTTGACAGCCATAAGGGCTACCCGACGGCACAGCATCGCCAAGCCATCATTGAACACGGTGTAATGCCTTTGCATCGACGTTCGTTCAAGCCGGTCAAGGAAGCACTTGCCAGCGCTGCAGCCAGCAGAGTACCGGTTTCATGAGCACTGAATCGTCCACACAGGCAGCCACCGTCGATAACACAATCCCCCGGGAGGATGCTCTGTCCAGTCACCTGTCCAGGCCGAATGCTCAAGGCTTTGTACACCTCAGTGTACATACCGAGTTTTCGCTGGTAGACAGCACAATTCGAATCAAGCCGCTGGTCAAGCGGATTGCGGCAAGCATGCCCGCGGCAGCTGTGACAGATCGCAGCAATATGTTCTCGCTCGTCAAATACTATCGAGCGGCATTGAGCGCGGGTATCAAGCCTGTTGTCGGTGTGGACCTGCGAGTTCGCAGTGCCGGGGAGGAGGCCAGTGTTACACGAGCCCTGTTGCTGGTTCAGAATGCTGCCGGCTACTCGAATCTGACCAACCTGGTATCACGGGGCTATCAGGAAGGGCAGACAGACGGCACTCCTGTGGTGGAGCTTGCCTGGTTGTTCGACGCACACGAAGGTCTGATAGCGCTTTCCGGTGGTGTTTCAGGTGATGTCGGGCAAGCGTTGAAGCGAGGCAATGCTGGCGAAGCGCTGGACATCGCTAAGCAGTGGCAGGCCGTGTTCGGTGATCGCTATTATCTTGAATTAAACCGCACTGGCATGCCTTTCGAGGATCACTATATCGCTGGTGCCTGTGACATAGCGGTGCAGCTGGATATTCCTGTTGTTGCCACCAATGATGTCCGGTTTCTCGAGCGTGATGACTATGCCTCCCACGAAGCCCGCTTGTGTATTCAATCCGGTTATGTGCTGGCGGATACCCGTCGCAAGAAAACGGTGAGTGAAGAGCAGTACCTGAAAAGCTGTGACGAGATGTGCGCCTTGTTCGCTGATATCCCTGTGGCTTTGAGCAATTCGGTGGAGATAGCGCGTCGTTGTAACCTGACGCTTGATCTGGGGCAGCCGGTTCTGCCGGACTTTCCCATCCCTGAGGGCATGACGGAGACCGAGTTTTTCTATGCCTCTGCACAGGAAGGTCTGGAAACTCGCCTGACCCAGTTGTACGACACCTCGCGAGAAGACTTTGCGCAGATTAGAGAACCCTACGATGCGCGCCTGACTCGTGAGCTGGACGTCATCGCCGGTATGGGTTTCCCCGGCTACTTTCTTATCGTGGCGGACTTCATCAAATGGTCGCGAGACAACGATATTCCAGTAGGCCCCGGTCGTGGTTCGGGTGCCGGTTCACTGGTGGCCTATGTCTTGATGATCACGGATCTTGATCCATTGGCCTACGATCTTCTGTTCGAGCGGTTCCTGAATCCAGAACGCGTATCCATGCCCGATTTCGATATCGATTTCTGCATGGACGGTCGCGACCGCGTTATTCAGTACGTGGCGCAAAAGTACGGTTCGCACCGCGTCTCGCAGATCATCACCTACGGCACCATGGCCGCGAAAGCGGTAGTGCGCGACGTGGGGCGTGTCATGAGCCACCCCTATGGCTTTGTGGATTCGATCGCCAAGATGGTGCCGTTTGAAGTGGGCATGACGCTGACCAAGGCGATGGCAGAGTCAGAAGATCTGGCGCGTGCCTACAAGGACGATGAAGAAGTCACCTCGCTGCTAGACATGGCGTTGTCCCTGGAAGGCTTGTCACGCAACTGCGGCAAGCACGCGGGTGGTGTCGTCATAGCGCCTACCGCATTGACGGATTTTGCACCGCTGTACTGCGAGCCCGATGGTTCTAGTCTGGTTACCCAGTTTGACAAAGATGACGCTGAAGCAGTAGGGCTCGTCAAGTTTGACTTTCTGGGTCTGCGAACCTTGACCATCATCGACAACGCGGTCAAAGAGATCAATCGCCACATCGACGAGCCTCTGAATCTACTTGCCTTGCCGTTGGACGATGCGCCAACGTACAAACTGTTGCAGGATGCTCAGACCACAGCGGTATTCCAGCTTGAATCTCCGGGTATGAAACGCCTGATTGAACGCCTGCGGCCCGATAGTTTTGAAGACATCATCGCGTTGGTCGCACTGTATCGGCCTGGACCGTTGCAGTCGGGCATGGTCGACGACTTTATCGATCGCAAGCACGGCCGCAAGCAGGTTGCATGGCCACATGAGGACTACCAGCTTGAAATACTCAAACCCATCCTTGAGCCGACCTACGGTGTCATCCTGTATCAGGAGCAGGTTATGGGAATCGCGCAGGTTATGGCGAAATTCTCACTCGGTACCGCCGATATTCTGCGTCGGGCGATGGGTAAGAAAAAGGCTGAGGAAATGGCCAAGCAGCGTGCCGGATTCCTTGAAGGATGTGTTGGTAATGATATCGATCCGGGCCTGGCCGGTAACATCTTCGACCTGGTGGAGAAATTCGCAGGCTACGGATTTAACAAGTCGCACTCTGCAGCCTACGCGCTGTTGTCGTATCAGACCGCCTGGCTCAAGTGTCATCATCCATCAGCTTTCATGTCTGCCGTTATGTCTGCGGATATGGACAACACCGAGAAGGTGGTGGGGCTGATCGATGAGTGCAAGATCATGGGTCTGGAAGTTCAGCCACCCGATATCAATCGCTCAGCCGTCCGATTTTCGGTGGTTGACGAGAAAACGGTTCTCTACGGACTGGGTGCCATCAAGGGTGTGGGTGAGGCGGCGCTGGCCAACGTACTGCAGAGGCGTGATGAAGCAGGTGTTTTCGATTCGCTGGACGATCTGTGTCGCCGCGCCAGCCCCGGTACCGTCAACAAGCGGGTGCTGGAAGCACTGGTCAAGGCGGGTGCTGTAGATTCGCTGGGGCCGAACAGAGCCAGTCTCTGGAAACATCTGGCCAGCGCTTTGCGCGGTGCAGATCAATGCCACAAGAACAAGGACGCAGGCATGGAGGACATGTTCGGTCTGGGAGACGTTGTGGATGAGGACGAGCCGGAGCTGATGGTCAAGCAGCCAGACTGGACTGATCGCGAACGACTACGCGCTGAAAAAGACACGCTTGGTCTGTACTTGAGCGGGCATCCAATCAATGAATATCTGTCAGAGATCGGCAATTTTGCTCATGGCCGCATCAAGACCATTTGTGCCAAGGCAGGTGTTGCTGACAACGGTCCAGCCTACCGGCAGCGTGGCGTGCCGGTTGTTGCCGCTGGCCTTGTCATGGGTGTGCGTCAGCGCGATGGCCACGGAGGCCGGATGCAGTTCATCACCCTGGACGACGGCACCGGACGTGTTGAAGTGTCAATACGCGGTGAGCAGATCGACAACAGCGGGCATCTGGTAGTGAAAGACGAGGTGCTGATTGTGGATGGCGACGTCAGCCCCGATGAATTCAATGGCGGTTACAAGATCAAGGCGCGTGAGATCTACGACATGGCGAGCGCGCGAGCCCGCTTCGCACGGCAGCTGTTGATCCGGCTGGATGGTGATCAGTGGCGTGAAGGTGCGCTGGATGAATTGATCAGCACGCTGGCACACTACAAGAGCGGAACGATCCCAGTCTGGTTCAGCTACCAGAACGGTGAAGCACAGGTACGCATCCGCGCGGGCAATCGCTGGGCGGTTACCCCTCAGCTGGAGCTTATCGATCACTTGGGCAGGCTCACGGGTGAGGGTAACGTCGAACTGGTTTACTAGGTAATACAGGGAATGGACAAACCTATCCAGCTGAACCAATCCAGCTGAACCTATGCGGAGGCGCCTATCCAGCTGAACCTGTCCGACCGAATCTGCTCCCCGTAAATCGCGCCAGTCTTTATACCGAAAATGGCTGGCGAATACTGCAAACCGCCAGGAGGCTGTCCGAGAATAGCGATCGTTGCGAGGGCGTGAGATTTTGAGTCAGATTTTCTTGTCAATTGAGGTGAATAGTTGTTGTATCTATTCGACGTTGTTACGAGGAAATCTGGCTGGAGGCAGCCCCGCCAAAATATCGCAACCTTGGTTGTCTACCAGGTGCTCGCTCGCAGGGGTCAGAATCACCATTGGACGCGTGATGTATCTCAGAACGCCATTTATACGTTGTCACGAGGGTAATACAAGCTAGAATGGGGATAATCTCGCTGGGGCAACCGCCGAACAAATGAACCCGAATTTTCTCGACTTCGAACAACCGATTGCCGAGCTGGAAGCCAAGATCCGTGAGTTGCAGTTTGCAACCGAAGATGCGGACATCAATATCAGCGAAGAGGTTGACACGCTCAAGAAAAAGTGTGATGCGCTGACCAGTAGCATTTTCGCCAAGTTGAGTTCCTGGCAAGTTGCGCAGTTGGCGCGGCATCCGCAACGACCTTATACACGCTTCTACATCGATAACGTATTTACCGATTTTGACGAGTTGCACGGCGACAGACTCTACGCTGATGACTACGCCATCATCGGCGGCACTGCCAGACTGAACGGCAAGCCTGTCGTTGTCATTGGTCATGAGAAAGGCCGCGATACCAAGGAAAAAATCCATCGTAACTTCGGCATGCCCAGACCTGAGGGCTACCGCAAAGCCAAGCGCCTGATGGAGCTGGCCGAACGGTTTTCCTTGCCGGTCATCACCTTTATCGACACACCTGGTGCCTACCCTGGCATAGGCGCGGAGGAGCGTGGTCAGAGTGAGGCGATAGCACGGAATCTGTTTGTCATGGCGGGTTTGAAAACACCCATTATCTGCACGGTTATTGGTGAGGGCGGTTCCGGTGGGGCGCTGGCTATCGGTGTGGGAGATCGGGTCATGATGCTCGAATACAGCGTCTACTCAGTCATCAGCCCGGAGGGCTGTGCATCAATCTTGTACAAAAGCGTCGACAAGGCCGCTGATGCGGCTGAGGCTATGGGTATCACTTCAACGCGCTTGCTCGAGCTGGGACTGGTTGATCGGGTGATCAGTGAGCCGCTGGGTGGCGCTCATCGTGACCCTAAACAGATGGCCGAGAACATGCAAAACGCCTTGATCGAGGAACTGGCGACACTGAGCAGCATGCCGACAGATTCTCTGATGAACAGTCGATCGCAAAAATTGCGCGCCTACGGTCAGTTCAAAGAAAACGCATGACGCCGCTGGAGGCTGTCGCACAGTATGTGGGTCAGCAACCGGATGTGTCGAAGTATTGTGTTGCCTACAGCGGCGGGATGGACTCTCATGTCCTGCTGTGGTTGATGAGCTGTGTGCAACGATCAGACAGCGCCATCAAGTTAAGAGCCATTCATGTCGATCACGGCCTGCAGCGCGACAGTGCCCGTTGGGCTAAGCATGCAACCCAGGTGTGTCGAGACCTGGAAATTCCACTGACGGTGCTTGACGCGCAGGTGGTTGCCAGTGACGACGGGCCTGAGGCTGGCGCACGGCTGGCACGCTATGAGCAGTTTTCCGACAATTTGCAAGACAATGAGCAATTGCTGCTCGCACAGCATGCTGAAGATCAGGCGGAGACGTTTCTCCTTCAGGCGCTTCGAGGTAGTGGCATAGACGGATTGGCAGGTATTCCTCGCAAACGGCGTTTTTCTGCCGGATTCATGGTCCGACCACTGCTGGGGTGCTCTCAGGAATCGTTGCGTGAGCTGGCGCGCGAACAATCGCTGCAGTGGATTGAAGACCCGTCCAATCAGGATACGCGACTGGATCGTAACTACCTGAGGCTTAATGTGATGCCAATACTACAGGCGAGATGGCCTGCCAGCGCACAGACACTCAGCCGGTCAGCTTCTCGCAGTGCCGCAGCCAGTCAGACCTTGATAGGCCTGGGTGAGCAGGATCTGCTGAGTGTCCGGGTTCCCGGGGCGGGTGAGTTGAGCCTGACAGCGCTGGCGGCGTTGCCACGTGAAAGGGCGTTCGTGGTTTTAAGGCTAATGGTGCGCGAAAGAGGCTGGCGTATGCCACGCATGCAAGATCTGTTGCAGGTGATGTCTGACCTGGTCGAGGCGAGACATGACTCGAACGGCATTGTGAACGCGCGGGACTATGTGTTTCGCCGTCACAAGGACAATCTGTATCTGATGCAAGATGCGGATGAAGCGCAGCCTTACGAAATCGAGTGGTTCTCGCCTTTTGCTCCGCTGGCAGTTACCGAGGCAGGTCTGACCCTGACAACCGCGGCAGCTGAACAACAGGGCATATGCCTGCCCGATGGTGCACAAGTGATAGTCAAAAGCCGAGTGGGTGGTGAATTGATCAAGCTGGGTGAACCTGCCTTTCACAAAGCGGTTAAAAAGCTGTTGCAGGAAACCACCATTCCTCCGTGGGTACGAGACACTATCCCTCTGGTATATGTAAACGGAAGTCTGGCAGCTGTGTGGGGTGTTGCAGTAGCGGTGGATTGCCGCTTGCCGCCAGCATCGGCACTGGTACGGGATCAGCAACGATCAGCGATCGACAGGAGTTGAGTTGCAACAAAGGTCTGAACCGCGAATGTTTGTTTCAACCTGTTAAGCCGGTCCGCAAGACTAGGTCTTTTCCAATTGTTAGGCCTTGTCTGTTCTGGTACTCTCATCGACCGTTCGATATGAAAAGTTTCATGTCGTAGCGGGATCTTCAAGCGAACGTTCCGCGTCACGCCTATTCGCTTTGAGCGCGGCCAGGACGATAGTGTCCTGCCACGCTTCCGGCTCCAACAGACTCAGTCTATGACGCGTTTTATTTTCGTAACCGGTGGCGTTGTCTCGTCATTGGGCAAAGGCATTTCAGCAGCCTCTCTTGCGGCGCTGCTCGAAGCACGGGGCCTGCGGGTCACCATGCTTAAACTTGACCCCTACATCAACGTTGATCCGGGCACCATGAGTCCCTATCAGCATGGTGAGGTATTCGTCACCCATGATGGTGCGGAGACTGATCTTGATCTGGGTCACTATGAGCGGTTTGTCCGCATCCAGACAAGACAGAGCAACAATTTCACCACCGGCAGAGTTTACGAGACGGTTATTGCCAACGAGCGCCGTGGCGATTATCTCGGGGCAACCGTGCAGGTTATTCCGCATATAACCGAAGAAATCAAACGGCGTATTCTGGTGGGGGCTGGCGATGCCGATATTGCCATGGTGGAGATTGGTGGCACCGTGGGAGATATTGAATCGCTACCGTTTCTCGAAGCTATCCGGCAAATGGCCGTAGAGCTGGGTCGGGAGAAAACTTTGTTCATGCATCTCACCCTGGTGCCCTATATCGCGTCAGCCGGTGAGATAAAAACCAAGCCAACGCAGCATTCGGTGAAAGAGCTACGTTCCATCGGCATTCAGCCGGATATCCTGTTATGCCGGTCGGATCGTCAGTTGCCTGACAATGAGCGTCGCAAAATCGCTCTATTTACCAATGTTCAGGAACGAGCGGTAATCGCAGCAACAGACGCTGACACCATCTACGACATTCCAAGAATGTTGCACGCGCAGGAGCTTGATCAGCTGGTAGTTGAGCAGTTCAAGCTTGATCTGCCACCCGCTGATCTGTCTGAGTGGCAACGGGTGGTTGACGGCATTCGCCATCCGACTAAATCAGTCACCATTGGCATGATCGGAAAATACACAGAGCTCACTGAATCCTACAAATCGTTGAACGAGGCGCTGACTCACGCTGGCATTCAGACTGACAGCAGTGTCAAGATCCGGTATCTGGACTCAGAAAAAATGGAACGTGGCGATCTGCGGGCCCTAAGCGAGATTGACGCCATTCTGGTGCCGGGTGGTTTTGGTACACGCGGAGTCGAGGGTAAGATCGTTGCGGCACGCTATGCGCGTGAGCACAATATTCCCTATCTGGGTATTTGTCTGGGCATGCAGGTGGCTGTGATCGAGCATGCGAGGAACGTGGCTGGAATCACCGAGGCCAACAGCAGCGAATTTGATCTGGAAACCAGTGAGCCAGTGATCGCACTGATTACCGAGTGGCAGAACCAGAGTGGCGAAACCGTACTCCGGTCGGCTGATTCTGATCTGGGCGGAACCATGCGGCTCGGGGGCCAGCTTTGCGTTATGCAACCCGGTTCACTCGCAGCCCGAATGTATGGTGCTGATCAGGTTGTGGAGCGGCACCGGCACCGGTTTGAATTCAATAACAACTACGCCAATCAGTTGACTGAAGCAGGTCTGGTTATTTCAGCTCGCTCCAGCGGACTGGTTGCCGGCAAGAATGGCGATACTGCGGCGCCGGACACGGCCCAAGCAGAATTTGACGCTAACGGACTGGTCGAGATGATTGAGCTGCCAGAGCATCCCTGGTTCATCGGTTGTCAGTTCCATCCCGAATACACGTCCAACCCACGCGATGGGCATCCGTTGTTCACGGGGCTGATCAATGCTGCGTTAACTTATCGGATAGAGCGCCTGAGCGCACAACGCGTCGGTGAAGCTACGGATAACCTGACAGACACATAGCTTCAGTCTAGACTTTCCATTTTTTTGTGAGGCAATTTCGATGCAGTTGTGTGGTCATGAAGTGGGACTCAATCAACCGGTTTTTCTGATTGCCGGACCTTGCGCGATCGAATCTGAAGATATGGCGCTTGAGACAGCGACCATACTCAAGAAAATGACGGCAGAGCTTGGCATCCCGTTCATCTACAAATCATCATTCGATAAGGCTAACCGGTCTTCGGTACACAGCTTTCGTGGGCCAGGTATTGAGGAGGGTCTGCGCATCCTTGCAAAAGTGCGCGATGACGTTGGAGTTCCGGTTTTAACCGACGTGCACGAAGACTCTCCCATGGATGAGGTTGCCGACGTAGTGGATGTCTTGCAGACACCGGCATTCCTGTGTCGGCAGACCAACTTCATTCAACGTGTTGCCCGTGCGGGCAAACCCGTGAATATCAAGAAAGGCCAGTTTCTAGCTCCCGGCGATATGATTCATGTCGTCGAAAAAGCCCGCGCCGTGGGTAATAGCAACATTATGGTGTGCGAGCGTGGAGCTTCATTCGGCTACAACAATCTGGTTTCGGACATGCGAGGGTTGGCTATCATGCGCAACACTGACTGTCCGGTTGTTTTTGACGCCACGCACTCTGTACAGTTACCGGGTGGTGACGGTGCCAGTTCGGGTGGGCGTCGCGAATTTATTCCGGTACTGGCACGTGCAGCGGTCGCTGCTGGCATTTCAGGCTTGTTCATGGAGACACACCCGAATCCCGAGAAAGCACTCAGCGATGGCCCTAACGCATGGCCATTGGGGCAACTACAGCCACTACTCGAAACATTGATTCGACTGGACGGCACGGTGAAGTCGGGTGATTTTGCCGAAACTCCATACCTGAACCGCTAGAGTTGTCTATTCATCTGTTTACTCATTTGTTTTTATCACTACAGGAACAACAATGACATCCCGAATAACTGAACTGCACGCGCGCGAAATCATGGATTCACGTGGCAACCCGACAATCGAGGCTGACATGACATTGTCCTCTGGTGCCAAGGGGCGGGCAGCGGTTCCCTCAGGTGCTTCGACCGGTACACGTGAAGCTCTGGAGTTACGCGACAATGATAAGGATCGTTATCGTGGCAAAGGTGTCTCGAAGGCTGTTGAGAACGTCAACACAGTTATTCGTGATGCGCTCATGGGCCACGATGTGACAGATCAGGCTGGGCTGGACAAGATCATGCTCGAGCTGGACGGCTCTGAAAACAAGGACAAGCTGGGTGCCAACTCACTGCTTGCAGTGTCATTGGCAGCGGCTCACGCGGGCGCTGCTGATTCAGGTTCGATGTTGTTTGAATATCTGGGTGGCAAGGAGGCTGTCAACTTGCCGGTTCCCATGATGAACATCATTAACGGGGGATCACACGCGGACAACAGCGTGGATTTACAGGAATTCATGGTCATGCCGGTGGGTGCTTCATCGTTCAGGGAAGCGTTGCGTTGCGGAGCCGAGATTTTTCATTCTCTGGCTGGCGTACTCAAAGAGCGTGGTTTGAGCACCAGTGTGGGTGACGAGGGTGGCTTTGCACCGAATCTGTCGTCCAATGAAGAAGCTATCGAGACCATTCTTATTGCTATCGAAAAGGCGGGATATGAAGCCGGCAAGGATGTGTACTTGGCGCTGGATGTTGCCAGTTCGGAATTCTATAAAAAAGGTGTTTATAACCTGGCGTCTGAAGGTCGTGAGTTCGACGCATCGGGTTTTGTCGATTACCTGGCTGACTGGGTCGATCGTTACCCGATCATATCGATAGAAGATGGTCTGGATGAGAGTGACTGGGCTGGTTGGAAAATCATGTCCGACAAGCTCAAGGATTCTATCCAGCTGGTGGGTGATGACCTGTTTGTGACAAATCCCAAGATCGTTGCTCGTGGTATCGAAGAGGGTGTTGCCAACTCTGTACTGATCAAGGTGAATCAAATTGGAACATTGAGCGAGACGCTTGAGACAATTCGTATGGCACATGCGGCCGGTTACACCACCGTCACCTCGCATCGCTCCGGTGAGACTGAAGATACAACCATTGCTGATTTGTCTGTAGCGAGCAACGCGAAGCAGATCAAGACGGGTTCACTGTCGCGATCTGATCGTGTCGCCAAGTACAACCAGCTACTGCGCATAGAGGAGTATCTGGGTGACAGAGCGGTTTATCCGGGTGCGTCGGCTTTTAATCAGAAGCTGTAGTAAGAGCAGCTCTAACGTTGACATAATGTTGATGGTTTCATGAAGGTATTGCTGACATTGCTGGTTGTTCTTTTTGTTGCGCTACAGCTACGGCTGTGGTTCGGCGAAGGCAGCATTCAGGAGGTATGGCGCCTGCGCACCGAAGTGGATGCCAGCCGCACAGAAGTGCTCAGACTCACCATGCGTAACCAGGCGCTAGCTGCGGAAGTTGCCGATCTGAAAAGTGGTTTGGACGCTATCGAAGAGCGTGCGCGTGCAGACCTCGGTATGGTGGGCAAAGGAGAGGCTTTCTTTCAATTTGTCCTGGAACAACATTCAGGGCGACAATCTTCAGTTGGGCAACCGGCAGCTGGTAGCGCCTTGCCCGATGCAAATCCGGCTGAAGCAGATGCCAGAGAACCCGTGCCGAGGGCGCAGACACCGTGAGTGACAATAGATGGATTGTGGTGCCGGCAGCCGGCTCAGGTGAGCGGATGGGGGGTACGACCCCTAAACAGTATCTGAACCTGAACGGGCAATCGGTTTTGCAGGTAACGCTTGAGCGGTTGCTGAGCGTGCCTCTGGTTCAAGGTGTTGTCGTTGTACTGGCAGCAGATGATGCGCGATGGTCACAAATCAGTACCGGACAGGATTCGCGCATACACATCGCGACCGGGGGTGAGTCACGCTCAGATTCTGTATTATCCGGCCTGCGGTACGTGATGGAGCATGCCACTGCTGACACCTGGGTGCTGGTTCATGACGCAGCAAGACCTTTGATTCACAGCTCCGATGTACAACGGCTGACTGATGCGGTTTGTAATAGTGGTGCCGTGGGAGGCATATTGGCCACGCCAGTTCACGACACACTTAAAAAAGCGGATGAGTATTGCTGCATAGAGCGCACGGTGAGCCGTCAGAGCTTGTGGCAGGCTCAAACACCGCAGATGTTCCGCGTTGCTCAGTTGGCTGAAGCGCTTCAATCAGCCGGGCAAGGCGCTTCAGTAGACGCCTCCGGTGATACTGAACCTCGAACCTCGCTAACCGATGAAGCTTCTGCAATGGAAGGGCTGGGACACGAACCCTTGCTGGTGGAGGCGCTACGACCCAACCTCAAGATTACACGCCCTGTTGATCTGGAGATAGCCAGGGCACTGCTGCGCAACGAGACGACACAGACGTGAGAATAGGCAGCGGTTTTGATGTCCACGCATTCGAGCCCGGCGATCACCTGATGATAGGCGGAGTGCGGATAGCGCACCACAAGGCTTTTTTAGCACACTCCGATGGCGACGTTCTTCTTCATGCCATCAGTGATGCTTTACTCGGTGCTGCGGGACTGGGCGACATTGGTAGGCATTTCCCGGATACCGATATGGCATACAAGGGTGCAGATAGTCGTGATTTGCTGCGGCAAGTGGTTGCTCAGTTACACCAGAGAGGCCTACGTTGTTCCAGTCTCGATGCCACTATCATCGCACAAGCTCCAAAGATGGGTTCGCACATACCGGCAATGTGTGCGGTACTGGCCGCGGACTTGCAACTGGATGTTGATCGGATCAACGTCAAGGCCACCACCACTGAAAAGCTCGGTTTCTGTGGTCGGGAGGAGGGCATTGCTGCCATGGCGTCCGTGTTGCTTTCCGAACCTGTTCAAGATCAAACCCAAGGAATATCGTTATGACAACGCTTGCAATCATCGGTGGTACTGGCCTGACCCAGATGGAAGGCTTGACGGTGACGCGGCGTGAAATGGTCAAGACACCCTACGGTGCGCCCTCGTGCCCGATTGTATTTGGTGAGCTGGGCGGTCGACCTGTGGCTTTTCTGGCGCGCCACGGCAGTACGCATCGTATTCCTCCGCACCGGGTAAATTACTGCGCGAATCTGTGGGCTCTTCACAGCGTGGGTGTAGAACGTATCATTGCGGTGGGCGCTGTGGGTGGAATAGCTGAGGATTGCGTTGTCGGTGCTATCGTCGTACCAGACCAGATCATTGACTATACACATAGTCGTGAAAACACGTTTTTTGATGGTGGCGAAGATCCCGTTGAGCATATTGATTTCAGCTATCCCTACGATGACAGCCTGCGCCAATCGTTGATCAGCAGCGCGCGCAAGGCCGGTGATATCCCGGTGATCGATAAAGGCGTATATGGCGCTACCCAGGGACCCCGCCTGGAGACGGCAGCCGAGATTCGTCGTATGGCGCAAGATGGCTGTACGATAGTCGGCATGACCGGTATGCCCGAGGCGTCACTGGCAACCGAGCTGGGTATGGCTTATGCCTGTTGTGGTGTTGTGATAAATCCTGCAGCAGGCACTAACGATAAGCCCGTGGACACTGACGCGTTGCCAGCAGCCATTGCCGCTGCGATGAACAATGCGCGCAGTGTGCTCATGCATACATTGCAGGCTGAAAGTGACTGACAACTGATAAGG
>Ga0114956_1002320_pt1 | contig 14948 bp, 11 predicted proteins | sample MaitaG_FD_87304 | JGI IMG/M metagenome (GOLD analysis project Ga0114956, IMG submission 87304) | Marine algal microbial communities from Maine, USA - Maine_Asex2 metaG | ecosystem: Host-associated > Algae > Red algae > Unclassified | place: Maine, USA | collected 2015-01-05 | reverse complement strand
CGACCTGCTTTGGCGGTTGGTACATTTACTTTAAATGTGACATCTTGATATTCGGGGATGGCACTGCCTGTGCCAAAATCGATGCCGAGTGCACCGAATACCCCAAGAGTAGAGTAGCGGCCATTGATCATGAAAGAAGATCCTTCTGAAATTCCGAGTGGGCCTTCGATGCCGACTTCAAAACCATTGAATCCGATTTGCCCCAGAAACTCGAACTTTTCACTGTTGCCTTTGCGCAATTTGAGATCAAAGACGCCGGCCGTAGCATTGCCGTATTCGGATGGGAAGGCACTTGTGAGGAAATCACTATTCTGTAGGTTGTTTACATTGAGCATGCTCACTGGGCCCCCGGTGGTGCCGAGATTGGAGAAGTGATTTGGTGAGAGAATATCAACGCCTTCCATTCTCCATAAGACACCAGTGGGCGAGTTGCCTCGAATGATGATGTCATTCCGATCATCGCTTGCTCCGCTCACTCCGGCATAGCTCTGCACCATTCTGCTGGGATCGCCAAATGTGCCTGAGTAGCGCACCGCCTCATCCATCGAGAAGGTACGAGCACTCACTGTTGCCAGATCATTCACGGTTCCGTGGCGAGTACTTTGATCGGTCACCACTACTTGTGCCAAAGCGGCAACTTGCTCGACCAGCAGGACCTCCACATAGGGCTCCTTGCCGCTGGTTACCAAAAGATTAGGTATCGTTTTTACTTCGTAGCCCAGATAGGAGACGGACAGGGTGACCCTTCCCAAAGGTACCTGGCTGAGACGGAAGCGCCCGTCGTCGTCGGTGGTCGTACCAATACCAGAGCCTTCGATCAGTTCTACAGTGGCTCCGATAAGTGGAAATTCAGACTCACTGTCGATCACCAATCCTCCGATCGTCTGAGTCGACTGGGCTGCTGCAGACCAAGAGAAAAGGGTCAGAATGAGAAATTGCAATGCTTTCATGTCCTAAATATAAGGCCCGAGCAGATGTGATTGGACGGTAGCTGTCTGAGTCGTAAGATGACCATGCCGAAGCGTAGCAGGTGGGTGCTGAGTTGTTTTATTGCGTTCCGTAAGTGTGATGCAATACGTGGGTGCATACCAAATTGAAATTGAAAAATATTATCAGCTTATCATTTTCAACTTTCTGTTTTCTAACGGAGATGCACACTTAAAGAATTTCTCACTTCTTGAGACGTCAGATGGCGATTATATTTTGAGCCCCGCATATGATTTACTCAATACAAGAATACATGCAGCCGATACGTTTTTCGCTTTAAGAAATGGACTTCTTAAAGATGGTTCAGTCAGAACCCCTACAGGTATGGATTTTTTAAATTTTGGAATAGCGATCGGGATCAAAGGAGAGAGAGTGGACAAAATATATCGTTCTTTCTTGGCTCGTAAAGATGATGTTCAAGCCATGATTGGAAGATCATTTATGAATGAAAAAGAAAAAAAAAGATATAATATCCACTACGAAACAAGATTCAATATTTTGGATAGAAAGTAAGTCTTCTCCTACTGAGTCAGCTTAGTAATTCCGTAAATACCAATTGCCACAATCACCAACATGCTGATGGCAAGGGCGATGTCGTAGCGCAGCTTAGGCTTAAATTCGAGCGGAGTCTGCCGATATCTAAATTGAATCGCTGCGTAAATAACCAGAAATAAAATGACCGACGTGACGGCTCCGCCCACCAAGACCATGAGCACCGGAAGTTTAATAAACAAAAACAGCGTAACCCATATGGCTGGCAAGACCCAGGACAAGATCGCAATACTGCGCTGGCGCGACTGAGCCTCCAGAAAATCAATCCATCCGATTTGCCCAAAGATGTCTGAAAGCTGCCGGGTCCATGCTGCGAGCGCGGCAAATAACGTCGAGAAAAGGACAACGATGGCGCCGAGTAGAAAAACCAACTTGGCTTGTGGTCCAAGTGTTTCGGTGTACATATTGGACAGACTCTCGATCATTTCATAGCCTTCGGGTACAATGCCCTGGCCGTGCAGCACAGCGGCACCCAGCAGGTAGAATGCAGCAGTGACGACGGTGTAGACCACCATCGCAACGATGGCATCAAGCTCCATAACCTTGATCCAGCCCCGGGCCCGCTGCTGCCACTCTTTGCTTCCATCGTTGGGGCCGGCATGAGTAGCGTATCCTTTTTCCGTACACCAATACGTGTAGTGGATGATCTCGTCACCACCAACACCGGTGATGCCAAATGCGGCAATGGCGATGCCCACGGCGGCGACTGGTAAGCGTAGGGATAATCCTGAGCCGACGTCTGCGAGGGTAAACGCAAAATCTGTAAACTGGAGGAAGTACAAACTCGTAAAAGTGAGAATGGTAAAGAGACCGATTGCCACAAGTGATACTTTTTCGATCAGGGGATAGTAACCTCTGTAGACCAAAAGTGCCGCTGCTATCCCAGCAGCGATCGCCCAGGCAGTCACACCAAGGGACGGAAAAGTCATGTGCAACGCCAAGGCAACTCCTCCCACAATGCCGCCCAGCTGTGAGATCTTGAGCAACATCAACCCAAAAAATGCCCAGACAGACCAATGGGCTTGTCCGAGTTTCGGCCCCGGCAATCGATTGAAGGCTCGCATGGCAGTCTCACCGGTGAGAATCGTATGGCGACCAAATTCCAACTGCAAGGCGACCTTAACTATACAACTGAGGATGATGATCCAGAAGGTCACAAACCCCGCCTTGGCCCCAAGTGTGGTGGTGGCGATCAATTCGCCAGAGCCTACAATCGAAGCGGAAAGGATGAAGCCGGGTCCTAGATAGCGGATCTTGTCCCGCAATTTGGTGGGCGGCGTACGGATCATTTCTGAGGTGATCAAGTAGGGATCATTGGCGATTTTCATGGCATTACGCATGGGCAGGCAATAACTTTCTTCTGGTGCATTGCTGAAAATAGAACTTTATATCTTCGGACTCAAACTTGAATCATACACGTATGGCCGAGCGAAATATCAATGATGTACTGCAACGACTCTATGGTTTGGAGCAGCTCACGAAAGAAGAGGCAAAATCACTGCTTGGGTCCGTGGGGCGGGGAGAAGTAGATCCGTTTCAAATTGCCGCCTTGCTCACCTGCTTTCAGATGCGTCAAATCACGGGGCCTGAACTTTCGGGTTTTCGGGAAGCGATGATTGAGTTGGCGCGATTTGTCGATTTTTCAGATTTCGATACCATCGATCTCTGTGGTACTGGAGGCGATGGCAAGGACACATTTAATATTTCGACTGCGGCATCAATCGTAGTTGCCGGAGCAGGGTACAAAGTTGCCAAGCATGGAAATTACGGCGTGTCGTCCGGATGTGGCTCTTCGAATGTGTTGGAGGCATTGGGCTATAAAATGACCAACGATTACGATGCACTCCGCCGCCATCTGGAAGAAAGTAATTTTTGTTACATGCATGCTCCACTTTTTCATCCCGCCATGAAAGAGGTGGGCCCGGTGCGCAAAGGTATGCGTACCAAGACTTTCTTTAATATGCTGGGGCCCTTGCTAAACCCTTCGCGGCCGGCAAGACAGATCACCGGTGTGTTTTCGAAAGAGCTGGTGCCTCTTTATCAGGCTGTATTCGAAGATATGGGAAGTGAGTATGCAGTCATTCATGCCGAAGATGGTTACGATGAAATTTCCTTGACGGGAGCATTCAATATTATTACGCATACATCATCCGATCTCTTGCAGCCTTCCGACGTATCATTGCATCAGGTAAAAGCCGAGGAATTGCATGGAGGCCAAACGGTCGAAGAAGCGGTGCAGATATTTCGGAGTGTGATCTCTGGTGCAGGAACAGATGCACAAACCAATGTCGTTTGTGCCAATGCCGGTTGCGCCATCCAGCGATTTAAACCAGAAGTAGCATTGATTGATTGCATTGCCGAGGCGCGAGAGGCTTTGAAGAGTGGAGAAGCCCAAAACAAACTGGAGGTGTTGCTTGGTTTGCAGTAGGTTGTGATTATAAAATCAAGATACCGATCAGTCCCACCAAAATTACATAGTACAAGGTAGGAAGTATCGTCTTCCGCAAGATAGTCCCTTCCTGGCCGAGCAGCCCCACTGTCGCAGAGGCAGCAACAACATTGTGGATTGCAATCATGTTGCCCGCTGCTGCGCCGACGGCCTGGAGCGCAACGATCCAGCTTGAGGTCAGCACTAGTTTTTCGGCGACACCAAACTGAAAGAGGCTAAACATGAGATTACTGACGGTGTTGCTACCGGCGATAAATGCGCCCAGCGCTCCGATCGAGGGGGCAAAAAGAGGATAGATTTCACCCACGCAAGAGGCCACCCAGTCTGCCATGGCGATGGGCATGCCCGGCAAATCGCTGAGATTCATTCCGGAATTAATGTATATCCGCACCATCGGGATGGTGAAAATCAATACAAATCCAGCTCCCAGTAGCATCTGTGCACTTTCGCTGAAAGCAGATCTAAATTGTCTGGCGTCCATGCGATGTAGAAAAAATGTGATGATGCAGACGATGACCAAGATCGTTCCAGGCAGGTAAAGTGGTGAGCTGCTGGCAGAAATACTGGTGCCGAAAATATCAAGCCAGGATATTTTTAGTGACGATAAAAAGGATTTGAGTCCAAGCGATGGAATCCGAGTGACCACCAGTAAAATACCGACAAATAAATAGGGGAGCCATGATTTTACTAAGCTGGGTGCTTTCTCCTTTGAGCGGTTATATTTTTCAGGATCAATCGAAAGGGTGCCCATCCAGGATGTGGGCCAGTTGGCAGGTATATCAAATTGCCAATTGGTTTTCGGTAGTAAGAAACCGCGGCGGGCAGCAAGTGTGACGATGGCCAACCCGATGGGTGCGCCCAATAGCGAAGGAAATTCAGGGCCGAGCAAATGCGCATTGACCAGATAGGGCACGGTAAATGCAAGTCCGCCAAAAATGGCAAACGGCCATATTTCCAAACCTTCCCGCCAGGATTTATTTGATCCGAAAAAGCGGGTCATCATGCAGACCATAAAGAGCGGGATGAATGTGCCAGCAATGGTGTGCAGAATGGAGACATGCTGCGTGACTTCCGCAATGTATTGCGACATGTCGATGCCTCGTGCCAATAGCTCGTCATTGAGTGCGTCGCCTTCCAGGCCTCCTCGTACCCCAACTAAAATAGGCGTGCCGACTGCTCCAAACGTCACTGCTGTGCTCTGTACCATCATGCCAAGCACCACTGCGCAGAGGGCCGGAAATCCCAGAGCCACAAGAAGCGGTGCGACGATAGCAGCGGGGGTGCCGAATCCGGCAGCACCTTCAATAAACGATCCGAACAGCCAAACAATGATCACAACCTGTACTCGGCGATCGGCCGAAATTTGCGTGAATCCCTCACGCATGATTGAAATTGCTCCCGAATGCTTTAGCACATTGAGCAATAAAATGGCTCCGAAAATAATCCAGAGAATATCGAAGGTGACGAACAGTCCTTGCATGGCAGAAGCCATTATGACAGAGCCTGAGAGGTGCCAACCAAAATACCCGATTAAGATAGTAGCAAGGAGGACCAGGGGCATCGCTATTTTTGCCGCGACACGAAATACGACCAGCAGAATCGCCGCAAGAAGAATTGGTAAGAAAGCGAGAAATGCCATCTGTAAAATTTATTCTAGCGGCTCGAAAATCGATACATCGTCGAGGTGCGATACGTTTCTCCAGGATCCAATCTAGTGGAGGGAAAGTCAGGCTGGTTGGGAGAGTCGGGATAGTGCTGGGTCTCTAAGCATAGTGCCGCTCGATGAGGGTAGACCTTCCCACCTTTGCCAGTGATGGTGCCATCAAGAAAATTGCCAGTGTAAAATTGCACTCCTGGTTCGGTCGTAAGCATTTCCATTACTCGTCCTGAAGTGGGCTCAAAGACGGTGGCGGCGAGCGCCAGGCCTTCTCCTTTTTTATTAAGGACAATATTATGGTCATATCCTTTGCCAATTTTAGTTTGTGGGTGCTCAGAGTCGATTTCCAAGCCAATCGCTTTTGGTTGAGTAAAGTCAAATGGAGTCCCATTTGCATTTGCAATTTCTCCAGTGGGAATCAGTCCGTCATCCACCGGTGTGTATTGACTAGACTGCAATGAGATTTCGTGTTCCAGAATATTTCCGTTTCCAGCTCCTTTGAGATTGAAATATGTGTGATTGGTAAGGTTGCATATGGTACTTGCATCAGTTTCGGCCTCGTAGGTAATTAGTAATTCATTTTTGGCGGTAAGAAAATAGCCGACGATTACATCAAGCTTGCCGGGAAAGCCTTCCTCCAGATGTGCGCTGGTGCGTTGCAGCAGCACTCCGACGCGGTCATCCTCCATCACTTCTTCGGCGGTCCAGACTTTTTTATCAAATCCCTCGGTGCCTCCGTGGAGGGTGTTTGCACCATTGTTTGCGGCTAGCGTATAGTCCTTGCCGTCAAGCGAAAATTGTGCTCCTCCAATGCGATTGCCATATCGGCCTACAATGGCACCAAAGAATGGATGCGTTCCGAGGTATCCTTCCAGATTGTCAAAGCCCAATACGATATCCGCAAATTCTCCATTGCGATCGGGAGCGGTGAGATGAGTGATGATGCCTCCGTAGGTGATCACCTTAAGGGTCATACCATTTGCATTGGTGAGTGTATACTCATCGATCGGGCCATCGGGCGCAGTACCGTATGCTTTTTTCTCGACGGTAAGGGGATTTTCTGCGGCGGCGTTTGAATCGCTTTTGTCGCTTTCGGAATTTTGACAACTCATAACAAGACTGATTAATAGACAGGTAATAAATCTGTAGCACATGATGTAAAAAAGTTAGGAAGTTTCACTCAATATTTAAACTAGGATTGGCATGTCCATCTTTCATAGGCTTCGCTTAAGACCTCCGTATTTATTGCGAGAAAATCATCAATGAATAAAACTACGTTTTCCATTCCTGCAAAATCTTTAGCGGAATGAGTGGTGGTTATCACAACAACAGGACAACCTGCATTCAGCGCTGTTTGTGCGCCGATGGGCGAATCCTCGATCACGATGCAGTCGGTGACTGGCAGGCCTAGATCTCGTGCAGCGCTTTGGTAGACCTCTGGATTGGGTTTTCCCTTGTTCACATTTCCGGAATGGTAAATGGAGGTAAAATACTTGCGCAAATGAGCAGTGTCAAGCACGAAATTTACATTTTCCGGAGGTGCGGCAGATCCGATCGCCATGGGTACACCATTGGCATTTAAATTATTGAAAAGATCAATAACACCAGGTACGAGTGGCATACTCGCAGCCACAGTGGCCCGGTATTCACTTTCTTTCTCAGCTGCGTATTTTTCTAGTTGTTGCTTTGTGTATCGATCGCCAAAAAAGCCACGCAAGAATTCAATATTGACACCGTGGGCTTTTTCCATCGTTTCTTCAAGGGTAAAATCTAGGCCCATCTCACTGAGCTTACGTTGCCAAATACGATGATGAATCATCATATTATCGACGATCGTCCCATCCATGTCAAAAATCACTCCTCTCAAAATTTTCTGGTATTAGTATTTAATTAATTGGTCGATCTCCCTCATCCGCTGGTTTTTCAAAATCAGTGGGCTCTACCCAACCCGCTGAAGAGGCATCGAGGTCGCCTGCCATAAATCGATTGTAAAAATCATGCTGCTTCTCATTTGCATATTTATATTGATCAAAGATCACTCCATTGCCGAGAGCGCGGGGATCACCCTGCTCTTTTAGGGTTTGCATCAGGAGTAGATCGGCATCGCGGATGAAGGGAGCCTGAGCTGGGTTGTACGCCAGATTATGCATGCAATCTGGATCGCGTTTTATGTTGTACAATTCAGTGGGAGGTCTCTTGCCAAATGCCAAATCCCACCGCTCTGCAGTCTCTCCCGCACGAAATTCGTTGAGCAGAAATGTTTTGGTGGGACTGCCATCGCAATTCAGATAGCCGGTCTCAGGATTTCCTGAAGGCCAGCGATTTGGCTCAAAGTTTTTTAGATACAACATGTCTCCTTGTAGGAGACCACGTACTGGATATCCCTGATCATCGGGACGACCAATGTCATGACGTTCTTTACCAAGAAGCACAAAATCATTTCTTCCTTGCAGTCCTAAAGTGTCGTTGCTTTGAAAAAATGACTGCAGTGCCTTGCCTGTGATGGGCTGCATTCCCTGTGCCTCTCCAGATATTCCTGCTGCTTGCAAGATGGTTGGTGCCAAGTCAATAAAACTGACCAAGTCGGTTATTTTTCGTCCAGGGTCCTGCACATGTCCGAGCCACATCATCGCTAGCGGCAAGTGATTGGAGTATTCGTAGGCTTGCCCTTTGATTCGGGGAAAGGGCATCCCATTGTCTGCGGTGACCATAACAATTGTATTTGCCAATTCGCCTTTCTCTTCGAGTATTTGCAACATCTTGTTCAGGTGATTGTCAAAATGCTCGATCTCGTAGCCGTAGTCGAGAAAGTCATTGCGAATCTGCTCGGTATCGGGATAAAAATCGAAAACACGATCTACATCCGAGGGCTTTTTTCCCGAGAGTCGTTGCCCACTGCCATATTCATATGCCCGATGTGGCTCATATCCACCATACCAGAAGCAGAAGGGCTCACCTTGCGGCCTGCTCGCCATAAAAGCGTCAAAATTTGCTGCATAGTCAATGGCAGAAATTGCATTCGTGGGAGGCTGGCGGGTGATATCGCTGTATTTTTTTCCGGTCAGGAGTCGGGGGTTGCCATCGGCATCGACGGCTCTGCCGGGAGCCCAGCCCTTGCCGGTGTACCCGGTGTGATATCCATTTTCAGAAAGGACTTCGACATAGGTTTTGAATTTTTGCGGAAAGTCAGGGACGTGGTTGCATGCTTCTTCTAGCTGCCAGCTATTGCGACCAGTGAGAATGCACGCACGCGAGGGAGAGCACTTTGCATTCGGAGTATAGGCGCGGTTGAAGAGGAGACCCTTTTTTGCCACCTTGTCGAACGCAGGTGTCCTGATCCAATTGCACCCATACGCGCTCATGTGGAGCCAGGATGCATCGTCTGCGATGGCAAAAAGAATATTGGGTGGCTTTTGCTCGGATTCACTATTGCATGCTGCTATAGCGAGGAGTACTGCGATGGTGACGAAGAAAGGAGCAGTTTTACGCAAAGATATCATGTTGGTGCAGAATTGACTTGATCATATCGACCATGTCAAATTGCAAATCTTTTAGCAAACTGAGGTCTTCGTGCCAAAATGATTTTTGACTAAGCAGGGTGTGGACAGTCGATTCAAGACTTTGCTTGCCCTCTTCATGCATCTGCCACTCATTGAGAATGAACGCACAGATATCTGCATCGTCTTGAACTGGTAGGGATTGGTCTTCCCATGAGCCACGGTAGAAAAGCAATAGGGCCGCAAGTGCACGGCAGATGTGAGGGGGATTGCTCTGAGTACGTGCAGAGTGATCTAAGAGTGTGGGAAGCAGTCGGGTACGAAATTTAGAAATCGAGTTTAGCGCAATGCTGCTGAGGTTGTGCTGAATGGCTGGGTTGCGAAAGCGTTCGAGAATGGCGTCTGCATAGCTGCGCAAATTTTCCTCGTTGTATTTTATTGTTGGTAATATTTCGGTCGTCAGGAGCTCCTCGAGGTACTTGATCATGCGGGTGTCTTGCATGACTTCACCGACGGTGCGTTGCCCATTTAAGTAACCAACCGGAACCATGGCTGTATGCAAGCCATTCAGAATACGCACTTTGATGTTGCGGTGTATTTGCAGGTCATCCACAAGCTGAATGCCTAGATCGGTTTGATCAAATGGCAGGGTCTGAAGTAATTTAGTTGGTCCCTCGATGACCCAATTGTGGTAATATTCGCCAGCTACGAGCAAGCCATCATGGTAGCCGATCCGCTCTTCGATAAGTGCAGCCGTTTTCTGTGGATACCCCGTTACAATTCTGTCTACCAGTGTATTGCAAAATTGGTTTTCTTGGTTGAGCCATACTTTAAATGATTCATCAAGCTCCCAGTGATTTGCATATTGCAAAATGCAGTCTTGCAGCCTTTGTGCATTGTCCTCGATCAGCTCACAGGGCAAGATGGTGCAGCCTGAATTATTATTACCAAGGACCTCAAATCTATGGTGCAGCCATTGGGTAAGTTTTCCGGGAAATGTCGATGCCGCTTCATGTGGATTATTCGCTTCCTCCAGGAAATTAATTCCAGATTCAGTTGTGTTGGAAATAATAATATTTAAATCGGGTATTTCTGCCGATCTTAGAAAAGAAGAAAACTCATCGTAGGGATGAATAATGGTAGAAATGCAATCAATGAGTTTAATTTCTTCAAAAGCTGCTCCGTCTCTAAATCCAGACAGCACTGTGTGAAACAATCCGTCTTGATCTCTGAGTGCTTTATAATTTCCTGTAGGAGTGGGTTTTATGACGACAACATTTCCATTAAATTCTGTTTTTTGATTGAGATGTGCTACGATCCAATCTATGAAGCCGCGCAGAAAATTTCCTGCACCAAATTGGATGATGCGATCTGGGCGGGGAGGAGTATAGTGGGATTGTTTATTTAGTTTTTTCATGCTTCTCCTTCTGCTCCTTTTTCAAAAGGACAATTCTTGCATCCATTTTCACAGCAATATCCCCGCCTCAGTAGGTACCAACTTGTAAACTGGATGAGACCTTCGTCATTCATTTGAAAGTCAATATCCTCAATTAATTGCGAAGGCTCTCCCAAATTTATTATTTGCTGCCTTTTTGCCTCAGTGAGATTGTGCATAAAAGCCACAATTTGGCTCATTGACATCAGCTTGAGGCAACTCGGGCATAGACAGTTTTTTTCTGCTGTAGGAGCAGTGAGAGGAGGGTATTGATTGCACCAGCATTCTGCTTCCGAAGTGCAGGTGAGCGACTGGCTGCATAGAGGACAAGTTGCTGTATTACTCAAGCTTCAACCATTAGATATTCATCGCAAATTAACCCGTGTCAAAAATCTAAAATCTAGCGTCTAGCATCTAACTATAATGCTGCACCCGATACTTCTCAATCTGACTCTGAAGTTTTCTGATCGTTGCGAGCAGAGCTGAGTTTTCGGATTTATGCTTACTCTTGGCAAAAAGCCTGGCGCCACGTTCTGGCAGAAGGCTGAGTGAAACCTCATACCCCTCTTTGCCAAGATCCCTTACGTTGACATCCATTTTTTTTGCAAAAGGATACTTGCTGTATTTGCTCGTAAGCTTTTTTACGTAATATTCCTTTAGTTTTTCCTGATTGGGATGGTCTTTTGCTTCAATGTTTATATCCACTTTCTGCTGACTTTAGATGTTAGACTTTAGACGCTAGGCAACCTCCGCTAGCGACTCATATTCAAAAGCGTCTCTGATTGATCGGAGTTACTTCTCGATCGTAATGGAAGTAATTTGGTCGCCCTGTGCGATCTGATCAATTACTTCATCGCCCTCGATTACTTTGCCAAAACAAGTATGGTTGCCATCCAGGTGGGCTGTGTTGTCGCGGCTGTGACAAATGAAAAACTGAGAACCTCCTGTATTGCGACCGGCGTGAGCCATGGAAAGGACTCCACGTTCGTGATGCTGTTTCTCGGCATCTACTTCACAATCGATGTTGTAGCCAGGACCACCAGTGCCGGGCATGCCCGTACTTCCTTCCCGGGAATTGGGACAACCTCCCTGAATCATGAAATTCGGGATGACCCGATGGAAGTTTACACCATCATAGAACCCTTCCTCGGCGAGCTTTACAAAATTTGACACTGCGATGGGAGTGGCATCGTCGTAGAGTTCGACGGTCATGCTGCCTTTGGAAGTATTTATTTTTGCGTTCATCTTTCTTTCAGTTGTGAACTGCAAAGTAACGCAAAATTGCTCTTTTGCAACACCCCTTTAATCCTCGTAATTGGGAGTTCTTTTTTCCATAGCGGCACCGAGAGATTCTGCAAGATCTGCAGAGAGCATTGTCGCCGCGTTCCAGGTTGCCACCTGCTCGAGACCATCTCGTACAGGATTGTCGCGCTGATAGAGCAGTGCATTTTTTACGCCACGTATCACGAGCGGTGACTTGGCTGCAATCAGGGATGCTACATCGGAGACCTTTTGGTGCAGCTCTTCGGTGGTCTCGCAGCAGGCATTGATCAGCCCCATCCTCAGCGCTTCCGGTCCGGGCACTTTACGTGCGGTATAGGCCATTTCGGCGACCATGCCATGGCCGATGATGTGTGGCAAACGTTGTAAAGAACCCAGATCTGCCACCAGCCCCATGTCGGTTTCCTTTAGGGTGAAGTAGCATTCGACGGTGCCATAGCGTAGATCGCAGGCTGCGGCAATGTCGAGCCCGCCACCGATGCAACCTCCGTGAACGGCAGCGATCACCGGCTTGCGACACTTTTCAATGGCCGCCACAGTGTCTTGCAACATGAGAATAAATTTGTGTAGCTGCTCCCGTGCGCGACCTTCGCAGTTTGATTCCACCTGAATTTGCGGACTCATCAATACCTGGACATCAATGCCAGAGCAGAAGTGCGCACCAGCTCCTTGCATGATCACGACTCGTATATCGGGTCGGTTGTCGCACTCGCTGAAGATAGCTTGCATCTCCTGCCAGGCCTCAAGCGTCAGTGCATTGGCCTTCTTGGGTCTGTTCAAGGTGATGGTGGCCACTTGATCGATTACTTCGAAAAGAAAATGCTGATAGGACATGCTTGAAATTTATGTCCTCAACATACAAAATCACCCTTATGGGTGAGGGATGGTACGACTGGATGAGCGAAATTTGCATTAAATATTGATCACAGATATAAACTTCTTCACATGAATTCACTTGTACACCGAAATATTTTGATTTTCTGCCTACTTGGGCTCTTCTTTACTTCACAGGCCAATACGTTTGAGATGGACTGCGAGAAACCCACGAACAGCCAATTTAGTGCAGAAGACATTTCATACGATCATGCTTACTTGGAATGCAGCATCAATAATGCTCCTAAGTACGACTATCAATGGCGTAGAAAGGGTACTTCCAGTTGGTCCAATCTAGTTGGCAACAGCAACCATCGCCGAAAAATTGAAAACCTCAATCACAACACGGAGTACGAATATCGCTGTCGCTACGACTGCGACAATGAATGGACCCCCTGGTCAAACCGAAAGGATTTTAGAACAGATAATAACAACAATAACAATTGTGACAAGCCCTCGACTAACCAGTTTAGTGCAGAAGACATTTCACATGATCATGCCTACTTGGAATGCAGCATCAATAACGCACCTAAGTACGACTATCAATGGCGTAGAAAGGGCACTTCCAATTGGTCTGATCTCGAGGGCAACAGCAACCATCGCCGAAAAATTGAAAATCTTGATCACAACACAGAGTACCAATATCGCTGCCGCTACGACTGCGACAATGAGTGGACCCCGTGGTCAAACCACAGGGAGTTTAGAACAGACAATAACAACAACAATAATTGCAACAAACCCACGAGTAGCGAATTTGAGGCAAATGATATAGATTATGATCATTGTTACATGAATTGCTACATCACGGGGGCAGACAAGTATGACTATCAATGGCGGCGTCAGGGGACCAATAGCTGGTCAAGTCTGGAAGGAAACCAAAATCATCGACGAAAAGTCGAAAATTTGCAAGAGGATAAATGGTACGAATATGAAGCCCGTTATTGGTGCAATGGACAGTGGAGCGATTGGTCAGATCATAGGACGTTTAAAACACTGACGCAGGGAGGCGAATGCAATGTCCCTGACGGCAATGACTATGACGCAGTCGATATATCCTATGACCACGCATACTTCGAGTGCTATCTGGGAGGCTATCCTAAATACGACTACCGCTGGAGAAAAAGAGGGACCTCAAATTGGTCAGATCTTGATGGAAATAATAATCATCGAAGAAAAATCGAAAACCTTGAGCACGATACCTGGTACGAATACCAGTGTCGCTACGAGTGTGAAAATATCTGGACTTCATGGGCTGGCCCCAAGGAATTCAAGACCCAAATGAATACGGGCAATAATTGCAATCGCCCTGTCGATGATCAATATAAAGCGGTAGATATCGAAGGAATGCAGGCTTACCTGGAATGCTATATTACCGGCAGTCCCAGATACGATTTCCGCTGGCGCAAGAAGAATACCAACAGCTGGTCTGATCTGGATGGTACCAGTGACTTTCGGCGTAAGATTGACAATTTATCTCCTGCCACATGGTATGATTACCAATGTCGCTACGAATGCAATGGAGAATTTACCTCCTGGTCAATAAGCAGGGATTTTAAAACCCTCGATGAAAACAACAGTTGTGAGAAACCATCAGACAGCGATTATAATGCGGTAGACATCGATCGCAATCAAGTTTATTTCGAATGCTATATTGGAGGCTCACCGCGCTATGATTATCGCTGGCGAAAGCAGAATACGAACAACTGGAGTGATCTGGATGCGACAGGCGAGCAGCGCCGAAAAATTGAAAATCTCTCGTCCAATAATTGGTATGAATATCAGTGCCGCTACGAATGTCAAGGCAGTCTAACTGACTGGTCAAGTACCAAGACGTTCAAAACACTGGAGGATGCATTGAGCTGCGATGCACTTTCGAGCAATGACTACGACGCAACGGATATAACAGCCAACTATGCATATCTCGAATGCTCGATTGCGGGCTCGCCCAGCTATGATTATCGCTGGCGCCAGCAAGGCACAAGCGATTGGAGTGATCTTGCGGCCAGTGGAGAGCAACGACGCAAAATCGAAGACCTTAATTCTGAAACTACGTACGAGTATCAAGCTCGTTATGAGTGTGATGATCAGTTTACTCCCTGGTCGTCGGGCAAGACATTCACGACCGAATCTTCTTCAAGCTTGAGTTGCGATGCTCCGCCGACAGGAGAGCTTGCGACCTCAAATGCAACTGAAAATAGTGCCAGGCTGAACTGCACT
>Ga0114956_1002319_pt1 | contig 14952 bp, 17 predicted proteins | sample MaitaG_FD_87304 | JGI IMG/M metagenome (GOLD analysis project Ga0114956, IMG submission 87304) | Marine algal microbial communities from Maine, USA - Maine_Asex2 metaG | ecosystem: Host-associated > Algae > Red algae > Unclassified | place: Maine, USA | collected 2015-01-05 | reverse complement strand
GAGCGTCGGATTCATAACTCGGAGGTCGGGGGATCGTGCCCCCCTCTCGCTACAAAATAATTAAAGGAAAACCCAAGATATGAATCTTGGGTTTTCTATTTTAGGTACAACATAGGTACAACATTTATCGAATTTTAATAGTTTAATATATTTTGATGTAATTTGATATCAATGTGCATTATATATAATGAAATAAAAAAATCTTACAAACAAAGCGAATTAAAATTTATTAAAATTACCCTCGATTATTATAAAAGTTTCAAAGTGTTTTTCTTCATTCTTAAAAAGAATTTGAAAAAGACAACCCTTTTTTTTTTGAAGTAAAGCAAAATAGCGTTAACAACTTATTATTAAATATTCCGGAGGACTACATAATGTTTTGTAAATTTTACCCTGTCTTGAATTAACGGTTATATAGCCCCTTAAACTGATATACAAACCGTTCCAAAAGTCTCAAATCTCCGGTTATTATATCAGCCTCCCCTTTCATTTCTTGTTTGAAATCAATATTATGACCAAAGGATGTTACCAATTTTTTATTTATTATAACATCAACACTGTAAGTACCAGCTGCATCTGAAATTGCTGATATACTTTTTATCTTTCCACGGAGTACCCCGAACTCATATTCCAGATAATCATAAAGTTTTAGATTAACCTTCTGCCCCACCTGAATTTTGCCTGAATTGATCTTTAGTGTTTTTAGTCTAGCTATATAATATGGTTTGTGAACTGGGGAAATAGTAAAAACTAAATCTCCAGTATTCAAGCTTTGACCAGAAACCCAATGCTTTGAAATAGCAACTTCGCCATTTTTATTAGATTTTAAAACATAATCCCGTTCCCATATTTTAATGGTTGTTTTTAGTTGATTGTATGCTTGAATTACTTTTTTCAAAAATTGAACTTCTTCTCTTGTTCTTTTATAATCAATGGTTTTTGAAACCTGTTCTGTTGTTCTTAGCTCCTCTTTAACTTGTGATAATAAAACATCCATATTTTGGTGGGTCTTTGAAAAGTTCAAATGCTCTAACTGTTTACTTTCATAATTTTGATTTGAAATAATTCCTTTTTTAAGGATCTGTTCGTAACGTTTAATAGAATATATTTTTAAAATTTGAGATTTGGATCTTTAATTTCTTTATGTAAATATTTAGGTATTACCATTCTAAAAAAACCATTCCAATACCACAAATTGTAATTGCAAAACCGCTAATTAAGTCTATATATTTTTCGAGACCTTGATAATTTATAAATTTGGAACCATAAAAACCTAATAAAACTAAGGACAACATCATAAATATAGTCGAAAATGTATACAATGATATTAAAATCCCTATTTGAACGAAGGAGTAATTAATATAAGGGTAAATAATTAAAGGAATTAAAGGTTCACTTGGGCCTAAAGCAAAAATAAAAAACATAACCCAAGGCGTTACTTTATAGTTTTTTTTAGGCAAAACACTTTGCCCGTGTTTATGTTCAAAAACAAAAATATCTCCCTCTTCAGAAACATTAAAATGTTTATGAATTTTGTTCTTTTTTAATTTGTAAATAGCATAAAAAATATAAAATATTCCAAAAATTAAAAGTAACCATGCCGCAAATCCACCCCTTATGGTTTCAATATCAAATAATTTTGAAACCTTTAACCCAAGAAAAATACACAAAACACCTAACAAGACAGAACTCAATACATGAGCTAAACCACATAAACTTGTCCAAAGAATAGTTTTTGGCAAAGACCATTTTTTAGAACGAGATAAAACAATAAAAGGTAAGTAATGATCAGGACCACTAAAGGTATGAATTGCACTTATAGATATAACAGTTAGGCATATTAAATTAAAATCCGTCATTCTTAATTATCCTGGTTAATGCCTTCATCCATTCCATAAGTTTTTCAGCTTTACAATGAAGAATTTTTACTATTAAACCGTTTGTAGGTGTTTGTGAAACTCCAAATAAACAATCTTTGGTTTCTAAATAGTCATAAATTTTTGCCTTTAAAACATTAATCATAGATGAATCATTCAAAAATATTAAACTTAACTGATGGGTATAACCTTCAAATTGACCGACATTCATAGGATTAGCTTCTTTGGGATTCAAATATAAATTTTCAAACAAGACTAATTTTTTCTCTTTGTAAACTTTAGTTATATTTTGGTAATTTGTAAACTCAAAAACTTCGTTTTTAATTTTTCTTCCGCATGTTAAAATCTCTCCCCATATCAATGTTGCATTTTTTTCTAAATATATATTATTTATACTCTTAAAATTAGACTTTTTATGAGGCACACAAGGTTGAGGCATATAGCACAGAAACGCATTTTCTTTAAGTGTTACCTTTGTGTTTTGGATAGCTTTTTTTTCCATGGTAAACAAACGTTGATACGATTGTGAAGTCACCTCTAATTTACTATTTTCATGAAGTAAATAATCAAAACACAACTCATCCTCATCTAAAATACCTGGAGAAGAACTCATTAGCATTAATTCTAAAAGCGCATTTTTTTTATCCTCTCTAACATCTACCACTTTAAAAGGCATTGTAAAAAATGCCGATTTTAATTGTGTAACACCGCTCTTTTCATGGGTTTCAATACTAACTTTCGAGATCATCTAATTAAATTAGGTTCGTTTTCGTCTTCCATTAAGGCATATTTTTTCATCCAGCCAATAATGTTATCTAAACCTTTGTCTTTCATTAAATTAGTAAAAACAAATGGTTTTCCTTGCCTCATTTTTTTAGAATCTCGTTCCATAACACCAAGGTCTGCATTTACATAAGGAGCAAGGTCAATTTTATTAATTACTAATAAATCACTTCGCGTAATACCTGGTCCTCCTTTTCTTGGTATTTTATCGCCTTCGGCTACATCAATAACAAATAAAGTAACATCTGCTAAATCTGGGCTAAACGTTGCAGAAAGATTATCACCACCACTTTCTATAAAAATAATTTCAATTTCTGGAAAACGTTCTGCTAACTCTTCAACCGCTTCTAAATTCATACTCGCATCTTCTCGAATGGCAGTATGTGGGCAACCTCCAGTTTCTACACCTATAATACGGTCTTTAGGTAAAAAGCTATTTTTAGTTAAAAACTCAGCATCTTCCTGTGTATAAATATCATTTGTAATAACGCCCAGAGAGTATTTTGTTGAAAGTTTACTTGTTAAACGTTCAATTAAAGCAGTTTTTCCTGAACCGACTGGACCTGCAATTCCTATTTTAATATAATTTCTTGCCATTTTAAATATTTAAGACATATACAATCTTGAGTACAGCTTTTCGTGTTCCATAGATCTAATATCAAATCCTACAGAGCTAATTCCTAATCTGTTTATATCTGGATGTAATGCTTTTTTTGATAATTCTGTTATTAATGGTAACAATTTAAAGATTAATTGTTGTCCCGTATCCTGCCCTAAAGGAATTAATTTTACAGCATTGGTTATAAATCCAATTGCTGTATTATAGAAATATCCTTGAATAGCATCTTCTTTTTTTATATTTAATTGATGTGCAAAAACACCAAATAAAATACAATAGTGCCCAAATAGTTCTTTGGTATTTATAGAAGCTTCTGTTTTTTTTGTTATTTCTGATAAAATTAATGGAGAGAAAATTTTTGTAAGTCTGATGCCTAATTTTTGACTTGCATTTCTTATTTCCATTGGTAATTTTGAAGCGTGACAAAGCTCATCTAACTCTATAATTTTCTGCCAATTATTATTATCACAAGCATCATACGTCAAACTTATAAAAGATGCATCGTTCGGTAAAACCGTATGTATTAACATTTCTTGTAAAAAACTTAAAACGTCTTCTGGAGATTTTACGGCTTCTAATTGCGTGTAGGTTTCCAATCCGTAAGAATGAGAAAAACTCCCAATGGGCAACATAGGGTCGCAAATATGCAATAAATGCAGTAGTTCCTGTTTCATTAGCGTTCTGTTAAATCCATTATTTTAGAAAACAAACTTTTACTTTCTCCATGGGGCGCTACTGTAGTTTTTAGGGGTGTTAACAAACTTTTTTCAGATTTAAAAACGTCAAAACCCATAGCCTTTAGCTGATGAAAAAGTGGTTTTTCAAAGGGAACAAGTAAAGTATCATCCTCATAAAATAATGGCAGATGTTTATTACCAATTTCATAGCAAATAGAAGCGGTTTCAAAATTAGATTTCGGAACAACAACTAGACATTCACATGGGAGAATATGAATATAATAGGCATTGCTATCGTTTTCATATAGCAAATCTCCTGCTCTTAAATTCGGATTCTCTTTTAAAAATTTTAAACGAAATGTTTGTCCATCTCTAGCCGTTTTATGCTGAATTCGTTTATGTGTTTCAAACCAATCAAAATCAATCCAAACAGTCATTTTTTTATTATGCTGTTGATCTATTTGTTTTGGTTTTTCTGAAATAATCATAATTTTTTAAAATAAAAAATATCTCTGAGCCATTGGTAACTCCTTCAAAGGCTCACAAGTAATATGTTCACCATCTACCTTTACTTGATAGTTCTCAGGATTTACTTCTATATTAGGTGTTTTATCATTGTGAATAAGGTCTTTTTTTCCAATTGTTCTACAATTTTCAACAGGAATAATCATTTTCTCTAATCCGTATTTTTCAATAGTTTTATTTTCAATGGAAATTTTAGAAACAAATGTTGCACAGGTTTTTTGAAGAGCCTTACCATAAGCACCAAACATAGGGCGGTATATCACGGGTTGTGGAGTAGGTATAGAGGCGTTTGGGTCGCCCATACGTCCTGCGATAATCATACCTCCTTTTATTATTAATTCTGGTTTAACACCAAACATTGCGGGTTTCCAAAGCACTAAATCGGCTAATTTACCAGGTTCAATGGAGCCAACATGTTTGGAAATCCCATGAGAAATGGCAGGATTAATTGTGTATTTAGCAACATAACGTTTCGCCCTAAAGTTATCGTTTTTATTAGCTTTATCTTCAGGTAAAAAACCGCGTTGAACTTTCATTTTATGTGCCGTTTGCCATGTTCTAGTAACAACTTCGCTAACACGTCCCATAGCTTGAGAGTCACTACTCATCATGCTAAAAACACCCATATCATGTAAAATATCTTCTGCGGCAATAGTTTCAGGTCGAATTCTTGAGTCTGCAAAGGAAACATCTTCTGGCACAGATTTATCTAAATGATGACAAACCATTAGCATATCTAAATGTTCGTCAATAGTATTTACCGTAAACGGACGAGTGGGATTGGTACTAGATGGTAAAACATTTGGATACATGGAGGCTTTGATAATATCTGGCGCATGCCCTCCACCAGCACCTTCCGTATGAAAGGTATGAATTACTCTGCCATCAATAGCATTTACAGTATCTTCTAAAAATCCACTCTCGTTTAATGTATCAGTATGTATAGCAACTTGAATATCAAATTTATCTGCTATTTTTAGCGAAGCATCTATGGTGGCAGGTGTAGCACCCCAATCTTCATGTATTTTTAATCCCAAAGCGCCAGCTTCAACTTGTTCTTCCAAAGGAGCTAATGTTGAACAGTTTCCTTTTCCGAAAAAACCTAAATTAATTGGAAAAGCCTCTGCGCTTTCAAGCATTTTTTGAATATTCCATGCACCAGGTGTTACAGTTGTAGCATTTGTACCGTCTGCTGGACCTGTTCCTCCTCCTATCATTGTAGTAACACCACTATATAAGGCATGTTCTATTTGTTGCGGGCATATAAAATGTATATGCGCATCAATACCTCCGGCAGTTACAATTAAACCAGAACCAGAATGCACTTCTGTAGAAGCACCAATAATCATATTTTCAGTAATACCGTCCATTGTATCCGGGTTTCCTGCCTTTCCAACGCCAACAATTCGTCCGTTTTTTATGCCAATATCTCCTTTTACAATACCCCAATGGTCGATAATAATAGCACTAGTTATAACAAAGTCAAGAACACCTTCGTCTCGTGTAGCTCTTGCAGATTGCGCCATACCATCGCGAATGGTTTTACCTCCTCCAAATTTAGATTCTTCGCCATAAATAGCATAATCCTTTTCAATTTCTATAAATAATTCTGTGTCCGCCAACCTTATTTTGTCTCCTACGGTGGGACCAAACATATTAGCATACTTTATTCTGTTTATTTCTATGCTCATATAATTTAAGATTTGAGAAATTTATTTAAATTATCTTTAATTGTTTCATTTGATTTAGCACCAATCTTACCGTCAACTAAATTATTAAAGCCATAAATAGTTTTACTACCACTTATTCCCACTAACTCCACTTCTTTTTCTTCACCAGGCTCAAATCTAACTGCAGTTCCAGAAGGAATATTTAAGCGCATACCTAGTGTTTTGGGTCTATCAAAATCCATTTCCTTATTAACTTCAAAAAAATGAAAATGCGAGCCTATTTGAACAGGTCTATCTCCTTTATTAATTACTTCAATTGTAATTGTGTTTTTATTAATATTGGCTTGAATTGCCTCCTTTTTTAATATGTATTCGCCTGGTATCATTTTATTGGATTATGAACGGTTACTAATTTTGTGCCATCGGGAAATGTTGCTTCAATTTGTATGTCATGAATCATTTCTCCAACGCCTTCCATAACGTCTTCTTTAGACAGTATGGTGGTACCGTATTGCATTAATTCTGCTACCGTTTTACCGTCACGAACCGCCTCTAATAGATCCGCACTAATTAATGCTATGGCTTCAGGATAATTTAATTTTAATCCTCTATTCTTTCTTTTTAGAGCAACTTCCCCTGCCGTATATAGGAGTAATTTTTCTATTTCTTTAGGAGTTAAATGCATGGTTTAAATATCATGTTAGACTACAAACATAAAAAAATAATTTAGCTATTAGTAGTCTTTAATTTATAAAATTCTCTAAAAACCCTTTTTTGTGTATTTATAAAAAAATAACAATAAAATTGAAATACCCCTAAAAAAAATAGGGTTTAATGTAAATAATTATAAAAATTTAACAAAGCACCCTTTAAAACATAGGGTTAATTAAAAATAACCATACTTTTACTGAAACATATAACATATTAATCCAGAATTAATCATGAAAAAATCATTATTATTTATTACAACATTAACCTTATTATTCTCCCTCTCTTGTAAAGAAAAAAACAGCAAGACATCTAGTGAAGATGAAAACACAGTAAAAGTTGGTATTTTACATTCTTTAACCGGAACTATGGCCATTTCTGAAACAGATTGTAAAAATGCTACCATGTTGGCTATTGAAGAAATTAACGCTGCAGGTGGTGTTTTAGGAAAACAAATAGAACCTATAATTGAAGATGGCGCTTCAGATTGGCCAACTTTTACAGAAAAAGCTACAAAATTAATTGGTCAAGACGAGGTAAAATCGGTATTTGGTTGCTGGACATCTTCAAGTAGAAAAGCGGTATTACCAGTCTTCGAAGCTAAAAACAGTTTATTGTTTTATCCTGTACAATATGAAGGTATGGAAGCTTCAAAAAATGTGATATATACTGGAGCTGCTCCAAATCAACAAATTCTTCCTGCGGTAGATTACATGATTAAGGAAGGTAAAAAGAAATTCTTTTTAGTGGGATCGGATTACGTTTTTCCAAGAACTGCTAACAAAATTATTAAGGCAAAATTAAAGTTAGAAGGATACGAAATTGTTGGTGAAGAATATGCACCACTTGGTCATACAGATTTCACTTCTATTGCCCAAAAAATTAAATCCTCAGGTGCTGATGCTGTTTTAAATACGATTAACGGTGATAGTAATATAGGTTTCTTTAAACAAATGAAGTCTCTTGGATTGAGCGCACCAGAAGTAACATGTATGTCTTTTTCAATTGCTGAAGTAGAATTAAAAGGTATTGGTGTTGATATCATGGAAGGGCAATTAACAGCATGGAACTATTTCATGACTTATAAAAGTGATGCTAATACGAAATTTATAAAAGCATATCAAGATAAATACGGTTCTGATAAAGTTACTGATGATCCTATTGAAGCTGCTTATTTTGGTGTTTACCTATGGGCTGAAGCTGTTAAAAAAGCAAATTCTTTTGAGCCAGATGCTGTACAACAAGCAATTAGCAAGGTGAGTTTTGACGCGCCAGAAGGTGTCGTTTCAATCGATCCTGTTACGAACCACACCATTAAGAACTTTATGATTGGTAGAGCTAATACTGACGGACAATTTGATATTTTGTATCAATCACCTACAATGATTAAAGCAGATCCTTTCCCAAGTATAGCAACAAATAAAAAAGTTATTGCTCCAGGAAATATTCAATAAATAAAAACAAGTAAGGCGGTTTACATTACGGTTTAAGCAATTAAACCGCCTATTTTAATACCTAATATTTAACATTTATTATTATGAAAAAAGTACTACTATTAGCATTAGTGGGGTTGTTTTCAACACTCATATTTGCACAAGAAGAAACCACAAAAAAAACATTTGCACAGGAAGAAACTACAAAAAAAGGAACATTTGATATTACGGCTTCCATGCACAACCAATGGTACTGGAGAGGTTATGCTGTTGGACCAGACCCAATAATTGCGGCACAAGCGAGTTTTAAATATGGTGGTTTAGAGATTGGAACTTGGAACGGTTACGGACTAGCAGGTATTTGGAAAGATACCGATTTATACATATCCTATACCACCAAATCTGGTTTTTCAATTGCGCTTTGGGATGTTTACAATTATAGTGACTATACAGCTTCTCCTGGTTACGCTGCATATGGTAATCATACACAAAATGATTATTTTAACTTTACAGGAGAAAATACAAGACACTTCTACGATTTGTCTTTGAGCTATACAATTCCTAAGACTAATTTGAAACTTTTCTTAGCTACGATTATTGAAGGTAGAGATAGAAACCCTGATGGTTCTCAAAGATATTCGTCATACTTTAAAGCAGCGTATAGTTTTGATGCAGGAAATAATATTACTGTATCTCCTTATGCATCGATTGGTTTCGCACTTAGTAGTGATAATGGTGGCACATTTTGGCAATGGACGGATAAAGCAGTTGCTGATGCCAATAGCACAGGAATTAACGAAATTGGCATAAATGTTAGTAAGCCAATAAAAATATCAGAAACTTACAGTATCAAGGCTAGCGGAGGCGTTGTTGCTAGTCCAGTTAACCACACGATAACAGGGTTATTTGGAATTACATTTTTCTAAGTAACAAAATTTAAAAACAGTAAGGTATTTGGATATCTTCTGTAACAAATCAAAATGTCATAAAAATCATGGGAGATTTTATACCATTCCTATTTAACGGATTAAGCATAAGTTCTATTTTATTACTTACAGCCATTGGTTTAAGTATCGTTTTTGGAATGATGGGTGTTATTAATTTTGCACATGGCGAGTTTATCATGATTGGGTGCTACAGTAGTTATATAGTTAGTTTAGTTCTTGGTGGAGAAGGGTCTTGGCTAACATTGTTGTTTGCGTTCATTCTATCGTTCGTTTTATCTTTCGGGATAGGCTACCTTATAGAACGCCTAGTCATACGAAAATTATATGCCCGACCTCTAGACAGTATATTAGCTACATGGGGTATAAGTTTGATTTTACAACAATTAGCAAGAAATATTTTTGGTTCTAATAATGTTGAAGCTCCCATGCCAAAAATTTTAAGTGAAGGTTTAAAAGTTACAGAAGATATTACATTACCATTTAATAGAATTTTTATCATTTTTTTCGCTATCATAGTAATTTTATTTGTGTATTATTTTATATATAAAACACCTAAAGGAAGAACGCTTCAAGCAGTTATGCAAAACCGACCTATGGCATCTTGCATAGGAATCAACACTAAAAAAGCTGATGCATTCACATTTTCATTTGGATGCGGTTTAGCGGGTATTGCAGGTATTTGTATTTCAATGTTAGGTTCGGTAGGACCTTCAACAGGTCAAAATTATATTATTGACACATTTCTTGTAGTAATTCTTGGTGGTATTGGTGGTTTAAGAGGTACTATTTTAGCCGCATTGCTAATAGGAATAAGTAGTCCTTTCATAGAAAATTTCACGACCTCAAGTATGGCTAAAGTAATTATACTAAGTTTGGTTTTAGTGGTTCTTCATTATAAGCCAGAGGGATTATCACCTACGAAAGATAGAACTATTGATTAATAATTTTTCAATTTAAATGATGATGAAAAAAATAATTTATTCATTAGTATTAGCAGTAGTCATAATATTACCCATTTTTTTACTTTCAGATTTTCGACTTTCAACTTTAAGTAAGTTTGTTGTATTCGCTATTGTTGCAATTTCAGTAAATTTATTGTGGGGATATACAGGAATTTTAAGTCTAGGGCATGGTGTTTATTTTGCGCTAGGTGGTTATGCTATGGCCATGTACATGAAATTACAAGCTCAACCATTACCAGATTTTATGGAATGGTCTGGAATAGAAACACTTCCATGGTTTTGGAAACCTTTTCAGTCTTTACCCTTTGCATTAGCAATGACAGTTATTTTACCAGTTTCACTAGCTCTGTTAGTAGGTATTCCGCTTTTTAAATCGGGAACAAAGGGTGTATATTTTACAATAATTAGCCAAGCAATTACTTTAATTGTTTCTATATTATTTGTTGGACAACAAGGGTTTACTGGTGGTTCTAATGGTATAACCGGATTTAAAGGTGCTTTTGGATACCCAATTGGAGACCCAACACTAATAAAAATTTTATATGGTATTGCTGTGGCTTTTGTTATAGCCATTTACTTTATAACTAAGTATATGCTAAAAACTCATGGTGGAGTTATAATACAAGCGGTTAGAGACCGAGAAACCCGATTGAGATTCTTAGGATATAAAACAGATTCTTTTAAAATATTAACTTTAGCAACTTCTGCTGCTATGTGTGGTGTTGCTGGTGCTTTATTTGTACCTATAGTAGGCATTATATCGCCATCTCTTATGAGTATACTTATGTCCACCGAGTTTGTTATTTGGGTAGCTATTGGAGGTCGTGGTACTTTACTCGGACCGATTATTGGTGCAATACTAGTAAATTACGCAAAATCAACTTTTTCTGAATCTTTACCAGAATACTGGTGGTACTTCTACGGATTCTTATTCATTGCAGCAACCTTAATTATACCAAAAGGAATAGTTGGAAGTTTAAAGGAGAAAAAATGGTTTCAAAATATATTTAACAAATTGAAGACAGCAAATGGATAAAGATATAAAATTACACTTACAACAGGTTTCTAGGGTTGTAAATCCAATTATAAGTTTACGAGATGTTGAAGTCGATTTTGATGGTTATAAAGCTTTAAATAATATTAACATAGACTTTCCTTACAAAGGCGTTCAATTTGTAATTGGTCCTAATGGAGCAGGAAAAACAACTATTTTAGATGCCATTTGTGGTCGTGTAAAAACATCGAAAGGTAAAATTATTTACAAAGAAACAACCGAAGTTCAGAATAAAAAACCAGAAAGCATTGTACACTTAGGAATTAGTCGCAAATTTCAAAACCCAACCATATTTAATACACAAACGGTTTTTGAAAACATGAAATTAGCACTATTAACTGGGAAACGCAATATTTGGTATCTATTCAATCACAAAATTACACCTGAGCAAATTGACATTATAGATAAAACGCTTTTAAAATTAGACCTTTTAGAATATAAAAACTCAATTAGTGGTTCACTATCTCATGGTAAGAAACAATGGCTTGAAATAGCCATGTCTATTATTAAGGACCCTGAATTATTACTTGTTGACGAGCCTATTGCTGGTATGTCACCAAGTGAGCGCGACAAAACTGGTGAGTTACTTACTGAAATTGGTAAAGAACACACCGTTTTAGTTGTAGAACATGATATGAAATTTGTAAGCAATTTTTCTTCATCAGTAACGGTTATGCACGCAGGGCGTATAATTGACAGAGGAAGTTTCGATCAAATTGTTAATAATGAGCAGGTCATTGAAATTTATTTAGGACGTCAAAATTAATTGTAAAATACTACAGTTGATATAGAATTTAAACCAGAATTACAACTTAATTATGTTTGAAATTAAAAATTTAACAGCTGGCTACTCTAGTGAGTCATCAGCGATTCACAATATAAATATTAAAATCCCAAAAAACGAAATTTGTTCTATAGTGGGTAGTAATGGCGCTGGTAAGACAACTCTTTTGAAATCAATAATGGGATTAATGCCGTCTAAAACTGGCGAAATTATTTTTGATGGAAAAGATATTTCTAAATTTAATTCTGAATCTATCTCGCAATCAGGTATAGCTTACGTACCACAAGGAAGAATGATTTTCCCTTATCTATCTGTTGAGGAAAATTTATTGTTAGGGTGCGAGGTTAGGAAAATGAACTTAAGTAAAGCAAAAGAAATAGGCTACGAATATTTTCACGATTTAAAGGGCATAAGTAAAAGAAAAGGTGGCATGCTAAGTGGTGGACAGCAACAACAATTAGCTATTGCCCGCATGCTAGTATTGGAACCTGGTTTAATTTTATTAGATGAACCAGCAGAAGGTATTCAACCAAATGTTGTGCAAAATATAGGAGAAATATTGAAGAAAGTGGCTTCGGAATTAAATGTTACTGTACTTTTAGTGGAGCAATTTGTAAGTTTTGCGTTGAATTTATCACATTCGTATTATTTTTTACAAGGAGGAGAAATTACAGATCATAGCAGAATTTCTAAAGATAATATTGATGATATTATTAATAGTGTAAAGCTTTAATTAAATATAGAATTCTATAAAGTTTGTTCTGGTGCGTTGCCCTATTATCTTAACTAATTATGGTCAAAAATTGAATTTAAAGCCATAAAATTTTTTGTTTTAAAGCTCTCATTGAAGCATTGTGTTTAAAATATTTCATATATAATTCAACTAAATCGTCATAATTTAAAATAAAAACATCATCACAGATACCATTATTATCAAAAATATCACTCACTAATATTCTTGATAGAATGCACTTTCGACAAACCCATCTACACTATTTCCTAGGTTTTTAATCAACTCAGACAAATATTTTATTTTTTTTAAAGTCATTAACCAAAAAATGATAGAGCGAATCTGTAATTTTCCTATATATAAATATTAAGAATAATATAGATTTTTTTTATACCACCCAATTAAGAAATATCGACAAAAAATGAAATAAATATTATTAAAAGTAAGTAGAAATCATACTTTTTTAATATCAATTATATTTAAAAACAGTCATAATAAATTCAGCCAATATAAATAGCAAAATGTTGTACCTATGTTGTACAAGAATAAAAAACCTCTCAATATGAGAGGTTTAAAAACTGCAAATTTGAAGTTGAAAAAGTGCGGGCGGGGAGACTCGAACTCCCACACCTCGCGGCAACAGATCCTAAGTCTGGCGTGTCTTCCAATTCCACCGCTCGTACATTTTAAAAATTAATAACTTTATCTAGTGCATCATCCGTATCTTTTTGAACAAAATTTGACTGATACATTATTGTCGTTGTTACTGAAGAATGCCTATATAATTTTTGTAACATTTGAATAGAAATTTTATCTCCAGAAATATTTCCAAAACTATGACGTGCAATATGCATGCTTAATTTCTTATCAATATTAGCTTTTTCAGCAACTATCTCTAACCGTCTATTAAAATTCCTTGTTGCTGTTTTTATTCTAGTTCTTATTAATTTTTCGTCTTTTACATTAACGCCTTCCAATTCCTTAAATAAATATATTGAGTAAACATCCCTATCGAGTTTACTTAAAATATTTAATACTTTATCCGGAACTTTTAATGAGACTAATTTACTATTTTTTACCATTCTGTAATGCAAACGATTTTCTGAAAAATCCAGCCACTTTAACTTTAGAACATCACTAACCCTTATACCTGCAAAATAGAAACTAATTAACCAAACATTTAAAGCATACTGTTGTGCTTTTGTAAGCCCATTTATGTTTTCAAGAATTCTGATTTCATCAATATTTAACCCTGTCTTTCTAGTTTCTGGAAATCTAATTTGATATTTTCCTTTTCCAAAGGGATAAAATTGAGAATAAATAACAGATTTAGTTATTGCTATATTAAAAATAGTTCTTAGGGTTATCATATAATTTGCTACTGTTCTTGCAACTAGATTTCTAATATTTAATAAATAATTCTCGAACTGCTTTAAAAGTTCAAAATTCAATTCATTAAAATAAAGTTTATCCTTTTTTATAAACGCTTTAAATATTTCAATACGCTTAAATTCTATATCATATTGATGAAACTGTTTTCTATTTTTTATAAGCTTTAAATAATACTGCGCAACAATGAAGAAATCATCCTCTTCCTTCGAAATCATTTTTCTCTTTATGTTTTTAGAAGATAAATTATCTTCTTTAATTTCAGCATTAAGCAAACTCTTATTAGCTTTAGATAATTTGGCAATAATAAGTTGATTAATTTCTAAATAATCATGATGTGAATTCTTTACACGACAATTCTTAGAATACCATTGATTCAATTTAATAGCTTGACCCAAATAAATATATACAGGTTTCCTATCCTTAATAATTCTTATTGTTATAGGATGCAATCTTTTAGAATTTGTTCGCTTAACTAAAAAAGGGGTGACTGATGACATAACTATTTGATGATAAAATAAATGTACAATTCTTAATAATTAAACGCTGCTAAAACATAGCTAAAACATTTCTTGATATCAATTGCATTCATTTGATATCAAATAAATTTAAAAAACCATTAAACAATTGATTTTAAAGGTATTAATATTAATTTGACATGGATAGCTCTAAATTCATAACTCGGAGGTCGGGGGATCGTGCCCCCCCTCTCGCTACAAAATAATTAAAGGAAAACCCAAGATATGAATCTTGGGTTTTCTATTTTAGGTACAACATAGGTACAACAAATGGTT
>Ga0114956_1002316_pt1 | contig 14963 bp, 7 predicted proteins | sample MaitaG_FD_87304 | JGI IMG/M metagenome (GOLD analysis project Ga0114956, IMG submission 87304) | Marine algal microbial communities from Maine, USA - Maine_Asex2 metaG | ecosystem: Host-associated > Algae > Red algae > Unclassified | place: Maine, USA | collected 2015-01-05 | reverse complement strand
TTTGTTGATGTTGGCTCGCACTTTCATCATCTCAGAGATAGGTGCCGGGTGCACCTTCAATTTCTACCTATCTGACATACCCTCCATCAGGTTGGCTTTACCCACAGATTATCTGGACGAGCCTAAAAAATAAGCTATTATCGGAGTCTGAACGGTTGAAAAGGATTGCCATCGAGCACGAAGCCTCTTAGAGAGTTAACTTGCCCCTGAAGATGCTCCATCCAAGTCAGTGGCGTGTCCTGCCCTCTCGATTTTACCTTAATGCTCCAATTCCGCATTAGATAGGCGATATATTTTCGTCTGGCTTCATCGCTTATTTTACAGCTACCGCCAGTGATCTCGAAATCTTTTAAACCCACTTCGCCGCGAGTGAACATTGATAGTGCACTGCGCTCAACGAGATGGCGAAATGGCTCCATCATATCTGAGGCCAGCACGGCATGTTTGCCACGGGGCTGATGATAAAAACCTTGCCACGGTAACAGACCACGAACTTGCAATGTACTCTCAGTGATTGAATACAGCTGGGTATAGCCAAGCGACAGCAGGGCATTAAAAGGGTCTTTCGGTGGTCGCCGATTACGGCCATTGAAGCCTATTTCATCGGGTAGTATGTTGGCAATTTTCCCGTAATACTCTCGTGTTGCGCTGCCTTCGTAACCGAGCAACATCTGCAGGTCTTTGGCTTTGGAATACTGCCGCAGAGCCTTGTCAATAACAGGTATTTTTCCAGCGCTTCGCCGTTGTCTCAGGTTCTCTTTCATATGGATTAATCTCGATCCAACGATCTGGCGAGCACAGTACAGCGATTTATCCACGTCTTGGAACGTCAGTATCTGTTGCATCCATAGAGCCTGATGTTGACTGTTTCGATTGTGTGTAATACAGCCACGGTACCTTCCAGTGCCAGTTGCAAGATGCACAGATACATCATGATTTAGTGCCGCGTGCATGGCCTGGGTTGTGATCTGATGGTTGCCGAGTAACAACATACTTTGAATGGATGACCACGGCTGGCGCGAAAGAATTCGGTCCTTACGAGTTACGATCAATTGGCGTGTGCGGGTACTCAGCACAGCAGGTGTTCCAGTGACCGTCACGAACGCCCCACTTGTTTGACGTGTTCCCAAGGTTATCTCAGACTTCTTATGGATTCGATCGACTATAGCGAGCAATGATTTTTCACTGGTTGCCTGCTTCACTTCGCGATCACTTAACTCGACTAACCAACCATTGGTCGCTGGTGCTGCATCTTCGTTGTCTGATGATCCTGTTCCCCCGACGTCCAGAGCCATATCATTGACAAAAAGATAACCCAGGTATCTGAAGCCATCCTGCATATCAGCTATGCGCGTTTTATCCGGATGCAAATCCAGACCGTGCTCCTGCAATGAGCTTTGAGCCCGTTCCTGAGCGGCCTTTGCTTCGGATGGTTCCTTGCATAAAACAACAAAATCATCTGCAAAGCGAATCATAAGAAATCCCGAAGTTTCCATATCCGAGTCAAAGTCATCGAGCATCAGATTAGCCATAAGCGGACTTAGCGGCGAGCCTTGAGGTAACCCACGGTGGCGTGCAATGCGCTTGCCCTGAAAAACAACATCGGCATGCATCCAGTTCATGATCGCAGGGACCACCGGATCGTTATACCCATAAACTGCATGGAGTCGATCGCGCAAGCGATCTAAGTTGACGCTATCGAAAAAATCCTTAATATCACCCTCATAAACCCAACGGTAACCGTCTCGCCAGGCTTTCTGAATAGATTGACTTGCTGTGAGGCGTGATCTTCCACGACGATACCCATGGCTACCACCAGACATGATTTGTTCCAATGATGGCGTCAAGATCTGCTGCACGGAACGTTGGAGCACCCGATCAAAGGGTGGCGGTACAGCTAATGCACGTACAGAACCGGACTTTTTAGGTATCAAATAGCCACAAAGATCAGGCGGCTGATAACAGCCATTAAGCAGTTTTTCGAATGCTGTGTCGAGAGAATTTGCCGGGTATCCTGCTGCTGCGAATTCATCATTCGGATCGTAATGCGGATCAACGTCCTCGTCATCGACCCTATAATTATTATCGTTCGTATCGCGTCCAGCCATCACGTGCCGCCAGGCTCGTTGCAACGTTTCTGTTTCAGCAGCAAGGTGCAGCATTGAGACCGCCGGATAGATTCGTCGCGCGGTTTGCTCACCATCGTGAGTGCGCAATGCATAACGCCCCCAGCCAAATGCACAACGTTGACCAACTCCCAGATACTGGCCAAGCACCAGCAGTTCCCACCAATCACGTGAAAGCGCAGTAACATCAACTTGAATATGCCCACATAGGCCACCCATGTGGTTAAGCTCGCCAGATTCACCTCGGTAATGCACGTCTTGGAAGAACACATGGGATCCCAGTATTGTCATTAACGGAGCGTTGAACATTTGCGGCGTTTTTTGCTTACGACGACGCAGCAGATCGGCGGTAGTGTTACGGATTCCTTCGGAAAGCAGAGCAGGGTGCAAATCGGATTGGTCCCTAATAAAGTGATCGTCTCGGTTCAGCGATTTACCGCTATCGCTGACCCGATGATCACGGGGCTTCAACACGCGAGCCGGTGACTGCCATTGCCATTGAATTTGAACGTGCCTTTGCCATAGTTCAGCTTCTTCTTTCAATTGTGTGACATCATATTGACTGCTTTCGTCAACCGAGCTAATTGGTGTACTGTTTTGCATATCGTACACGCTGTGTAACTTCCAGTTGTCTCGAAAGGAGTGCCAGATTTGCTTTTTTGGCGCACTGAGTGGCAAGGTCGCAAGCTTTGACAAGATGAGTTCCAGCAGCTCATCACTACCGTTTAAGCCAATTAAAAGGAAACGATATAGATCGCCCGCACGGTAAGCGACACGCCCTGATTCGGGTGCATCGAAACGGATCAGATTTTCAAACCCATCCGGTGATCCGGCTAGAAAACGAAGAAATGCACACATTGAAGGTTGATGGAAGAACTGGATGTTGGCGTTGTCGATACACTGTAGTGTGATCACCAGTCCTCGCAGCGGAAGTAGTGTATGTAGAGGCAAATTATGCGGGCCAGGTTTCATAAAATCACCGCCAGCGGAAAATCAGCTATCTTTCCACCATTTAGGTTTATTGACCGCTTGCGACAATCCGCGCACAGCCGATACAAGCGTAGATCATCGGTAGGTTCTAAGAACTCCAAAAGCTGCGTCCTCAGTCGCTGTAGTTGTTCGTCACTACTTGTGGTAACTTCAAACACAGACCTTTGTACCCGTAGGCCATGACCAAGCAGGGTTTTGACCACTTGACGGCGCTGCTTGTCATCAGAAACATCAAAGCAGATCAACCAGGTTTTGATTACCATTCAACTCACCCAATGTGACTCTGCAACGTTAATTGCTTCCGATTGGTTTCATCGCATCATCATGTCTGGGTCGATTCAAAGCCTGGCGCACTATATCTTTGCTATCTTTGCTATCTTTGCCATCTTTGTCGTTCTGGCTGAACCATTTGTAGCCGTCCACTTCGAAGTAAGGATGGCCTTGCTCTTTCGTGAACGGATAGCAGACATCCCGTATTTCACTGGTATGTAGATCAGAGATTGCAATCAGTTGCGAGACCGCTGAGGCATTGATCAGTGCATCATTCTCAAACGGTTCTTTCCGCTTGTAGCGTGGCAATTTTTCAATTACGGAATTTACATTGTATCTGGTAAATCTGTCAATCAAATCGATCTGTGTCTCCTTAATAGTGACATGCCCAAGCCCAATTGGTTTACCTAAACCTAGCCGATGGATATACGTATTCTCGTTACCCTTAGGTTTTATCGATCTATGCAATAACGTAAATTCTGCGTCAGATAGGTTTTCAAAAGAGACAGTAAAACGGAACTGGCTTTTTTGTGCGATTGGTTGGCACTTTAATTTTAAATGTGGCCGAGTTAACTCATCGGTAGTTGTCCATTTGGATTCATGATCGTAACCTATACTGCGCGTGTGTGGCACATAGTGCTTACGGCCATTAGGGCTGTTTGGCTCGTTTCCATCGAGTTTTAATTCTGTTTTGGCCACGTATCCGTTAGCATCACCAAAGTACATCGCAGGACAGGGGGGCTTGGGTTTACTGAGTGCCTTCAGTGTGCATTCGTTTTCCAGTTTCACATTTTTATACGCCAATGCATCAGATACGCGAACTCGAGAGGCAAGGTTACGAGCCGCAGCATCACTTTGCGGCTCGTTCTCGACCACACCTAGCAGCGCCTCTGCAGGGGTCAATCCTTCTCGCGATGCATTCCAGGGAAGCGCATTGGGCCCTGCATGTACAGAAAAAGCATGATGCAAATCACCGGGCACCTGTTTACGCCAAATGGCTGAATAGCTGACTTCGACTACCGTTTCTTGGATATAATCCTTGTTACTACTGTTGTAGTAGACGAGATCACCGTGTAATAATAGATGTTGGTCGGATCCTATGTTCCAGTCACGTGGATGGTTCATGTAGCCCTTGGGGAGAAGTTGCATCTTAACGGGGTCGCAGTTCTTTGCTTCTTCTTCGTAGCGTATCCGAAGTATATTCTCCATTGTTCTAACTGCATCTTCGGTAACCGGCAACATCTTCGACGTATTCTCAAGATCGATGTCGGTAATTTTGAAAAAATGTTCCCGTCGCTTGATTGGCATTCCCTGCATTTTCCCTCGAATAAAATAGATGCCACCGTAGGTTTTGCTATGATTATCATGTATGTGTTGATAGCAATTGGCACCGTTTATCTCGTCGTTGAACTTTGCCAATTCGGCGTTCGAGCCATCTCTTTCAGGGTAGTATTCTCCACGAGCTTGCGACAGTATTCCTGTTCGCGCTGGTAACGGCAATATGAAGCATTTGCCATTCGTGCGGCAAACAAGGCCAATATCTGTTAGCGCTTCTTCGTTGGCTTGTCTTGCAGGCTTGCGTACAGAATATGCCCCATTTTTCTCCGAAGCGAGGACACGCATGGCAGACTGGCTGATAGTTTCAAGAACGCTACCAATCATTCCGCGAAGTGAACTGCCCGGTATGGCAGGATTGCCGTCATTATCAAGATAGGGAGAAACGATACCGCTGGTTTTGTTGCGATTGCCCGCCGTTTGTCCAGCGCCGACTACCAGTGGTGACAGTGCTTCCAGGGTGCACTGGATACGCCCGGAATAGCCACCGCTGTGCCAGTAGTCGTGACGTACATATTCGTTGGCCCGATTCTTCAGTGCATCTCTATCATGATAGGAACTCAGAACCGTTTGCCGCGTATCAACCTGAACAAACTGATAAGGGTTATAAAACTTAAAACTCATGATACCGCCCTCTGTTGCAGACCGATTCTGTGGTGCAAGTCTTCCTCCCACGAACGTAAACGCGATGCATCGATGATCGACAACCAGTCTGGGGTGGTATCAGTATCAAGCGCAAGCTGAAGCTCACCAAGCCCCCGTGCCTTCCCCCAGCCCAAGACCAGATCACCGGCCAGTGCATCGTGCACCACAAAAAAGAGCAGCAGCTTCATCCAACCTCGCAGGGCCGTGCGGTGATAACTCAAATCAGCGCAGAACACCGAACCTCGCTGGACTGCCTCTGCGCTAAACAGCGCGGTGTCTTTAACGCCACCGCTGAAACGATCAACAGCATTAAAATAGCGGCGCACCATATCGGCCTGAGGGCATCGAGCATCATAAAATCTTAATGTCGATTGGCCGCTTGTAAGGCTGCCAAACATTTCACCCAGTGCATCATCGATCTGATGCTCGTGCTCGCCTTGTGTCAAGGTCATTAAAATTCGTCGCGAATGCGCACGAAACCAGCCCTTGAGTGTTGATCCAGGTATAACCGCAACGTTGCCGCGCTTTTGCGCTTCGAGTTGTGGAGCCTTAGCTTCGAGTTGTGGAGCCTTAACTGATTGATCCTCGTCCTCAATAATGTTAGCAAAACCGCCCACTAGTACCTGTGATGTTGCAGTTAATTTAAGGCTGAGTGGAGTCCACAACGGACTCAACAGGTAGCTTTCGTTGACTGCCGGTGTACGTATGGTGCTAAAGGATTTGTTCCAGCGTTGTAGTGGTCCCTCCTTTGGTGCTCGATTGTCGTTAAAAGAACGAATCTCTTTGCGAAGCCAGGACTTTATGCTGCTTGAAGTCAGGCCCTCTATTCTATGTGTTTTCCAGATAAGCTGACCCAGACCGATACTCTTACTTTTTCCGATACCATCGGAAGACAGTCGTGCTAGCGCCGATAGAATCGCAGCAATATCATTGCTACTAATATCTGGTCCTCGTGAATCGAACCAGATGTCGACATCAAAGATCGACTGTGCAGGCACTTCTTCATGGTTTGACAGATGATGCTCGCGTGTGGTTCCTGTCAGGTTGTCGATACTATTGCGCGTCGTGCACTGAAGCAAAGGAGATGTGGTTCTCAGCGCAGCGTCGTACACACGCAGCGCACCGGCATTGCCGTGCGCATCACTATCAGCCGGCTGACGTGCACTTCCAAACAACCGATCTCGTATTGTATGATCAGAAAACTGCCTACGTAGAAAGCCCCGTAGAGTCGATCCAGGAATGTAGGGTTCACCCCGTGCATCTCGCAATAGCACATTGACTCTATGAAGCTCCGTGTCACCTATTTGGTTGGTAATGCCGCGGAGTTCCTCTTCACCGCTGCCGATATGCAGCGCTGTCTTTGTAATTAGCTCGCCACTGATCTTGACGCGTTGCCAGGTTGATTCCTTCGCCGCTGGAGTGGATTGTGTTTTGCGATGCGACTTGCGTTTATTAGCCATTAACAAGTTCCTGCGAAGGCATCAAGGCACGTTGTGCGGTCCAGTTGACGAGAATCTCGCCAAAACCGTGCTCGGGTAGATAGGGGCAGGTGTGCCAGTCCGAAGGCTTACCCGTTCCATCTCGACTGGCAGGCAGGCCACACTGTTGCCAGGATTCAAGCAGCTCTTTGCCTCTATCATCTAGTACCTTGACCACAAATACGCTACCAGCCGTGGTCAACCACTCGGGACAATAGGGCGTATTTTTTTGAAAGCGCCAGTGATGGTGGACACCACCGCGCAAAATCTGGCTAGCAAAAATGCGATCTAGTCTAAGGTGACCATCGGACTCAGTTTTCCAATACTCTTTGTAGTGTTCCCATGCACCAAGTTGTGCGCTGTTGGCTCGTCGTTCCCATCCAGGGACAAAAAGCCGACTGTCACTCATCGTTGTCACAACGGCCAACTGTCCTGTTTCTATTGGGTTTTGTTGCGGCGTGGAAAAGGGCTCATCGTGCAATTGAAAATCGTATGTTGATGCTTTGGTTTTTCCGATGTTCTTCAGCCCCTTGGCAAGTAACGCCTGCAGATTAGTGGTGACTGTCGGGCGGCGTTCGGCGGGGATGCCGCGTAAATCTATGTTGCCACACCAACGTGTGGTAAATTCGGACTCCCCTTCATCCGTGTATACTCGCGTTTCGGGCACTACACACTCGATGCTAAACAGCTCACCTTCTTTCGATGTGCCGGTTGTACTTTCGATACCAGTTCTAACCAACACGATGCGCATCTGCTCTTGAACTGACAACCCGAGATTCTTACGACACGCAAGCTCCTGATACTGACTCCTGTCTGCCTTAAACGACGGTTCATATAACCACTGCTGATGTTGATCGATATTTGTCGCACAGATGATCTCGCAATTTTCGCCGTTTTTTTTATCTATGTAAGCTACGCTATGAGGAAGCGGTGGCATCCGGCCTGGAGAATCAGCAGGCGCAGGGAGGCAGTGATTAACGATTAACTGATCAAAACACAGCTTATTTTCCAGTGCGTTCTGATCTGATTCACTTGAGTCATCCGAACACGCATTGGCAATTACTGCCTTGATGACATTGCCAGTGATTACTTCGCTGGATACAATATGGTTGCCGTCGTTTGTTCGTGGCCCGCCAAGACACAATGGGCGATCAAGTGAGAACGAAAAACCAAACCGCTCTGTACTACTCGATAGGTTAAGCGGCGCAATGGCAGGTGCAGGCTGCTTAGTAACAATGAAATTATCTAGCTTGCCAAAGCCTATAGCCTTGTCACTACCCATGGCAGGTATATAGCAAAGTGCTCGCTCAAGCCAGAAAACAAAGCTCTCATCTACGCTTTCATCAATTCCTATGTATCCACAAAAAACAGGCTCTTCTTCAGCGCGAAACTGAAAAACATCTTCCATTGTTTGCAACGCACCCGAAGCGACGTTGCCGTTGTCATCTATTAGTATTCTTGTACGAACGCCAGGTACTGGATCAATAGGTGCAACAAGTTTCCAAAATAGATCAAATTGCACGAGGCTTCGCTTTGGATCCAAATTTGCCGAATCATCATCCATCCCTTCCCCTGATGCATTGCCAAACCATTCATTGAAGGTGTCTGCCAGATCCTCAGCCTTGTCAGCGAATACGAGCAATTGCCTCAGAGCGTGGCGTATATTACCGCGCAACAAACTGCCATTTAGTACGGGTTTGCCGCGATAAGTCTGCATCGCTGAGTCGATACCAACGGCGATTGTACCGGCTTCTTTAAACAGCAGCGGCCCACGGAAATAAAGATCCAGCTTGTACCGTCGCATCAAACAACTTCCTCAGAAGGGGCAAAAGAATTGACACCATCAGCCAACGGCGCAAGGTAATTCCACAGCTCCATCAGATGTAGCCAGACCCAACAGCGTTCGTTAATGTCCTGCATATTCAGACCGAAAAGACGGTTGACGAGATCTGGGAACTCCCTCTCCAGCCAGAGGCTATTTTCACTGACTTGTATCAGCCGGGATTCGGCCTTTGACAATTGGTTGATTGGTTCATCTGTACTTTTAAAATAGTCTGACCAACGTTGATTCTGCTCCCCTATTTCTGAAAATGAAGTTCTGAGAGTCTTGTGAATATGATAGAGCTGGCGCTTGGCAATGTCATCGCCATTAATTAGGTTATCAGTCTCGCGCTGAATAGCTGCTGACCAGTCATGTGCAGGTGGTAAACCTGGAAGGTTGAGGTTGTTGCAATTGCGTCGCTTACCCAAGTGCATGCCGTAGCGCTGCATAAAATAACTGTTAACATCGTCGCGCGTGGGGTAGTCAATGGATTCAAGAACCATATAGTCCCAACGATCAACTCGACGTCCATTCGCTTGAGTCTTTATGTTTTCGGCCAGGGATCGGGCAATACGCTGGATGATGCGGATCGGTGCTTTTGAATGACAGAAAACGACGCCTGCTGCGTGCGTCAACGGTGTCTCCAATCCATCAAAAGACCAATCCCAACTAAAAAAATGCTGTATGAAAGCCATGCCATGCCATGCCGGTAGAACGATCAGTGTTTCGTCGCCGCCCCATTGCAACGTCTCAAGTCGCAAAAGTTTCTTCTGACCCTCCAACGGAGCGAAGCCAGTTCTTCGTTCGTCTTCCATCAGCCATTTAATGGCTGAATCCAGGAATCCGTTGCGAACAGCCTGTAGTCGTTGGTCAAAGTGTCGTTGAGCAGCGGCATCTGGAATTGCGTTCAATGGATCAGTTGAACCCATTGTAGAGAGATCAAAATTCTCAACATAGTCGCGTTGACGTCGACCGAACTGATTGCCATCGATGTAAATTAACGCGATTTTATCTGATAGTTTTGGATAGACTTTGCGGCCTGATTGTTCAGCAGATATTCCGGACGGATCTAGCGCTAGCGCTTCGATATCAGCACAAAAATCATAGTCTTTTCTGAGCTTTTCGGCGGTGCACGAAGACACAAGCGATGAATAGAAGTCGTGACGCGCTTCACGACCATATTGGTAACGCGTGTTTGCTGATGCACATACATATCTATCAGGTTTTTGCACGCCGGTTTGTACTTTAAGTGAGCTGTTTTTGGCTCTGATTCTGTAACCTGTCAATTCGCAAGGAAGGTTGCTCAGCGGAGTTCCGGTATCCGAAATATCAGGCTTGATGGTTAGTTGCTGTAACTGATGTAGTCGTAGCTGAGCAGTGAGTTGCGTTTTGGCCTGTCGGCAAGTTCCGGCAACGCAACTCTCTATTGCAAAGGGTAGAAGATGATAGGGCGGTGTCTGCAGAAATTTGTTTAGCGAATCCATCAGCGCAGTGACAGAGACATCGTTCTTGATCAGGAAGAGACCTGAAGAAGCACCTGTACTGATGGGTATGAGATCGTCTTCGAAATGTGAAGAGATATTTTCGACAGTATGCTTGTATAAAAAACTAGTGCCTCGGATGATACTCAGCTGGTCAGTATCAAGCATATTGTCGTATAGGTTGATTCCCTCGATCAATAAGTACTGGCTCAGCATAACTGTACCCTGAGGCTCACAACCACTACCATCCAGAATTGGCAGAGCCTTGTAGCCTGCCTGTAAGACACATTATTGTTTGGGATTTGCATCCTCCTGAGAGCCTGCGTGGTACTGGTCATATATTGCTTTGCAAGATTGTTTATACCAAGAATAAAACAGTAGATCGCTATAGACAAGCAATATCAACACTGGATAATTATTAGACGCCGACTTTTACTAACGAGTTGTCGCACATTTACCTAAAAGTACAGGAATTGAAATCGATTCTGACTGGTTGAAGGTTAGGGTGTGATTAATACGTGTGTGCTGCACTTAATGAGAAATAATATGTGCCGATGAATATTATGTAGTGCATCCACTAAGATTCACTCGAAATGCTCTAATGGTGAGCGTACTAAGCCTAAGGCTGGCTTAATTACGACAGAATTCGTCCAGCGCCAACTCTCGTTTATAGGAAGAATTTTTGATGTGTTTATACTTTATTCTTAGTAAGGCATGGGGTAGATGATGGTTCAGGGAGATTTAGAAACTCCGCCATTTATTTGGCATTTAGAGTGAGAGGTAAGGTAGTAAGAATTGTCGTTGTTCAATCGCAGGAAGAGTAAGTTTTGATTTTCGCACGAAAAGCAGTTATTGCATTGAATCGCTGGCTGAATCCAAAATCACTCGTCGATAGCATGCCATGGCAACATGAGCATCGTATAGTGCATTATGCGGCTGACTGCTTGCAACATCAGCAAGATCACCCGCAAATTCGCATCGGTTCACGTCCGGATCATGGCCATGGCACTCAAGAAATGTACATAGATCTCTCGGTATCCAGTGGACGTGATCCGGTAGAGACAACGCGCCACCGAACAACTCACAAAACAGTACCCAATCGTAGGATACATGGTCTGCCCATATTTCAACATCCCCTAGTGGTAAAAGCCAGGACAGCAATTGCTTTCTAATATAGCCTTTATTCCCTAGGCACACAGTTTCTTGTTCGCTGATGAGCGATTTTGGAATCAGCGAGGCAAGTCGAGACGGCACCGCCGGCGATTTTCTCAGCCAGCGCGTATTCGCCAACACTTCATCACGAATAAAATCATCAACCTGTTCGCAATCAAAATCGGTGAATTCGGCATAGAATGAATTACCATCTACTGTGACCAGACCAATGCTGATAAGCGTAGTTCTTTGATTTAAACCGGTAAATTCGCTATCGTAGAATATTCGTAGGCGATTCACGGATGACCTCTAAGATTGGAAATCTGGGATGCGTATCAATCTGATTGTGTTCTGTGTCGTTGTTGCTACGCGACAGCAGGCCATTATCGAAATATGATAGTGACATATTATGGTTTTTTTGAGCTGGTTTTTTCAACAGATGCTTCTCCGGAAGTCGATTCGGCATTTTTCACTATTAGGCTACCCGTGAGTATCAATAGACCAAAAAACAGACATAATACAGACAGACTATACCTTAAGGCATAGGGTGTTTTACGCATCAGATGCGTAAGCCATACCCACTCCCATTTCCAATTGTTTGGCAATGATATTACCGGCATCAGTATCCCGATCAAAATTATAGTAACAGCGAGCAGGGCAGTTATGTTAATCGAAACTGGCGCCCCTTCCAGAATTTTCTCAAGCAACAGGCCAAGCGGCATCAATAAAACAAACGTGGCACCGACTACGCTCAGCGCGTGAGCAGATTCACTGCGTTGTCTTTCCTCCCAGCTGGCAATCAGTTCGGTGGCCATTTCAATATCCTGGGAAACATCATTGAACAGTGATTCCAAGTTCAAATGTTTGCGCAAAAGACTAAAAAGCTCCTGACCTTGTACTTGGTTACTCACCTCTGAAAACCAGTACATAGTTCGAAATCGAAGTAATTCACGTTGAAGATCATCAGCCTTCTTTCGGAAATTAAAATCTCGTTCGTCTTTTGGTTTTCCCCTATCCATCATTTCATTCATTGCTTTTGCTAATCGGTGCTTGTACTGCAACAAGGAAGCTCGATGCAGTATTCCGATCATAAACATGGAGAAGTAGTGATGATGATAATGTGCCAGTGCGCCAGAGAAGCCATCCGTGAAAAACCGGTCATTTGCAGTGCCAACAGCAAGAAAACTGAACTCGCTGCACAGCCAGCGTGTACCGTGAGTTATTTGAGCGTAGTCTTTTGCGTCACCTGTTGGATGCCAGAATCTGTCGTACGCGTAGTTGTTCAATGGGTAATTTTCATCGAAGAAATCTGGACTGTAAGGAAATACTGCAGAATCTCCAGGGTCATCGAGCATCGCAAGCCGCAGCCAATCGCCATTGCTTATCAGACGCGCAGCATTGCCCTTTTTTGCTGGCGGTGCGAGATCACCCATCGCTATGTAGCTCATCATTGGAATTCGATCATCCTGTATATGTTCAAAATTAAGACCACAACAGCGTTCTGACGAGTCGCTCAGTGTTACCGGTGTTAGCGGATAAATGAGTTTTTTTAGAACACTGTGAGTATGCGGCTCTCGATGACACGATAGATATTCAAACTGTTCCTGTATGGCGTGTAGATTTTCAGTAATTGTTTGATCGGTTTTCTTGGGTAAGCCGGATAAACTTTTTCTCCATTCATCGTGTGGCCCTTGCTGAATATGTTGAACCATAGCCGCACTATCATGATCACCGGGGTATTCACTTGCCGTGGCTTGAATGTTGCCAAATTCAGTTGTGACAGGGGGCTCGTGTCCCCATTTAAGTTCAATCTTCCTTGGCATATGATGATTTTTTATAACTGTATTACCGGTAGCGCTATTCAGGTACACATCCCAATAAGCGGAGTACACACGACGAATAATATCTTGCAGTTTCATTACAACGCTAAGATCTAGATCAACGGGGCTGGATTTCTTATCGTTACTGGTTCGTCTGTCTCTGGTTGTTGAGCCAGAATTCGTCGTGCATTGATGCCTCAGTGCAATCTCGAGTATTGCCACACGCGTGTCAATTAAGTAAAGCCAGCAACGTTTTATTTGAAATTGGGTGACCAGCTCGAAAGTATCACCTTGTTGCGGTAGGTGCATGTCATAGGTAAATAGGAGCTGGCTGTCAGCACTTTTTTGTTGCACACGCTCTAGAATTTTCAGGTTTCTGTTTTCGTACATATTGTTATGCTGGGTCGCTTCAATATCATCACGGGTTGCGTAAAGAAAATTCCTGACAAATGGGTGAAAGTACAAATATTCTGCGTAGCTTGGGCCCAGATCTTCGGGGTAGTTAATGCTTCGATCACGCCAACAATTTTCAGCACCATTTTTGATAGCATTGGCCCAGCTTTTTAGAAATCCGGGCTCATCAGGATCAAGCTCAGGCTTTACACAATAACCGTTGGCATCGCGGACAGCCTGCACTTGTACCGGCCAGAGCAGAGTGGGTTCAAAAATCTCTACAGGTAATCTATGCGAGTCGAGAAAATTATTGGTGTTGTCATCGTTATTCATAGTCTGCTGCCGGTAACTGTTGCTTTTTAGTGGATATATTCTGAATATGCAGTAATATTAATGTATGTACTGCAATATTCCTCGTAATTTCAAAGTAACATTGATTGCGCATGAACAAGATATGAGTGATCAATTTTGGCGAGGGTTTTGATACGGGTATTGGCTTCAGCTTGTTGATCTATTGACTTTTCGATTCATAGATTACGAAGGAATACCATGTAGGTATCAAATTTCCTCAACTGTTGCGCATGATGTCTTTAGAACTGATCACCCTATGTGATTAGTTGAAGGCTGTTAGTAAACGTCAATTGTTAGGGATGTAAATCAGTGCCAATTGTGAGCAATATCCTTTTGTCAGGATAATCAGTAGGGATCGGTGACAAATTTATTGACCTATATGTTTAAAGTGAATGTACGCAGACCTAGACGAAAAACACTATTGCATTTTGTTACGGTGAAAGTGAACAATCGTTATCGAAATTAAATTGTATCGCTTATGGCCAATTCAGATGGCAAACTATGGACGTCTCACATGCTGAACGTCTCTGCGATCTTTCGAACTGTGACCGTGGGGATGGCTGTTCCGTCTCACAGCCTGAACAGCTGAACGTATCTGCGACGCCCGTGAGTTTGTGTTCCAAGAACTGTTGCGTCTCACAGCCTGAACGTATCTGCGACCGAGACAGCAGGCCCTTATCACAGATACCCAAATTGTCTCACAGCCTGAACGTATCTGCGACCGATGAAAAAAAGCATTCAGCGCCATCAGAGGTCTCACAGCCTGAACGGCTGAACGCATCTGCGACCGACCCAATTTCGCCAAAGAAGTTAATTGCCTCCCGGTCTCACAGCCTGAACGACTGAACGTATCTGCGACAGGATGATCCTGGCATCACGTTTACTTTGGTTAGTCTCACAGCCTGAACGGCTGAACGTATCTGCGACTTACTATAAACTCTTTGGAGAAAAATAATGAGTGCGTCTCACAGCCTGAACGGCTGAACGTATCTGCGACGAAATCGTAGGTGCTTTTGTCCTAATCGGACTGTCTCACAGCCTGAACGGCTGAACGAATCTGCGACAGAGCGAAATGTCGAAAGCAAAACCTGCTGTTGTCT
>Ga0114956_1002315_pt1 | contig 14970 bp, 7 predicted proteins | sample MaitaG_FD_87304 | JGI IMG/M metagenome (GOLD analysis project Ga0114956, IMG submission 87304) | Marine algal microbial communities from Maine, USA - Maine_Asex2 metaG | ecosystem: Host-associated > Algae > Red algae > Unclassified | place: Maine, USA | collected 2015-01-05 | reverse complement strand
GGAAGAAATAAAAAAACTTTTTTACTCTCAAAACCCAACTTTATTTGATGATATAACTCACATCGAAAAAGAAGAAAAAGCAATTGAAAAATCAGCTAAAATATATGAAAATAGGTTAAAAGAAGTTTTTGATTTTGTTTCAAAACCTTATGAATTAAAAAATAAAACAAATTCAATAATGTACCACTTATTTTTAACATCAAATAATAAAACGGCTGTTAAAATAGGGAATGATATTGTTAAGAAATACAATAAATAAGAGTTTTTTTTAATAATGACTCTGAGTTAATAAAACTAATATAAATTATGGCTTCAAAATCTTCAATTGAGTGGACAGAAGTAACTTGGAATCCTGTTACAGGCTGTAACAAAGTTTCGGCAGGTTGCAAAAACTGTTATGCAGAAAGAATGGCAAAACGCTTAAAAGCAATGGGAGTAAAGCAGTATGAAAATGGTTTTGAACTAGCCTTAGCACCACAAGCATTAAATACTCCTTTAAAATGGAAAACTCCCAAAATTGTTTTTGTTAATTCAATGAGTGATCTTTTTCATGAAAAAGTTCCTTTAAAGTATATCCGCAAAGTTTTTGAGGTAATGAATAATACCCCACATATTTATCAAATTCTCACAAAACGATCAAAACGATTAAAAAAAATCGCCTCAAAATTAAATTGGACAGACAATATTTGGATGGGGGTATCTGTTGAAAATGAAAGTTTTACTTATAGAATAGATGATTTAAGAATTATTGATGCAAAAGTTAAATTTCTATCAATAGAACCTCTAATTGGTGAGATAAAAACCTTAAATGTTAATGAAATTGATTGGGTGATTGTTGGAGGAGAGTCAGGTCCTAAAGCTAGACCAATTGAAAAGGAATGGATTATTGAAATACAAAAAAAATGTAAAAAATCTGGTACTCCTTTCTTTTTTAAACAATGGGGTAAAAAAAGCTTTAATGCCAATCCAAATGACCCGACAATAGATGCTAAACATGAAAATCATGCAAAGGGTGGTTGTGAAATAGATGGTAATATCTATAGAGAAATGCCTGTAAATGTCCATTTAATAAAATGAAAAAATCCAAGCGACTAGCATATACTTGTCACTTGGATCAGAACCTAATTTTAAAACTAAAAGCAATTTATTTTTTATCGTACTAAGGTTACGTTTCCTTCTTTTTGCTTAGGATATTCTGGCTCATCAATCAAATAATATTGACAAATGAAAGTATAAACCCCATTTTCTTGTTGTTTTCCATTAAAATAGCCATCCCAGCCTAACATATCTTTACCTTGTCCTTCAAAAACCAGTTGTCCATATCGGTTAAAGACTTTGAAGCCAGTTACTTCATAACCTTGACCCAAAGGATGGAAATAGTCGTTGTTTCCATCTGCATTGGGAGAGAAGGCAGTCGGCAATAACAAAGCATCTCCTTCTTCCACTACCACCTGAATACGGGCAGTATCCGAACATTCGGCGGTACTCGTTACATAATAGACTGTTGATTCTTCAGGACTCGCTATTGGATTGGCACAATCTGTACAGCTTAATCCTTCGGATGGCGACCAAACATAGTTTTCATCGAAGTCTCCACTTGCCTGCAAACCAATACTTGAACCTTCTGGCATACTGATATTTTCTTGTCCTGCCAAAATATTAACTTCAACCATCGGATGAACAATCAAATTGAGAGAAGAAACAACTTCGTGACAGCCTGTTGTCACTGTAAACTCTAAGTCAAACATTCCTGTTTCTCCCATTTCGGTTTGATAAGTTGTAGTTAAAGAGTTTGCATTTTGAAAACCATCATTACCACCAGTCCAAACAAGACTTTGGTAGGCTTCATTGTCTAAGAAAGCCGTTAATTCTATCAAATCGCCCTCACAAACTTCGATTAAGTCCTCTTCAAAACTAATAGTCGGTGCAGTTTCTTCGATGGTTAGAAAGACTACATCTTCAACACTTTCACAACCATGCTCACTAACAGCAGTTAAAGTCAATTCTACAGTTCCAGAACTAATAGAAGGATCAGGAGTGAAAGTTGGATTCAAGCTATTGGCATCATCGAATGTTCCTGCGACATTAGCCGTCCATTGCAAAGTCGTATAATTGTTTGCTGTTGCCTCATTCAATGTCCAACTTTCATTCGGACAAATAAAGCCATCTGTCCCTGCTTCTACATTAGTTAAAGGCATTACTTCCACCATTACCGTTGCAACATCTGTACAACCTGCTCCTTGTGAGATAGTGACTGTGTAAGTAGTAGTAACTTCGGGAAATGCTATTGGAGTTGGAGAAGAGGCATCACTTAGTGATTCGGCAGGAGACCAAGAGTAGGTCAATCCACCTGTTGCCATTAATTGGGTTTCTTCATTGACACAGATACTTGCGTTGTCAGCATTTGCACTCACTTCAATATCTCCCGATTCTTGAACATATAAACTGTTGGTAGCTTCACATCCAAAACCATCTGTTCCAGTGATAACATATTCTTGAATGCCCTCTGCTGCAATTTCAAAAGTACTGTCATTGATAGCAGTTACATTGGTCATTGGAAACCAAGTATAATTTAAAGCTCCACTCAATATTACTTGTGCTGTAGATCCTTCACAAATATTCAAACTATCTCCTGCGGAAATATTGACACTTACAGGAAGTGGCGTAACAGTTATAGAATCAGAAGAAGTACAACCATTTTCATCGGTAATAGTTAAGGTATAAGTAGTTGTTGTATCTGGATCAAATAAAGGTGACAAGATACCAGTATCACTTATGCCTTCTGTTGGACTCCACACAATGTCATAATTTCCAGTTGCAATAACTGTTGGAGAGACTGTTTCTTCTAAACAACTTCCTATAACTATCCCAATTGGTAAATCTACAGTTGGAGGGGTAGCGACATTGACCATAAAAGTTAATGTATCAGAACAACCCATTCCAGAAGTTCCTATTAAGGTATATTCAGTTGGTGAAGCAGGTAAAATGTTGAAACTACCATCTGCCAATTGGTTAATATTGGTCGTAGGTGTTAGGGTATAGTCACTTGCACCTGATGGCATCACATTGACACTATCTCCTGTACCTAAACAGATGTTTTCATTTGATAAACTATAGTCAATAGATAATTCGTCTAAAACATCTACATTGACTTCAACGGTATCTGTACAACCAGAAGTGGCTGTTACATAAAGCAAGTAGGTTTCGGCAATTGTTGGAGTAGCAGTTGCGGTTTCACCATTGCCATTTATGATTAAGTTATCATTGGCTTCCCAAACCAAAGTTGCATCATTATCTATTTCACTTACCATAAGTTCTACTGATGAACCAACACATATAGTTGGATTAACAGGAGTTACTAAGGCTTCCACAATTGGATGAATGGTAATAGATTCTAAATAATTGGCAGTACAACCGTTTGCATTTTCTACCGATACTTCTACTAAACCACTACTTGCATCACTATTGTTCCAATCTATGGTAACAAAATTAAAACCATCACCCCCTTCTGTAATGCTTCCTCCTTGTATGTCCCAAGTATAAGTTTCATAAGATTCATTGGTTTCATCAATCGTATAAGTTTCAATTGAACCACCACATAAGTTGATAGATGGATTGAGGAAGCTAAGAGGCAATTCTTCTTTTACTTCAATATAAGCAATAATGGTTTCCATACAATTGGCTGCATTGGTAACAGTTACACTAACAGAATCCATTCCTAAGTTATTCCATTCTACAGTAATCGTATTTTGATTTCCTTCACCACTGACCGTATTTCCATTGGAAGCATCCCAAGTATAATTATCAAAAGAACCTTCAACAGTATAAGTAACTGTATTTCCTAATCCACAAATCGTATTGGCATATTCGGCTAATACTGGATTCATTGCAGGTGAAATAGTGATGTCTTCTACTAATTCACTCATACAACCATTTTCATCTATAGCAGTAATTTGAATGCTTCCATCCCCTTCTGTATTCCACAAAACAGTTATGCTTGAATCGGTGTTTGTTCCACCAGCTATTTGAGTTCCACCAGTTAAGATCCAGGTATATTCCTCAAAAGAATTTTCAATGCTATAAGTGATTTCTTGTCCTAAGCAAACATTATTTTGAGGAGTAATGAAGTTTAATTCAGTCGTAGGATAAAGTTCAAAACCAATTGTATTACTACCACTACATCCATTGACATCAGCAACATCTACATTGATAGAACCATTGTCTATACCTTCATCCCAATTTACAACTACATAGTTATCAATGTTTGTTCCGCCTCCCTCAATTTGTCCATTGGTAATATTCCAAGTATAAGTATTAAAGTTTTCTGTAAGCATATAAGTCTGTGGAATATCTGTTCCACAAACAATGGTATCTAAGTCTTCCAAGATAGGAAGCAATTCTTCGTAAATTTTGACACTATCTTCAATACTATTTATACAACCATTTTCGCCCAATACTTCCACCGCAATAAAGCCTTCTTGAGTCAAGCCCCAATCAACAGTAATTGCATTATCATTTTGACCACCTCCTGCTGTAATTGTACCATTTTCTATGGTCCAAGTATGATTTTCAAAAGTATTATTTAAAGTATATTCGATGATGTTTGATGCCTCACAAGCAGCTGTAATTGGATTGACAAAAGCGAGGTCTGGTAAAGGCAGAATAGTAATATTTAGAATGACATTTTGTTGGCAACCTTTTTCATCTGTCACCAATACTTCAACTTGTCCATTTGCAGAAGAAGCCCAATCAACCACAACAAAATTGTCATTGATTCCACCTCCATCGACTATCATACCATCTTCAGCTTTCCACTCATAAGATTCATACGTTTCATTGAGTGTATATAAAACACCTTGTTGCATTGCACAAACAGTATCTTCTCCCATTGCGAAAGTGGGAATCGGTAAAGGATTGATAAGAACGCTTAATGTATCAGACAAATAGTAACAATCACTTGCATCCACCATTGCCACAGAAACAGTTCCATTAATATTATTGGCTTCGTTCCAAGCAACAGTTACACTTGTATCATTGATTCCACCACCTGCGGTAATGGTTCCATTGGTAACATCCCATTCATAAGTTTCAAAGTTGAGACCTGAAGGAAGTGCATACACAACTCCTGTATCTTGTGAACAAACTTCTAAGCTTTCTATGGCAAAATCTGGTGCTGTTGGCTGATCTATATTGATAGCTAAAGAAGTACTATCTATACAACCAATTTCATTGGTTACAATAGCGGTAATTGTACCCAATGGTCCAACCCCCCAATTTATGGTTAGAGAATTATTTGTAGAATCAATAGGAGAAATAATGACACCACCTTCTACACTAAATTCGTGACTTGCATACATTTCTTCTAAGGTATAAACCACATTAGAAGCTAATTGACAAACACCGTCTAATGGATTTAAAAAATTTGGATCAGGTAAAGATTCAATATTGATGGTATGAACAACAGTATTGGCACAACCACTACTATCGGTTACCATTAGAGAAAGTGTGCCTGTACCAGCATTCTCCCAAGTTACCATAATAGAAGAACCATCATTAATATCTATTGTTCCATTGTCAATATTCCATTCATAAGTATCATAATTCAAGTTATCAGCAACATAAAGAACATTGCTTTCACCTTCACAGACATTTAAAATAGGATTATCTAAACTTGCATTTAAGAGAGGTAAAATAGTGATATCTATATTGTTAAAACCATAACAGCCATTTTCATCTAATACAGTAACACTTAATGTACCTGTTTCGCCAGTCCAAACAATTCCTATAGTATTATCCTCTACTTGTCCACCTTCTACAACTGTACCAGTAGCACTAATATTCCAATCATATTCTTGGTAATTATTTTCTATGATTTCATAAGTAATGGTATCACCACTTGTGCATAAGATTGAATCGTATTCTTCAAAAATAGGTATTGAAGCAGTTACTACTTCAATAGGCTGAGTTAAAGAGCCTTCACAACCATTGTTAAGAACTTGTACACTAATTAAAGTTGTATCATTTGAATCATCCCAAAGAATTGTAACAAAATTATCTGTAATACCTCCATTAGCTATAATTGTTCCGCCTGTTACTTCCCAATAGTGTTCTTGATAGGTTTGAGTTAAAATATAAGTGGCTTCTGTACCTTTACAAATAGGATTTAACTCCGTTAATAATATTGGATTCGGTTGAGGGTTGATGCTGACTTCATAACCAATGTTATTGGTACAATTATTTGAATCAGTTACTTCAAGTAGTATAGTGCCTTCTGTTGTGTCATTCCATACAACCTGAATTGAATCTTCTTCTTCAAAAATTATTTCACCATTATTAATAGTCCAACTATAGTCCTCAAACAAATCATTATTGGCAACATAAGAAACGGTATCATTTGCACAGACCATTAAGACAGGATTCGCTAAATCAATATTGGGTAATTCATTTAAGAGAATCTGAATACTGCTAGTTGCTATACAGGTATTTTCATCAGTAATACTAATAGTGATGCTACCTGTATCCGAGCTTGTCCAAACCAAGCTAATAAAATTATCGTTTATATTTCCACCTTCTATAATCGTAGAATTATCACTAATGTTCCAATCATAAGTATCAAAAACTTCTTCTAATGTATAGATTAAAGTATCACCATTTAAGCAAATACTTTCATTATAATCCTCAAAAGTAGGAATGTTTGCTTCTTGAAATTCAATGTTTTCAGTGAGCGTATTAGAACAGTCATTATTTGTAACCATCACACTAATCTGAGCATCTACACTATCTGTCCAAAGAACGGTTACTTCTTGTAAATTATTTTCTCCAATTATTTCATTAAATCCTGAAACATCCCATATAATATTATCGTATAATTGGTCGAGTGTATAAGTGATTTCTAAATTAATGCAAGCTGTTTCAATAGAAGAAGATACTTGAGGATTTGGTAAAGAATTGATTGTTATCTCCTGACTTATATTATTACTACAAGTATTGTTATCTTCTCCTTCCAACATTATCGTTCCACTTGACATATCCCCCCAAACAATGGTAATCATATTGCCACTCTCGACTAAAATATCTCCATTTTCCACATTCCAATTATAGGTAGTCAATGTATCATTTAGTGTTGTGTAAGTGATGGTATCATTGGCACAAACGGTTAAAATCGGATCATCTAATGTTAAAGAAGGTGAAGTGAAAATCTCAATAAATTGTGTTGTTGTGTTAGAACAGCCATTCTCATCAGTTACCCTTACAGATAAACTATCAAAAAGTGCCGCTGAGTTACTTGTAATGGTGATAAAGTCATCATTAGATTGCCCGCCAGCTATCCACTGAATCTGATTTCCAATTTGCCACTCATAGTTTTCATAAGAATCTGTTAAAGAGTATGTCAAGGTATCATTTTGACACATAGAATTTATGGCCTCTTCTTCAAATGTTGGAGCATCTAGTGTATTAATTGTAATGGTATCTATGACAGTATTGATACAACCCTGTAATGTTAATACTTCTACTGATAAAAAACCTGTGTCATTATCATGCCAAATAACAGTTGCTGTTGTATCATTATATCCTCCACCCTCTATGATTGTACCACCTTCAATATCCCAAACATGATTAAGGAAGGTTTCATCAATTGCATACTCTATTGTATCTGAAGCACATACTTCTTCACTTGTTGTAATAAATGTGGGTGTTGGTTGGTCAAAGACGTTGATAGGTAAAACTAATTCAACAGAACAATTTGCCAAATTGACCAAAGAAGCGCTAATAAAAGTGCTATTGTTATTTTCCCAAATTACACTAACAAAGTCATCGTCTCCTGTTCCTCCCCCAATAACATTTCCTCCCTCAACACTCCAAGTGAGAATGCCTGGAGTTGCAAAAATTTGATAAAAAGATGTATCTTGTAAAGCACAAGCTTGATTTGTTCCTACTAATAAATTGATTTGTGGTACATTAAAATAACTAATAGTTATTACTTCTGAAGTAAAAGGACAAGGATAATTGTCATCAATGATTTCTGCCCATAAAGTTCCTTCTCCTTCTGTTCCTGCTTGTCCTACGTTCCAATCAATGGTAATACTTGAGTCATTTAATCCACCACCTTCTATGATGATACCATCATCTACATGCCATATATATTGTTGAAAAGTATTTTCGATAGAATAAGTAGCAATAGAATCATTGATACATATTGATAAATCGGGATCAATGAATAAAGCCTCATCACTTGGTAAATCGTGGTATAAAATTTCCATTGAGACTGTATCAGAAACACAACCATCTGTTGTTACTATCAATGAATAAAACCCTTCTTCAAAATCATTGGGAGTAACAACCGCAATACTATCATCTGACCAGTAATTATCTGGACCAACCCACTCAAAAAAGATTGTAGAAGCTGTTGTTATTACTTCGCTATATAAATAGACAGTATCACCTAAACAAAAAGGACCATCGTTCCAAATAGATATTTCTGGGTTAGGGTCTCCACCTATTTCAAAAGCCACAACATCACTACAGCCTGTGACTTCTGATACAAATTCTACATAATAAATACCATTGTCATCAATCATTGGATCAATGGCATTTTGAAGCAAAGAATCATTATGCCAAGTGTATGTTCCGAGACTTAACTCTTCATTGATAACACTCGGATTGTAGTCATCTAGATTAAGTTCACCATCAAAATCACAAATATTAACATAAGGAATAGCCTCTAAGATAGGAGCATCTTGTATGACTACGGTTTGAGTATGACTATAAGCAACACCATTTACATGGGTGTAAGTATAGGTAATGTCATTTTCCCCAATGTTGGCAAGTGCGGGATTAAAAGTAGCGGTAGATAAAGAATCACCATGGTCAGTAATGCCTGGACCAGTAAAAATGCCTGTTGTTGAACTCTGGTCAATTACGTAAGATAGGTTAAGACTCCAATCCATCAAAGCTGCATAATCTTCTCCATAGTAATGGTCCACTACGATTAAAGACCAGTTTCCATTAAGAGGACATCCTAGTATTTCAGCAAAATTTTGTTCTGGTAAGTAAAAACCTTCTGGAACAACATCATATTCTTGGGCTTGAGGAAAAGCAACAGAAGCTGTATCTGAGAAAGTATAAGTACCCATTAGATCGCTCCAACTTCCAGATACATTATAAAGATTAGGATAGCCAGGCCGATTGATTAAGATGATGGTTTCATCACAAGGAGTAATAAGACCGATAGACAAATCGCCCATCCATTCATGTTGAATGTTGATAGAAACCGAAATATTAGAAGGGTCTATAAGTACATAATCAGAGTCAAATCCCTGAACATCAATTGTGGAAATTTGTGCGACATTAGAAGAATCAATATTAAAGCCTGTTTCAGAAATCTCAATGGTGTCCATAATAGACTCCAAAGTACCAGGAAAACCTTGTATAGCAATAGAATCTTCATTGATGCAATAAATGTTTTCTAAGCCATCAATTGATACTTCAACATCTTTAGTTATAAATTCAGGTAGTCCTACTGTAGCAATACAATCGCCATCAGAGAAACCAATGCTCCAAGATATAAAAGTACCAGGAAAGAAATATTGACCATCATCAATGACTGTTAAAGTCCACTCACCGTTAGGATCTTGCCCATTAAATGTGGTAAAAGGCTCAATAGGCTGCCAATCTCCAAAGGCAGTACCATAATAGTCAGTAATACTTTGAAGTGTATTCATAGAGAAACACACTTCTGTACCACTAAAGATTACTCCAAAGTCGTCGGTATATTCAAAATCTCCAGTAATTGCATCAGAGCTACAAACGTTAATCGTAGTACCCTCTGGTGAGGTGAGTAAAATGTTAAGGTCACCAATAATACCATGTTCTATAAGTACACAGACCTCTTCTAACTCACTTCCTTGACCCAATAGATTGGCTGTACCACTATTATTAATGATATTAGAAATGCCATCAGGGGCATTTTGTGGAATGACTGTATTTACATCAGAACCACAAGAAGCCCAGATCAGACTAGTGTTTAATAAAGCTATAAGTATGGACAGTAGATGTTTTCCCATGATTATCTAATTCAACAAATTAAATGCTAGAGAAATTCTCTAAAACTCAAAAAGTTTCAGTAATGTTCGAAAATGATTATAAAATGGTGTAAGTCTCTTTTTGGTAAAAGCTTGACGGTTCTAGTGTTTTTCTTTAGACCAAAAAAATTAGAAAGGGATTAGTCATAACATTACGACAATAAAAAACGTAATGCATCTAAGGGGTTATTGATGTGTAAGTGTACTGTTTCGACTTTAAAAGTTTTTATGGTAACAAATCTTTGCATCTATTTTACAAAATTTGCGTATATATGGAATTTTTCTTTCTTGTATTACTCTCAATAAATAACGGCTTTAAGTAACAAAAGTTACTGTGTGTAAAGGTTTTATTAAAAAGAGATTAACAAATCAGTCAAAAAATACAGATAGTGTAGGAGTGATATTTATAGGGTAGATACAGGCTAAATGGTTAATCTGCCTGGTGTATTAGATAGTGTATCACATAATCTGCTACAAATATCACAAATATATGCGAGTAATGCAAGTATGCCGACTGATAATCAATTAAATAGAGATTTATTTAACCCTCCAATAATTTTTTTTTATCAAAAAAATTCCGAAATTCGTCTTTCTTAATTGACGACTTTTTACGTTAAAACAAAATACAAAGGGCAAAAGTATGAGAAAAGCAGATTTAATAACTGAAATCACCAAAAAAACTGGTGTTGAAAAAGTAGATGTTTTGGTCTCTTTGGAGGCGTTCTTTACAGAAGTAAAAGAATCACTTGCTAAAGGAGAAAATGTCTATATTAGAGGCTTTGGTAGTTTTATTACCAAGAAGCGAGCTAAGAAAATAGGGCGAAACATTAAAAAGAATGTTGCCATTGAGATTCCTGAACACTATATCCCCGCTTTCAAACCTGCAAAAGTATTTGTAGAGAGTGTCAAGAATAGTAAGTACAATAAGGAACGAAAAGATTAGTTTTTATGGGATTTTTGCATTTTTACCATAAAATACTTCAACTAAAGTGAAAGATTACATTTTGTTTTCCTAAATTTGTTGTTTGATTTGGAGAATTTACCTTTTTAGTTAGTAAGATAAGTTTGGAAAAGAGGCTCATCTCTTTAACTAGAACAAAGTAATTATCCAAAATAAGGATGGTGATAAAATAATTATTGCTTTTTAGACTTCAACATTTCCCAATCTATGGTGTTAAAGAACCTCTTCTAAGACGGTGTTTTTTGCCTTATAGAATTGAAAAATCTTTTTGCTAAAATAGCTAATACTTATTTTAACCTATTCCTAATAGAAAATAATCTTTCATCCTATCAAAACAGGCCAGACTTTATTAATCCTTTTTTGTTTTCTTCTAACAGGAGCTTTGTATTATTTTGGAAACACCAAAACTCCTATGGAAGAAGCTTTGTCTGACATGCAGGAGCAAATGGACGCAGCAAGAAATAATGACAAAGATGAACATCCTGTTGTTGATTATGCTTCAAAGATTATAGAATTTCAAGATAAACTTCCTGAAGTTGTCAAGGATTCATTGCTGTTGCTAGAGAATCAATCTAGAAAGACTGATAATGTCTCTGAAAAACAGGAAATTTTGACGCAAATTATTCAAAAGTGGGATAAGCAAGGGACTTTTGGACCACAAGCTTATTACACTAGAAAAATTGCAGAAACTGAAGCAACTATTCAACATTGGGAAGATGCTGGAGATAAGTCTTTATTGGCATTCAAATTAAATAGAGATACTAGCTTACATGATTATTGGGGGACTCAAGTAGCTGAGGCTTATGAAAAGGCTTTGGAGTTAGAACCTAATAATCTTGAAATGAAAGTCAAGATGGCTCAAACCTATGTAGATGTCAAGAAAGAGGTTATGAGAGGAGTCTTCATGCTTCGAGAAGTAGTGGCAGAAGATTCTATGCATATAAATGCTAATCTGACTTTAGGAAAACTCTCTGTTTTTTCTGGACAGCATGATAAAGCAGTGACTAGATTGAAAAAAGTGCTCAAAAGTGAGGAGGATAATTCAGAAGCTTTATATTATATGGGTGAAGCTGAGCTAGGATTGGGTAATAAAGCAGCCTCTTTAGAGTATTTTCAAAAATGTAGAAGACTAGTCCAAAATCCCGCCTTTAGGGAAGAGTTGGACCGATATATAAATTCAATAATTAACAAACCTTAAATAGTTTAAGTATGCCGTGTGGAAAGAAACGCAAGCGACATAAAATCGCTACGCACAAACGTAAGAAACGATTACGTAAGAATAGACATAAGAAGAAGAAATAATGATTTTTAAATATCTTTATTTTTAATTTTGTAGAAAATAGAAATCTTTTGCAGAAAATGTAGGAGGTTTATCTTCACTAATCATTGGATAATAGCTTTATGTATTAAATGCTGTTATCCAATGTTTTGTGTTTACAGAAGTATAAAAGAATGATGAAAAAAGAAATTTCCTAAATAGTTTTATGGATTATTCTCCCAATTTTTAAGTAATTCGTGAAAATTTAGTCACGAGCTTTTGAAAATCCCTTCACTTTATGACCAGAGAACTCGTTGTTCAATCTAAATCCTCTCTTTTAGAACTTGCCTTATTAGAAGATGGTCGTTTGGTAGAGTTGCATCAAGAAGAATCAGATGTAAAGCTAGCCGTTGGAGATATATTTCTTGCCAAAATTACTCGTATCCTACCAGGTCTTAATGCCACTTTTGTAAATCTTGGTCAACGCAAAGAAGGTTTTTTGCACTATTCTGATATTGGACCTCAAATTCGTTCTCAATTCAATTTTCTGGAATCAGCTTTGATTTCCAAGCCAAATAATTCTTTGGACTCATTTGTATTGGCAGAGTTGGTGGATAAAAAAGGGAACATAAAAGATGCTTTTTATCGTGGACAGTCTGTTTTGGTACAAGTAACCAAAGAACCTATTGCTACTAAGGGACCTAGATTGACTAGTGAAATTACACTTGCAGGACGATTCATTGTGTTAGTGCCTTTTAGTAATCAGGTTTCAGTATCTCGACGAATTAAATATAATGAGGAACGCAACCGTTTGAAAGCATTAGTAGAAGAGATTCGCCCTAAAAATTTTGGGGTGATTGTTCGGACTGCTGCTGAAAATCAAGCAACAGAAGAATTGTCGAAGGATTTAAAAGAGTTGTTGAAGAAGTGGGCTAAGTTGTTGGAGAAGTTGCCTGATGCGTCTCCTCCTACGAAAATTCAGAATGCTCTTACCAAGTCGTTTAGCTTATTGAGAGATTTGCTCAATGAATCGTTCAATAAGATAGTAGTAAATGATGCTTTGGTTGGAGAACAAATCAAAAATTATTTGAGGGAAATTGCGCCTGATAAAGTGAAGATTGTGGAAACTTATAAGGGAAAAATTCCTGTATTTGACCATTATAAAGTGTCTAAACAAATCAAATCACTTTTTGGGAAAACAGTCAATGTTTCAAGTGGAGCTTATTTGATTTTTGAAGAGACAGAAGCGATGTATGTCGTTGATGTTAATAGTGGGCATAAGGTCAATACTAATACAGACCAGGAGAAAAATGCTTTGTCAGTAAATTTGGTGGCTGCTGAAGAAATAGCTCGCCAATTGCGTTTGCGTGATATTGGAGGGATTATTATTGTGGATTTCATTGATATGAAGCAGGCAGAAAATCGTAAAATGTTATTTGATAAAATCAAGGGAGCTATGGTTGGCGATCGTGCCCGTCATACTATTTTACCAATAACCAAATTTGGTTTGTTGCAAGTTACTCGCCAAAGGGTTCGTCCTACTATACATATTGAGACTTCGGAAAATTGTCCTTCTTGTAATGGAACAGGTAAGGTGCGTTCTACAATCTTAGTGGTAGATGAAATAGAAGATGATATAGAGTATTTGTATAGTGACTTGAATTATAAAAAATTGAGATTGGTGGTGCATCCTTATGTGGAGGCTTTTTTGAAAAAAGGCTGGTATAGTCCGCAAATGCGTTGGTTTATGGAATATAAAAAATGGGTGACGATACAGTCGGATTTGTCTTGTACGATTACGCAATACCTTTTTTATGGTGGCGAAGATAATGGCTTAATAGAGCTTTAAGTAGTTGAAGAAGTTGAGACCTTGACCAACTAGACCTGATAGTAGCGGCTATGGCAAAAGTGATTGGCGTGGGTTGTGGGGAGGTTTTGCCATAATAGCGTATAGCAGGCCTTTCTATTGCGATGAAAGAGTAATAACCGCTCTCTCCTAATTAATCTAATCTATCTTTTAAATTTTATTGGTATTTAAGCACCCATAACTAAATAATTGACTCATTTTATGAGGGTCTCCTTTTCAATAATCCTGCGTTATTTTTTGCAGCGATAGCTAAGGCTATTCCTACGTTTTTTGCCTCATAGAGTTAAAAAAATCTTTTTGCTGAAAGAAGGTACACTTATTTTCCAACCATTACTTAGTTGCTCCATTAATCAAAAATATTGTTGATTGATGGATTTTTTATTGCAGAGAATTATTATTTTTGTCAAAAATATCTTTAAATATGAAATATAGCTTTGGTAGAAAACGAGTTTATATGCAACATTGGTTGAGTGATAAACCTAATGGTTATGAGCAAGGAACAGAATATGATAATTATTACTTAAAGGTTTGTAACGAAATCTTGGAGATATTGATGGAATCCATTCTTTTTGAAAGGTATCAAGAATTTACTAGAGAACATTATCGAAATCTTGCGGTTGTGCTAGTGTCTTATTTTGAAGACTTTACCAATGAGATTGGTATTTGGAAAGTGTTTGCCGAAAAAAATCAGTCCTTATTTGGATACTAAGTACCCATAACTAAATAATCGACACATTTTATGAGCGTCTCTTTTTCAATAATCCTGCGTTATTTTTTGCAGCGATAGCTAGGCTATCCCCTT
>Ga0114956_1002313_pt1 | contig 14975 bp, 8 predicted proteins | sample MaitaG_FD_87304 | JGI IMG/M metagenome (GOLD analysis project Ga0114956, IMG submission 87304) | Marine algal microbial communities from Maine, USA - Maine_Asex2 metaG | ecosystem: Host-associated > Algae > Red algae > Unclassified | place: Maine, USA | collected 2015-01-05 | reverse complement strand
TATAAGTAGTATTTGTATTGCTAAATTTCAAGGCTTAGTACTATTTACGTAGTATACTGTTAAAAGATCAGGTTTCTATATTTGCTTTGACATAAAACCAAACAATTAGAAAAATGTATCATAATTGTGTGCAGGTAATCACATACCACGACATATTTTTATTTATAATTTACTAGCCACCTAAGTACGAATACCTACCTAGAAAGATACATACTTCTTTCTCTATCTAGTTTTCTGAAAAACGGATCTTCCAGATCTTTTATAAACTGTATTGCTTCTCCTGTGGATTTCATCTCAGGTCCTAATTGCTTATCTACATTAGGAAACTTATCAAAAGAGAATACAGGAACCTTTATTGCGTATCCATTCATTTCGTTTTTGAGATCATAATCCTTCAGTTTTTTATGTCCTATCATAACTTCTGTCGCTATCTTCAGATAGGGTACACCATATGCCTTTGCGATAAACGGTGTTGTTCTAGATGCTCTCGGATTCGCTTCTATCACATATACTTGTTCGTCTTTTATGGCAAACTGTATATTGATAAGTCCTTTTATTTTAAGTGCTAGGGCAAGCTGCTTAGTATGTTTTTTCATAGTCTCTAGAACCTCATCGCTGAGACTATATGGAGGCAGAACTGCAGAGCTATCACCTGAGTGGATTCCGGCAGGTTCTATATGCTCCATGATACCCATGATGTACACATCTTCGCCATCGCATATAGCATCTATCTCAGCTTCTTTAGCTCGTTCTAGGAACTGATCTATTAGTACCTTATTATCTGGTAGGTGCTTAAAAATACTTAGTACATGTCTTTCTAGTTCCTCGTCATTCAGAACGATTCTCATGCGTTGACCCCCGAGCACATAAGAAGGCCTCACTAGAACTGGATAAGATACTTCTGCAGCAATTTCTATAGCATTGTCTATATCTTTAGCTACGCCGTATTTAGGATATGGTATTCCTAATTCTTTTAGCAAATCAGAGAACCTACCTCTATCTTCAGCAAGGTCCATAGATTCGAAACTTGTACCCATAATCTTAATGCCTTCGCTCGCAAATTTTTCAGCAAGCTTCAGCGCTGTCTGTCCTCCTAGCTGTACAATTATACCTTCGGGCTTTTCTAGCTCTATGATTTCTTCTAAGTGCTCCCAGAAGACTGGTTCGAAATATAGTTTGTCAGCAACATCAAAATCTGTAGAAACTGTTTCAGGATTACAGTTGATCATGATAGATTCGTATCCAGCTTCTTTTATGGCCATAAGACCGTGCACACAACAGTAATCAAATTCTATTCCTTGACCTATTCTATTAGGACCGGAGCCTAGTACGATGATCTTCTTATTGTCAGAGGGTACGCTCTCATTCTCTGAGTCAAAAGTAGAATAGAAGTAAGGTGTCTTAGCCTCGAACTCTGCAGCACAAGTATCCACCATTTTATAAGTTCTTCTTATGTCAAGGGCTTTACGTTGCTTAGTGACATCTTTCTCATCTATTCTCATTAACCATGCGAGTTGTGCATCAGAGTAACCAACTTGCTTAAGCTCCATAAACATCTCTCTAGGGATATCTTCTGGCACATTATATTTCATCAGCCCCTCTTCATAGGTTACAAGACGTTTAATTTGCTTTAGATACCACATATCTATAAGGGTAAGCTTGTGTACAGTTTTTAAGGGAACACCTAATCTTATAGCATCCTTAATTCTATAGACTCTATCATCAGATGGAGTTTCCAGCCTTCTTAGAATATCTTCCGTTCGGATCCATTCTTTTTTATCAGCCCCTAGACCTGATCTATTGTTTTCTTGAGATTGACAAGCTTTTTGTAATGCTTCCAGAAAAGTTCTTCCTATAGCCATTACTTCTCCTACTGATTTCATCTGCAGACCCAGATGGGGATCAGCTCCATAGAATTTCTCAAAATTCCACCTAGGCATCTTTACAATGACGTAATCTAGCGTAGGCTCGAAGTACGCGGATGTAGTTTTAGTGATTTGATTTTTTAACTCATCTAAATTATATCCGATAGCTAACTTAGCCGCAATCTTAGCAATAGGATATCCTGTTGCTTTACTGGCTAGTGCTGAGGATCTAGATACTCTAGGATTTATTTCTATCGTGATAAGTTTTTCTGTCGCAGGATCTAGTGCAAACTGCACATTACATCCACCTGCAAAGTTACCTAATGATCTCATCAGAAGAATAGCCTGATTACGCATACGTTGATACGCAGTATCGGATAAGGTCATGGCAGGTGCCACAGTTATACTATCCCCTGTGTGGATACCCATAGGGTCCATGTTTTCTACCGTACATATGATGGTTACATTATCATTATTATCTCTTAGCAACTCTAACTCATATTCTTTCCATCCCAGAACAGCCTGCTCTACTAGAACTTCATGAGAAGGAGAAGCATTTAATCCTCTTCTGAGCGCTTCATCGAAATCTTCTTCTTTCATGACAAATCCTCCTCCTGTACCTCCCAGGGTATAACTAGGTCTGATAACTAGCGGGAAGCCGATCTTCTGTGATGCATCTTTTCCTTCTAGAAAAGAATTAGCTATAAATGAAGGAGCGACCTCTAGTCCAATCGAGATGACATGCTTTTTAAACGCCTCCCTGTTTTCTGCAAGTTCTATGGCATCTAGATCCACACCGACAAGTTTGACATTATATTTCTTCCACAGACCCTGCTTTCCAGCTTCTATAGCAAGATTTAAGGCGGTCTGACCTCCCATGGTGGCTAGAACAGCATCTACCTTTCTCTCGATAAGGATCTCTTCTAGACTATCCACTGTGAGCGGAAGCAAATAGATATGATCTGCTGTCATCGGATCAGTCATGATCGTAGCGGGGTTAGAATTGATTAGGCTAACCTCTATTCCTTCTTCTCTTAACGACTTGGAAGCTTGGGTTCCTGAGTAGTCAAACTCACATGCTTGACCAATAATTATAGGACCGCTGCCTATTATAAGTATCGATTTTATAGATTTATCTTTTGGCATTCTATTAGTTGGCTTGTAATAAATTGAATGCAAATATAGATATTCGTTTATATTTCAATGTGATACTTAGAATGAGAATGAATAAAATTTTGATTACTGACTTAGTGCACCCGATTCTATTGGATAAATTGAGCGCGTTATCCCTCGATGTGCATTACCTGCCTACCATAACTTACAATGAATTTCTAGCTGTTGTCAATAACTATTATGGCGTAGTCATAAACAGTAAGATTAAGATGAACAGACAAGCTATTGATAGGGCTGATAGGCTTTCTTTTATAGCTAGACTAGGTTCTGGATTAGATATCATAGATCTAGTTTACTGCAAGGAGAAGAACATAGAAGTTATCAGTTCTCCGGGGGGCAACAAGAATGCAGTAGCAGAACATGCGATGGGAATGTTATTATGTCTGTCAAATAATCTTTTGAGCGCTGATGCTGAGGTAAGACGTCTAGAATGGAATAGAGAAAAGAATAGAGGATTTGAACTGATAGATAAGACCATAGGAATTATAGGTTTTGGGAACAACGGAGGTGCTTTTGCAAGGAAGTTGCAAGGGTGGGATGTCAATGTCCTTGCATATGACAAATACAAGAAGGATTATGCCACCGATTTACCATGGGTAGAGGAAACGACCTTGGACAAATTACTGCGAGAATCCGACATAATAAGTCTCCATATCCCATTGACAGAAGAAACTAACAGCATTGTGGATAAATCTTTTTTGGCAAGGTGTAAAAAAAATATTGTCATCATAAATACCTCTCGTGGCAAGATTGTAAATACACAAGATTTGATAGATGCTCTGTATTCTAAGCATTTAAAAGGAGCCTGTTTGGATGTTTTTGAAAATGAGAAGCCGCTACAATACTCTGACAGCGAGAAAGATATGTACAATACATTGTTTTCGATGGAGAATGTTGTAGTTTCACCCCATGTAGCAGGCTGGACAAAGGAATCACTGTTCAACATTGCAAGTATTATTGCGGACAAAATTAGGTCATATCAAGTATGATGGATAGAATATTGTCATTTCAGAGACTTGTAAAAACAGAAAAATTTTGACGAACTTCCATTATTTAGTAACATTGTGACACTTCATAGAAGCGGACTAATATTTTATTTGAAAATTAACATCATATGATTAGTAGATTTACAATTCTCGTAATAGCTATGTTTTGCGCTATTTCGGGCTTCTCTCAGACCCAACTTCAGGGTAAAGTTACAGACGAGGGCACTGGTGAACCCATACTGTTTGGAACAATAGCTTTATACAAAAATGATGTACTCGTTACAGGTGGAGAAACAGATTTTGATGGAAACTACTTGTTTTCTGATCTAGATCCAGGAACTTATGACGTAGAAGTACAGTATGTGGGATTCACTACAAAGAAAATTACTGGAGTTCTCGTAAAGGCAGGCCAAAGTAATAAAGTTAATGTAACGATCGGCCAAGGTGTAATTATGGATGAGATAGAAGTGGTCGGATATAGAGCACCTCTTGTAGAATTTGATAATACGAGTCAGGGAAAGACTATCACAGCGGAAAACATCCGATCTCTTCCTACTAAAAGTATTAACGCAATTGCAGCAACCTCTGCAGGGCTTTCGTCAGTAGATGGGGGTGAGATATCCATGAGGGGGTCTAGAACTAACGGAACAGATTACTACATAGATGGAGTAAGAGTAACGAATACTAATCTGATTACACAGGATGATATAGATCAGATGCAGGTGATAACAGGAGGTATAGAGGCAAAGTATGGAGATGTAACAGGGGGGATTATTTCCATAACGACAAAAGGACCTTCTCAGCGATTTTCTGGTGGATTCGAATTAGAAACATCTCAATATCTAGATCCATATGGTTATAATCTAGCAGCTGGAAACGTCAGTGGACCTATCTTGAAAAATTCTGAAGGGCAATCTACTTTGGGATTTAGACTATCAGGTCAATACAGAAAAATTAATGATTCTAATCCGTCAGCTTTAGGCGTATACAGAGCGTCTCAAGCTTACATAGAGGGATTAGAAAAGGATCCGGAGACAACTATTAACGGAACTAATATTCCTATTCCTTCAGCAGAATATCTGCAGGATTCGGATATAGGAGAAACGATAGCAGCACGACCTAATGATGACAATACAAACTATAATATCAATGGTAAGATAGATGCTAAGCTAAGTCAGAACTTAGATATTACCTTATCTGGTTCTTATTTTGAGAGTAGAGACAGATTTACAGTAAGTAATGCGTGGTCACTTCTTAACTGGACTAATAACCCATATGATTATGAAAAAGGATATAGAGGTAATTTTAGATTCAGACATAGACTTGGAAAGCAGAATTTTGGTGAAGATATGACGGATGAGGAGAAAGCTGCTAGCAGTACATCTATAAGAAATGCTACTTATTCCCTTCAGGTAGGATATGAAAAAAGAGTTGGGAGAACGGAAGACATACGACACGAGGATCAATTGTTTAATTATGGATACTGGGGAAAGACAGATGTGAGTTGGGTTCCAGAAATTAGTCTAGTTTCAGATACTGCTATTTGGCAAGGACAGGAAGTTTTTGATGAGTTCGGAAATAATCCTAGAGCTATGCAAGGATATGCAGAAACGAGAGGAGAATACACACCAGATCTATCAGTGAATACTGCTTTGGCAAGATATAATGAGCTTAACGGTATTCGTGATGATAACTTACGGAGTGTATGGAGCTTGTACGATAATGTAGGTCAGGTATACAATAGATTTAGTAAGGACGAGACAGATATATATACACTTAATGTTACAAGTGGGTTTGATTTCCTACCTGGAGGATCAGAAAAAGGAAGACATAATATCCAGTTTGGCTTTAGTTATGAGCAGCAAATAAATAGATTCTGGGGAGTTTCACCGAGAGATTTATGGACAGAGGCACGTCTTCAAGCAAACAAGCACATACTAACGATAGATCTTAATACCGTTGTAGACTCTATAGAAAACAACGGACAGATGTTTGCAGTCTACGCACCATTGTCCCAGGCAGAAGAATTTCCGGATAGTAAGTTTTTTAGAGAAGTAAGAAATCTTACTGGACAAGCACTCAATGAATATGTAAATGTAGATAACCTGAATCCAGCAGATCTAAGTTTAGACATGTTTTCAGCTGCTGAGCTGACTGATAGAGGACTTGTTTCTTATTATGGGTATGATTATCTAGGAAACAAATTAGGTTCAGATGTTTCCTTCAGTGATTTCTTTACTAGTGAGGATGCTGATGGAATAAGAACCTTTAATGTAGCACCTTGGCAACCTATTTATGCTGCCGGGTATATCCAAGATAAATTTACTTATAAAGATATCATATTTAGAGTCGGTGTAAGATTAGACTATTATGATGCAAATAGTAAGGTCCTGAAAGACCCATATTCACTATATGAGATAGAATCTGCTGATGCTTATACAACAAGAACAGGAGAATCCTTGCCATCTAGTGTTGGTGGTGATTACAAAGTATATGTATCTGATGAAGGAAGTGATGAGATAGTAGGTTTTAGACAAGGAGATCAGTGGTTCTCAGCTAACGGTACAAACGTGTCTGGAGGAAATGTTCTTTTTGGAGGAGGTCTAGTATATCCTTCTTATGTAAATAAAGTAGAAGATGATAGAAATATCCAACTTAGAGGATATGATATTAATCAATCATTCGAAGATTATGATCCACAATTGAACTTTATGCCAAGGTTAGCATTCTCATTTCCTATATCTGAGGATGCAGGTTTCTTTGCACACTATGATGTGTTAGTTCAGAGACCACCATCTAATACTATAACGACGGCTCTAGATTATTACTTCTTTGAAACAATCGGAAGGATTAATCCAAATATGGCACCCGCGAATAATCCTAATCTAAAACCTGAAAGGACGATAGATTATGAGATTGGATTCCAGCAGAAGTTATCTAATTCTTCTGCTTTAAAGGTTTCTGCATTCTACAAGGAACTTAGGGATATGGTACAAAGAAGGTTCTACACTAACCTTGCAGCACCACTTAACAGATACGAAGCTTTTGGAAATTTAGATTTTGGAACGGTTAAGGGATTCTCCTTTGCATATGACATGAGAAGAACAGGTAATCTTCAGTTGAGTGCAACCTATACCCTTCAGTTTGCTGATGGATCTGGTTCTGATGCTAACTCATCAGAAGGACTTAACAGAGACGGAGACCTAAGAACACTTTTCCCACTATCTAATGATGAGAGACACCGTCTTACTGGGACTATAGATTACAGATATGGAAGTGGTAATGAATATGACGGACCTTCTATAGGAGGTATGGATCTATTAGCTAATACTGGAGTGAATTTTATTCTGACAGGAGTTTCTGGTAGACCTTACACAAGTTTTACAACTATTTCAAGACCTACTGAGTCAACTGGAATAGAATCTATAAACGAGGCAAGATTGCCATGGGTGATTAATACTGATTTAAGAATTGACAAGAGAATCAGCTTTTCACTTTCTGAATCATCCAAGAGAAATCTAGGGGTCAATTTATATTTCAGAGTTGAGAATTTATTCAATGCTAGAAACATAATAGGTGTATACCCTGTTACGGGAGACCCGGAAGACGATGGATTTATAAGCTCTACGTTTGGACAAGGTAGAATAAGTCAGATTGAACAACAACAAGGAAGAGATGTAAATAGCTTTTTAGCGACCTATCAGGCTAGAATTCTTGATCCAGGAAATTACACCAGGGCTAGAAGAATGTACATAGGAGCCATCTTCGACTTTTAATTCTAAATAAGATTAATAAAAAACTAAAAACTCATATGATGGGTAGTAAAAAAACAATATTCTCGTTTCTTTTAGCATGTATTTGTATTTCTCTATTTGCTAAAAATCCACCTAGGACACCTGGAGATTCTAATCCGAGTCCTAATACAAATAATACCTCTTTAGCAATTAACTTCAGAGCAGATTGTTTGCCAGCAGTTAAGCAAATAGACATGGAAATCAACAATGTGAGAGCAAGATTGATAACCGGAGGTGATGTATGGTGGGATTTCCAAGATGGAAAATATATAGTTCCTAAACCTCCTGTAGGCTCTAATCTTAAAGAAGTATCTTCTATTTTTGCAGGAGCGGTATGGATAGGAGGCCAAGATCCTACGGGAAACTTAAAGATAGCAGCCCAGACTTATAGAGGAGGAAATGGGGCTTCTGTTGATTTTTATGCAGGTCCTTTAGATCCTATTACTGGAACCACAGATATGGATACTTGTGTAAACTGGGATAGGTTTTTCAGAGTTTACGGCGCAGAAATCGAAAAAGTAGATGCCCTTTTTAAGAAAGAAGAGTTGGAGGTAGATCTTATTCCTGAAAATGTTTTATACTGGCCAGGAAAAGGGAACCCATATTTTGCTGAGAAATTTAATTTTGAACTTCCAGATGCAAGTCAAGGACTAGGTTCTTTCTGGGATGAAGATCAAGATGGGCGATATGATCCTTTACAGGGGGACATTCCGATCATAGAAATAAGAGGATGCGAACCAAATTTCAGATCAGAAGCATTAGAGTTATTACCAGATGAGATGACTTTCTGGATATATAATGATGCCGGTGGTGTTCATGCAGAAACTATGGGAGCCCCCATTCAGATGGAAATTCAAGTACAAGCATTCGCCTATGCAACAAATGATGAGATAAATGATATGACCTTTCAGAGGTATAAGCTGATTAACAGAGCAGACGCAGATATTAGAGATTGTTACTTTGCCATGTGGGTAGATCCTGATTTAGGTTGTTCCATAGATGATTACGTTGGTTGTGATGTAGAGAGATCATTAGCATATACATATAATGAAGATGCACTAGATGGTAATCCTGGAATAGATTGTGATGCAGGAATAGCTACATATGAAGACGTGGTTCCGATTATCGGAACAGATTATTTCAGAGGACCCTTAGGACCTAAGAATATAGAATTTGATGAGAGCGGAGATACTATTTTTGTTAACCCTCCAGTTGGTTCTGCGGAGTTTGATACTATTGTCGAACTTGGTATGTCCTCTTTTGGATATTATAATAGAAGTGGTGAGGGTTCCCCTCCACAAACAGAAGATCCACAGACAGCTGATCATTATTATAATTACATAAGAGGATTATGGAGAGATGGAACTGCAGTTACATTCGGAGGTAGTGGATATAACCCAGGAAGCATGGATTCTGTGAGATATACTTTTCCTAGCGAGCCTAACGAACAATCAGGTTGGTCTATGTGCACGGCTGGACTTCCTTTTGGTGACAGAAGAACACTTCAGGCATCTGGACCTTTCTTATTGAAGCCTGGGGCAGTGAATGAATTAATTATTGGTGCTGTATGGGTACCAGATCTAACTTACCCATGTCCTGATATATCTAGATTACAAGTTGCAGATGATTTAGCTCAGGGTTTGTTTGATAATTGTTTTGACATAATTGATGGTCCAGATGCACCGGATTTATGCCCTATAGAATTAGATCAGCAAGTAATACTTATTCTTAGCAATGATTCTATAGAATCAAATAATGCCTTTGGACAATACTCTGAGATTGATATTTTGGCCCCAGAGTTCATTGATGAGGATGAGAGATCTTATAAGTTTGAAGGGTATAAAATTTACCAGTTGATTAATCCATTAGTTACTGCGCAGCAGTTTAACGATATTGAAAATTCCAGAATAGTAAGACAAGTAGATGTACAAAATGGCGTAACAGATATATTTAACTGGAAGTCAGATCGATTTCCAGGTGTTCTAGATAACTTATGGACATTTGAGCGAAAGGTAAATGGTGCTGATCAGGGAATAAGGCTAACGGTCCAGATAACAGAAGATCAGTTTGCATCAGGAGATAGAAGACTTATAAATCATAAGAAATACTACTTCGCAGTTGTTGCCTATGCACACAATGAGTGGGCTCCTTTTGACCCAGCACAAGACTTAGGTCAAAGAACACCTTATCTAGAAGGAAGAAAGAATATTAAAATATACACAGTTATTCCTAGGCCAATTGTCTACCAAAACGTAAATGCTGAATATGGGGACGGAGCTATTGTGAGACGAATATCTGGACAAGGATTAGGAGGTGAACAAATAGAATTAGAGGAGGGATTACATGAGGCTATCATCGAGGCTTCAGATGGAGAAGGAAACACGTATGAGGGAGATCTGATATATAAGCCAGGACTAGGTCCTATAGAAATTAATATCTATGATCCATTGAGAGTAAAGGATGGTAAATATAGATTGAAAATTTTTGGAGAGCATGATAGTGGTGTGTCTTGTTCACTTAAACCTGGAGCGACGTGGGAACTCACGGATGTGCAAACAGGAGAAGTCATCATATCTGAGAACACGATAGATAATCTTAATGAGCAGATAATCACAGATTTAGGTTTTTCTATTGCTATAGGTCAGACTACAGATGCAGGTGCTAACCAAGATGAGACCAATGGTGTGATCGGTGGAAGTATAGAATATGACAACCCTGCTAGTGCACTCTGGTTTGGCTCTATTGGTGATGACGCAAGAGGATTTCAACTACCTCTATTTCTTAGACAATTGTTTAATTTTCTAAAAACAGGAGATGGAGAAAAAGAAAATAGTTTAGATCCTAACCAAGCATATAGTGATGTAGCAGGTGGCGCATTTGCACCTTATTTTCTATCATCTAGTGCGGGAACACAAGATGGTGATATTCCTTTCTATCTTACTCCTGCATGGAATGAGTCTGTGAATATTTCTAGCTTTAGTCAGTCTAATAATGGATTAAGTAAGCTAAATAATGTAGATATCGTTTTCTCTCCTAATAAGGATGAATGGAGCAGATGCGTCGTTGTAGAAACAGCTAATAGATTTAATATTTTAGATGCAGCTACTGTAGAAGCAAATACGATAGAAGACGCAAGTATGTTCGACCTAAGACAATCTAACTCTATAGACAAAAATGGTAATGAAGATGGTGACGGAATAGGTATGGGTTGGTTCCCAGGCTACGCGATAGATGTAGAATCAGGAGATAGGTTGAATATATTCTACGGAGAGAATTCTATTTTTAGTGATGAAAATCCTCAAATTGTTGAGCAGATGAATTCTCCTGCTACGGGAGGAGATATGTTATTTAACCCTACTTCAGAATTTATAAATGTTGACATGGGTAATATTGCACTTAATAGTTCTTTAGATATGGTGGCAGGTAATCATCATTTCATCTATGTTACTAGGACTAAATATGATAAGTGCGAAGTGATAAGAGAACAATTAGGAGCTGCTTCTAACTTAGTAGGAAAAATTAATACTACACGTGCTATTACTTGGGCTTCTATTCCTTTAGCTAATGAGGAAGAGATGCTGAGTTACTCTGAAGATTATATTCCTAACCGTTTAGAAATCAGACTGAGAGTGGACAATCCATATAACCTTGTAGAGGATTTCAATCTATCAGATCCTTCAGGCTGTTCAGCTCAGGGAGAATTGCCAGAGTATGAGTTCGAAATAATAGGACGTGAAGCAACAGATGTAGTTCTGGAAGACGGAGCGAGCGCACTTTCTGAGGTAAACATTGTACCTAACCCATACTACGGATATTCACAGTACGAAACGAGTCAGAATAGCACAACTGTAAAAGTTACTAATCTGCCAGAGAAAGCTACCGTAACAATTTACACATTAGATGGAAAGTTTGTAAAGCAGTTCAGAAGAGATGAGCGACCTGTTGTAAAAGCAGGTAATAATCCAGGAGTTAGAACATCACAAGTAACACCTGCACTGGAGTGGAATCTTAAGAATTCTAAAAATATTCCTGTAGCAAGTGGCGTATATTTATTCCATATCGTAGCTCCTGAGTTAGGAGAAGAGATTACGCTGAAGTGGTTCGGGATAAACAGAAAATTCGATCCTTCAGGATCATAAAATATTTTAGCTTACGATTACAATATGTAATCGTAAGCTTATTTTTTAGACTAGAAGCTATTAGGCTACAGGTCCTGAACTAACACAAACACTAATAAAAAAATTTATGAAAACATATATACGAGAAATGATAACATTAGGGCTACTAGTTATGGTTGTCCCTATCCTGATAGCAGGTAACCCAGATAGGCAAGGGGAAGCTGGCGCAGGCGAACTATTATTTAATCCTTGGGCAAGGAGTGCTGGATTACATACTATGAATACTTCATCTATATCTGGAGTAGAGGCTATGAGACTTAACATAGCGGGTATGGGAAGAGTAGATGGTAAGGAATTACTTGTCGGGAATACAAGATTATATGAAGGTTCTACACTGAAGTTGAATTCGTTAGGATTTGTAACAAAGGTAGGAAATGGAGGTGCTATAGGCGTTAGTCTTATGGCAGTAGATTTTGGAGATATACAGATTACGACTACAGATCAGCCAGAAGGAGTAGGAGGGAGCTATTCCCCTGGGTTTTTTAACCTAGGGATAGGATATGCTTACACGTATGCTAATAAGATATCTGTAGGTGTCCTATTCAGAGCGATATCAGAGTCTCTTCCAGATGTAAGTGCTTTTGGGTTTGCTATAGATGCGGGAGTTCAGTATGTATCTGGAGAAGAGGATAACTTTAAGCTAGGGATATCTCTTAGAAATGTAGGATCCCCTATGAAGTTTAGTGGACAGGGTTTGTCTAGTTCTGTGGACGCTCCTGGATCGGAACCTACCTATCAGATAACAGTAGATCAGAGAGCTCAGAGATATGAGTTACCTTCTGTTCTGAATATTGGTCTTTCTTATGATTTCTATTTTGGAGAGCAGATATATCTTAGAGCATTGACAAACTTTACATCTAATGCATTCTCTAGAGATCAGATAGGTGGAGGTCTAGAATTTTCTCTTATGGAAAAGTTTTCTCTAAGAGGAGCTTATAAGTATGAGTTAGATCAGGGTTCTGACGAAGAAAGAAATATATATTCTGGACTTAGTGTAGGCGCATCAGTAGATGTTCCTCTGCAAAAATCTGGTGGAAATAGAATAGGAATCGACTATGCTTACAGAGCAACGAATCCATTCAGAGGAAGTCATAATGTAAGTCTTAAATTGTCGTTTTAGCAAGATTTTACAATTTTTAGTACTTTTGTGAAAATATATGAGAACGTCTCCATAGCTGGGGACGTTCTTCTTCATTTAATATAATACAAGAAACAAATAATAATATGGCAACATATAATTACATGACACAGGAAGGTTTTGATAGATTGACAGCCGAGCTAGATCAGCTGAAAACTGAAGGGAGAAGGGATGTAGCTAAGGCTATTGCTGAGGCTAGGGAGAAGGGTGATCTATCAGAAAATGCAGAATATGACGCGGCTAAGGATGCACAAGGTCTTCTTGAGGCTAAGATAAATGGTATGGAAAAGGCCATGGCTAATGCTAGAGTATTAGATGAGTCTCAGATAGATACCTCTAGGGTTACGGTATTATCTAGTGTAACCATTAAGAATGTACAGAATGGTGCTCAGCTTACTTATAAGCTAGTCTCAGAATCAGAAGCAGACCTAAAAACTAAAAAGATTTCCGTATCATCTCCTATAGGCGAGGGTCTGCTAGGAAAGGTAGTGGGTGACGTAGCTACGATCAGCACGCCGAGAGGAGAAATGAAATTCGAAATTATAGAAATCACTGTCTGATGTCTACAATTTTTTCTAAAATCGTAAATGGAGAGATCCCTGCTTATAAGGTAGCAGAATCAGAAGAGTTTCTTGCGTTCTTAGATATTAATCCCTTAGTTATGGGTCATACCTTAGTTATACCTAAGTTAGAAGTAGATTATATATTTGATCTGGAAGATGATCTCCTAGGGCGACTTATACAGTTTGCAAAAAAAATTGCATTATCGATGGATGCTTGTATAGACTGTAGCAGGATAGGTCTTACCGTTATAGGTCTAGAAGTTCCGCATACTCATATTCACCTTATCCCTATAAATGGAGTAAGCGATATGGATTTTTCTCAGACTAAACTTAGTCCACCATCTGAAGAAATGATAGAAATGGCAGCTAGAATATCAGCTAATCTTACTTAACTCTAGAGGGGTTACTGTTTACAAAACTTTTCCAACTATTAGATCCTTTTGCACTGCTAACACCTAGCTTACTCTGGTGATAATGTGTAACCGCGGCTGCTAGAGCATCGGTTGCGTCCTTAAGTTTTGACTCATAAGAAAAATCTAACATAGAAGATAGCATAGCCGCTACAGATTCTTTTGTGGCATTACCATTGCCAGTGATAGACTTCTTGATTTTTTTTGGAGAATATTCTGTGATTTCTAGACCCATTGTAATAGCGGCAGCCATCGCTACGCCCTGTGCTCTTCCTAGTTTTAGCATAGATTGCACATTTTTCCCATAGAATGGAGCTTCCACGGCCATACAACTAGGTAGGTAGGTTTCGATTATTTCTTGCAGTTGTAGATAGATTTCCTTTAGTTTTTCCTGATGAGTTTCGAATTTTTGGAGATGTATAATACCCATATCTTGTACCTTTAGGACAGTGCCATCCACTTCTAGAATAGAAAACCCCATTGCAATAGTGCCAGGATCTACGCCTAAGATCTTATATGCTTTTCGTTTTTTCTTAACTTTCATAATATCAGGAACTGTAGAAAATCAACTTTCAAATAATTAAGTTAATTTTATCATCAAAGTATGCTCAGTAGTATGATTACCATCTGATTACTTGCACAAGTTACAAACGTATGTACATTATTTATAATATAATATGAATAGCATTACTTTCTTGTATAAAGATTTATTTTTAAAGGATATAATAGATAATGAAATTCCATAGTATCTGGAATCCATTATTGAAGGCTATGATTTTTGGCCTCGTGGCATATATCATATATCGCCACATAATTCTCAGAGCAAATTTTGAAGAATTATATCTCTCTTTTATATCCTCTATCTCTA
>Ga0114956_1002306_pt1 | contig 15008 bp, 11 predicted proteins | sample MaitaG_FD_87304 | JGI IMG/M metagenome (GOLD analysis project Ga0114956, IMG submission 87304) | Marine algal microbial communities from Maine, USA - Maine_Asex2 metaG | ecosystem: Host-associated > Algae > Red algae > Unclassified | place: Maine, USA | collected 2015-01-05 | reverse complement strand
CTGATGTTTTCGCTCGCTAGTTTTTCCTGACGAGAAAGCTCCCGATCAAGGAATTTCTTTTCGGCAGATGCACCAGCCAACTGCTCGCGTAGTTTTTCTCGCTGAAATAATTTTTCATTTAATTCTAAACTGGTCATGGTCGCTACAACCTGGCCTTTCTTCACATAATTTCCTTCGATTACAAGGATGGATTTAATTGTTCCGGAGACGGGCAGGCTCACCTCGGCTTCGTGTTGAGGGTCCAGCTTCGTATACCCATTGGCCCGGATCACTTCGGTCAGATTTTTAAGTGCAAACCACCCGGTGTCAATTTCGGCATTTTGAAATTGCGCAGCATTTAAATGCACCATCTTATCACCACTCATCGACGCTGCCTCTCCCCTAGGAGAGTGCGCACCGTGGTCGTGGTCAGAATGATCATGTGTACAGGCGAAAAACACCAGGAACCCGATCAAAACAGCCATTTTCCCTACCCATTTTTTGTCGTAAATCATTAGCGATTATTTACCGGTGACGTAACGCAACTCGTAAATTACTTTATTGAGATCCCGAATTGCAATCAAATATTCTTCTTGCATTTGGTAGTGATGGTCTAGTGCCTCCAAATATTCGCCAGTATTTGAGTCACCACTTTCAAACAGGGCCACCGCATCCGTACGAATCTGTTGAGCTGACGGGAGTACATCTTCTCGATAATATTCGATCTGTCTCTGGCCAATCTCGTACTGATGCAATAGAGCACGATGGGTCGCAGTAATATTTTGCTGAGCTTGCTCAGCCATTGATTGTGAGATGAGCACTTCGGTCTCTGCCGCTTCATGCTGCGCCTTGTAGCCTTTTCCAAATAGAGGAAGGCTCACTCCCAAGCTCGCGCCCTGAAAACGAGGCACTCCATTGTAATCCGTGACCACCTGATTCACTTCCTGCTCGCCACGGATCGACATAATAAAGTAACCCACCGTAAATTCAGGTTTGCGCTCAGCGAGAAGCACATCTATATTTAATTGCGCTTGCTCAATCTCTTGCTGACTAGCCTGGGTTACTGGAAAGTTTGCCGTTCCAGCCGATGCCAGAGAAGGTTCGTAGGGTGAGGGGGTAAGTTGATCATCCTCAACTTCAATTTCTGAACCCACCAGTGTATGAATGCGTCGCAAGATTAAGTCGCGCTCGTTGCTTTCTTTTTCTATCTCCCAACCGATATTGCGATGGTCGACGCCGATCCGCCCATGCTCGACCCTTCCAATCTCACCCAGCTCAAACTGGCTACTTGCATACCTGCTTACATCTTCATAGGTTTTTTCTTTTTCAATAAGGAGATTGCCTAAAGATTTATTGAATAGGTAGCTATTCCAAAGCGATCGTATGCGATAGGTTATTTCCTGTTCAGATTGTTGCAACTCCAACTCCGCCTGATGAAGCTGTGCAGCACCTAGTTTCCGTTGCGCTTTAGGTAGGTAAGGGTTAAATCCTTGCGAGATGGCAAAACTCTGATCAATCAGGTACGTATTTATTTGCCCAATGGATGCCTCGATTTCTGTTTTAGGTGTAAGGTATGGACTCGCAGCGAGCTGGTCCCGCCGCACGACCTCGAGCGCTCGCGTTTTCATTTCGGGACTGTAAGCAACTGCCATCTCTATTGCTTCACTCAGGGTCTTGCTATCTTGAGCGTTGACTTTTTGCATACCAAGACCAAGACTTGAAACCAGTAAAAGCATCATTGCGCCAGATGGTTTGTGCAACCTAGTTTTGCCTTTGCGCTCCAGGAAATAATAAAGGACCGGGAGGACCAAGAGTGTGAGAAGGGTAGCGGAAATTAAGCCACCGATGACCACCGTTGCAAGTGGCTTTTGTACCTCTGCCCCTGCACTTGTACTCAAAGCCATGGGCAAAAATCCGAGTGAAGCCACCGCCCCTGTCATGATGACTGGCCTTAGCCTAATTGCAGTGCCTACTCTAATGCGCTCCAACACATCCTCAACACCTTCTGATTTTAATTGATTGAAATAAGCGATCATAACAATTCCGTTTAATACAGCCACTCCAAATAATGCAATAAATCCAATTCCCGCTGAAATGCTAAATGGCATGTCTCTTAACCACAGGGCAAATACGCCACCGATGGCCGCGAGTGGAATAGCTGTAAATATTAAAATGGCTTGAGTGAGGCTTTCAAAGGTCAAATAAAGCAAACTCAAGATCAGAATCAAAGCTACTGGCACCGCGATCATCAGTCTGGCCCGAGCTCGATTGAGGTTTTCAAACTGCCCGGCATACTCCACGTAGTATCCAGACGGAAGATCGATTTGTTTTTCAATCTTACTCCTGATATTCTCCACCACGGTCTCTACATCATTGTTCCTCACATTAAACCCGATGATGGTCCGTCTTTTTCCAGACTCCCGACTAATCTGCGCGGGTCGGGTGTCTAATTTTACCTCGGCCACTTCTCGCAGTGGAAGCTGACTCCCACTCGGCAATGAGATAAATAATCCACCAACGTGCTCGGGATCAGAGCGGAAATCCTCACCCAGCCGTACTACCAGATCATACCTTTGCTCGCGCTCGTAGATCACTCCCGCTTTTTGTCCGGCAAAACCCATGCGCACAGTGCGGTTGAGATCATCGACGTTGAGGCCGTAGAGCGCCACTTTATCTCTATCATAGGTCACGTTGATCTGCGGAAAACCAGAAGTGGCTTCAGCACGGGCGTCCTGTACGCCGTCTATGTCATATATCAGTTCGACAATCTCCTCTGCCAATGCCTCCAGTCGCTCCAAGTCGTCTCCAAATATTTTGACGCCCACATCACTCCGTACACCAGTCATCAATTCATTAAAGCGCATCTGAATGGGCTGAGAAAATTCGGTGGTGACACCGGGCAGATCATCGAGGACATGCTCCATCTTTTCAAAAAACTCTTCCTTGCTGGCTGCAGATGTCCACTCCGATCGATCTTTGAGGATAACCATCATGTCGGCCACTTCCATGGGCATGGGATCTGTTGGTACCTCTGCGCTGCCAATTTTTGAAACAATTTGTTCAATCTCGGGAAACTCTGCCAGTAGCAATTTTTCGGCTTTAGTGGTAGTCGCTATTTCTTGAGAAAGTGAACTCCCGGGCGGAATAATAATATGCGTAGCGATATCTCCCTCAGACAAAGTGGGGATGAACTCTCCTCCCAAGCGGGTAAAAATAAAAATCGCACAAATCAGCAGACCAACTGCAATACCCAGGATGAGCAATTTAAATCGCATGGCAAATGCCAAGGCCGGTTTGTAGAGTGTCTGAAAAAAAGCCATGATGCGCCGCGACAGGGTCCCTCCGGTGCGAGAGCCTCTGCCTAGAAAGGCTGCGCTCATCATGGGCACATACGTGAGCGATAAGATAAACGCACCCACGATGGCAAACGATACTGTTTGTGCCATCGGCGTAAACATTTTACCTTCAATACCGACCAATGCTAAAATTGGTAAATAAACAATGAGAATAATAATTTCTCCAAATGCAGCACTGCCACGAATTTTTGAAGCTGCTTGATATACTTCCTTATCGATCTGATTTTTTGTGAGTTTTAAATCCGATTTGATATTCTGCAATCGATGCACGATGGCTTCGACAATTATTACTGCGCCATCGACAATCAGTCCGAAATCGATTGCGCCCAGGCTCATCAAATTACCACTGACGCCAAAAAGTCGCATCAGCGAAAAGGCGAAGAGCAAGGCCAACGGAATCACACTCGCTACAATAAGTCCTGCCCGCCAGTTTCCGATCAATAAAACCAAAATAAATATGACGATCAGTGCTCCCTCGATGAGGTTGGTACGTACCGTAGAGATGGCTCGCTGCACTAATTTACTGCGATCCAAATATGGCGTGACCTCTACACCAGGTGGTAACATCTCCCGAATCTCCATCATACGGTCTTTGACTAGTGATACGATCTCAGCACTGTTTTCTCCCTTGAGCATCATGACCATACCGGAAACCACTTCGCCCTTGCCATCTTTGGTCGTCGCTCCATAGCGTGCAGTGCTGCCGTAGGCAACGGACGCCACATCGCTGACCAGGATCGGAATATTCTGATCGGTCTTGACCACAATCTTACCTACATCTTCGAGTGACGTCACCAAACCAACACTGCGTATAAAGTACGCGTAGGGTTTCTTGTCGATGTAGGCCCCCCCCGTGTTTTCATTGTTGCGCTGCAAGGCGGTGAAAATCTCAGCCATAGTCACCCCCATACTGATGAGCAAATGGGGATCGACGGCAACCTCATATTCCTTGAGAATACCGCCAAGTGTATTTACTTCGGCGACTCCACGCGTGCCCAATAATTGCGGAACGATAATCCAATCCTGAAGCGACCGCAGGGCCATGGCATCATATTCATCCTGGTATCCTTCAGCTGGAGTGACAGTATACTGGTAAATTTCCCCCAAACCCGTACTGATCGGAGCCAACTGAGGCGTACCAAACCCTTCTGGGATCTGCGCCTCTGCTTCCTTAAGTCGTTCATTAATCTGATTGCGTGCCCAGTAGATATCAGTGCGCTCTTCAAAAACAACCGTCACGATGCTCAGTCCAAAACGGCTTACAGATCGCAACTCGACAACGTCTGGGATACTCTTGATGGCAAGCTCGATTGGATAAGTAATAAATAGCTCAACCTCTTCAGTAGCTAGGTTGGGACTGGTGGTAAGAATTTGTACCTGGTTGTTGGTGATATCCGGAAGCGCGTCAATGGGTAAGTTTCGCAGCGAAAATATACCTGTGACGATCAGTATGAAGACCAGTAATACGATAACTGATTTGTGACCAATAGAATAGGAAATGATACGATCAAACATCCAGTGCCATTAATTTGAAGGATTGGATAAATTGGCTCAACCAGCTTGTGCGCTAACTTACTGCAAATGAAGCGCAACAGTGTTGCAGTAGGTGTGGTTTAGCGTTGTTGGATTTGGTTGGGCATCATTGATTTGGTTTGATGTGGGGTTTGGGAGGTGTATATTGTGGTATATCCCGTTGCATGGATAAACGCAATTTCGTAGAGACTGGATCAAACAAATCAAACTTTGAAGAACTGGGCTGGCAATCTTACGTACGGGACAACCAACATCCATGTTCCAAATACAGTTGAAGATGTACAAGGAATCGTAAGGAGCAGCAAATCCTTGCGACCGCTGGGATCCCGGCATTCTTTTTCCGGGATTGCCGACAGTACCTCACAGCTCATTTCTACCCACGAGCTGAAGCACAGCGGGAGTATAAACAAGGAAGAGCATAGCATTATTGTCGGGAGTGGAATCCGTTACGGGGATGTATGTGAGTCGATTCATCAGGCAGGTTTCGCTTTAGAAAATTTGGCATCCTTGCCACATATTTCGATTGCAGGGGCGTGCGCCACTGCAACGCATGGATCGGGAATGGGCAATGGATGTCTGGCGGCTGCGGTGCGCAGCCTCACAATGGTTAGCGCAGATGGAGCCATAGTGTCACTAGACCAGAAAGATGAAATCTTTCCTGCCGCAGTGGTCGGCCTCGGCGCCCTTGGAGTGGTGGTAGAAATGGAGCTACATCTGCAACCAAACCTTGATCTGGCACAAATAGTTTTTCAAAATATGCCGATGGCTGCGCTAGAAAACAATTTCACCGAAATCATGGGCAGCGGGTACAGTGTTAGTCTCTTTACCGACTGGCAAAATAAAACCATAAATCAAATTTGGGTAAAAGGTACCCGCTCCGAAATTTCCTCACTGCCGCCGACATTGCATGGAGCGGCAAGAGCCACACACAACACACACCCGATTGACAATCATCCCCCCGAAAATTGTACTGAGCAAATGGGAGTCTTAGGGCGGTGGTATGATCGACTACCTCACTTTAAGCTAGAATATACCCCAAGTAGTGGAAAAGAGTTGCAATCCGAATATTTTCTACCAATCGAGCATGCATATGCTGCGATAAGTGCCGTGGAAAAACTGAATGCCAAAATACATCCCCACCTCCTCATTTCAGAGGTGCGAACTATTGCAGCAGATCAATTTTGGATGAGTCCTTTTAATCAGCAGCCTAGTGTAGCTCTTCATTTTACCTGGAAGCCTCATACCGCAGCTGTGAATAAAATACTGCGGCAAATCGAATCGGCACTGTCACCCTACCGCGTTCGCCCGCACTGGGGCAAAATATATACCATGGCACCGAAGGTTTTACAAAACCGGATCAGAGAGCTATCTAAGTGGAAAGAATTGGTTCTCGATTGCGATCCGGCAGGCAAGTTCCGAAATACCTACTTAAACAATCTTATTTTTGCAGAGTCATGAATAATCAAAAACTTCCTATCCTATTTTGGGTGATCGCCGTAGCCGCACTGCTTTGGAACCTCATGGGTGTCTTTTCATTCTTCGCCCACACAATGATTAGCGACGATGCCTTGGCAAAGCTGCCCGAAGCTGAGCAAGCGCTCTATGCAGCCGCTCCTATGTGGCAAAAAGTAGCATTTGCCATCGCGGTATTCACTGGTCTATTTGGGAGCATTGGTCTTCTGATGCGTAAGATTTGGGCACCTCCCCTTTTCCTCTTCTGCCTACTCTCGGTAGCTCTGCAAATGGGCTACGAATTGGTCGGAACAGCAGCGATCGAGGTGCGCGGGCCAGAGGCGGCAGTAATGCCCATCTTGGTGATCTTAATTGCAGCCTACTTGCTGCACTATTCACGCCAATGCCGTGCCAAGGGCTGGTTAAGCTAAGTGTTTATATAGTAGTATTTAAAGCGAGGTGCAGCATTATGCTTTATATGACAATAAAATAAGGGGTGATCGTAAATAAATAACTATGGCTGACAAAAAATCACAACCGGTCATCTTCGTCATTTTTGGTGGCACAGGTGATCTCAATTGGCGGAAAATAAACCCCGCTCTTTTTAATCTCTTTCTGGACGGCTGGATGCCCAATCAGTTTGCCATCGTCGGCACCGGTCGCTCAGAACTCTCCGACAAGGCCTATCGAGAAAAACTTCTTGACGGAGTCAATGAACATTCGCGCAAGGGTAAGGCCGACAAAGATAAATGGGATGAATTTTCCAAGCAAGTCAGCTACCAGATTGCAGATGTGAAAAACCCAGACGCATTTAAAGACATTGCGGCTGGAATTACGAAGATCAGGAAAGATTGGGATGAGGAGCCTCTGGTCATTTACTACATGTCGGTGGGGCCAAATCTATTTCCGATTATCGCGGAAAATATCAAGAAAAACAAACTGGCCGATGACATCGAGCACAGCCGAATCGTGGTCGAAAAACCCTTTGGCGATGATCTCGAATCGGCTGAAGTGCTCAACAAATTACTTTGCAAATTATTTGACGAAAAGCAAATCTATCGCATCGATCATTTTTTGGGCAAAGAAGCGGTGCAGAATATTCTGGCATTTCGTTTTGCCAACTCTATACTCGAGCCGGTCTGGAATCGAAATTACATCGAGCATGTACAAATCTCTGTGACCGAACAGCTCGGTGTCGGGAGTCGGGGTGGATTTTATGAAGGTGCCGGAGCGCTGCGCGATATGGTGCAAAACCATCTCATGCAATTGCTGTGTTTTATCGCAATGGAGACCCCAATCAATTTTCAGGCGGATGAAGTGCGGAATCGAAAACTTGATGTTTTGCGATCCATGCGCCCTTTCTCCAGTGAGGACATCAAGAAAAATGCAGTGCGCGGTCAGTATGGCCCCGGATGGATCGAAGGAAAAGAAGTACCGGGGTATCGTCAAGCAGAAGATATTCCCGAAGACTCCAATACCGAGACCTTTGCCGCGGTTAAGTTCTTTATCGATAATTGGCGATGGGATGGCGTGCCCTTTTACGTGAGAACCGGCAAGCGCCTGCATCAGTCGGCATCGACAATCTCCATTCAGTTTCGCGACGTGCCTCACTTGATTTTTGAGGAAGATGCGATCGACAGCTGGCGACAAAATCGACTTACCATCAGCATCCAACCCGAGATGAGCATCCGCCTGAAAATGCAGGTGAAAAAGCCCGGTTTGACGATGTCCTTACAAACCGTAGATCTGGATTTTAATTATGACGAACAAAGCGACTTGGAAACCCCTGGGGCGTACGAAACACTTCTTCTTGAGACGATCGAAGGAGATCAAACCCTTTTCATGCGTGGTGATGAGATTGAGGCTGCCTGGGAATTGCTGATGCCCATTCTTGATTCTTGGAAGTCAAAGACGAGTTCCAATTTTCCAAATTACAATGCCGACTCCTGGGGGCCAGAAATGGCAGAGGCGCTCATTGCCCGTGATGGTTTTCACTGGTTTTCAACTCCAGCGCCTGCGAAAAAATCGAAGGAATGAATGTTTACAGTTTTGAAGCGACCGAAGACGTCGTGACGGCTTATGCCGACCACATTATCGCGCTGGCAGCATTGAATATAGCTGACCATGGTCTATTTAATATTGTACTCTCGGGAGGTGGCTCACCGAAAAAAGTCTACACTCTATTAAGCTCGTCGCAATATCGTTCGCAAATCAATTGGAAAAGGGTCCATTTCTTTTTTGGTGATGAGCGGTACGTGCCTTCAGATCATCCCGATGCCAATGCAAGAATGGCCGATGAAACGTTGATGCAATCGCTTAATATTTCAGATGATCAAATATTCAGGGTCGACACGAGCCTGGAGCCCGCCGCCGCCGCCAAAGACTATGAGCGCCAAATTGCATCTCATTTTGACGACAAGGAAATTCGATTTGATCTTTGTATGCTCGGGCTAGGCACTGATGGTCACACCGCCTCATTGTTTCCGCACACTGATATTCTCGCGGAGACAATGGCGGGAGTGCGCTCCGTGTATCTGGCTGACAAAGAAGTATTTCGCATCAGTATGACCGCACCACTTATAAATCAGTCGAAGCAGATTAGTTTTCTGGTATTTGGGGAGGACAAGGCGTCTGCAGTATCTGAAGTACTAACCGGTAGACGGAATAGTGATCACTATCCCGCTCAGCTCATCGACCCTTTAGATGGCGAGCTTGAATGGTTTATTGACAGCGATGCAGGAAGTAAATTATCTCCGGGCGAATAGGTATCGTAAGTCTTCCAGAAAACACCAATTAATTATTTATGAAATATTTTGCACCTTAGGAAACTTAGAACATTTGAATAATGCAGATCACAAAATTAATTATTGTCGGTTTATTGGGTTTAGTTCATTTCTCTCTGTCGGCTCAGTGCGACGGCGTCGAGGACTTCAATACCTGGATGGATGCGAGCGAGCTCTTAGAAGAAGACTTTGGTCTTGTAGGCGACCAGGCCATCACATTGCCAGAAAATTGGACCTCACTATTTAGGCCATTCACACTTGGCTTATCGACCCTGGGAGAGCTTCCCGAAGACTCGTTTGAACTCGCAAATAATTTTTTTGGATTGAAACAAGAGGCAATTGACAACTCAACCACGGATTTTGCAATGTGCCTCACACCGGATGAATTTTTAAACGTTTCAGATGCCATCTCTTTCTTCTTTTGTGAAGACGAGCCCAATAGTATTACGTTGAATCTTAGCCACGTAGGCACGGACACGGATACGTTGCAGATCGTTTACATTCAACGCCAGGGCGATGTATTTGACGACTTGGTGCAAGGCATTGGCGATCCAAGCACCAGTGGTGCGACGGCTTACGGAGCAGGAATTCTTGTGGGCGGAATTGACTCTTATAGAGATGTAGAACTGAATATTGAGCGATTCCCGAGTGCGCCAGATGATCGTATGGTTCCTGACACTGCAGTCATTTGGTTGATCGCCACCAGTGGTGCCGAAGATCCAGAATTTATCAATACATCATATTGCATCAATAACATGCAACTCAACTATATATCCACTTCAACAGATGATGCATCTCGACCCAATCTCACTCTGAGCCCAAACCCGGCAGACCGACATTTGCAGGTGGAATATGGGAGTGGTGAGCGCAGTGATTTGGTCGTCTATGACGTGGCGGGACGCGTGGTGCTGCAGGATAAAATTCAATCTGCAACGGAAATTGATCTGGGTGAGTGGGCGAGCGGTATTTATACATTGCAGATTAGGGGTGAGCGAGAGGTGAGTACGCAGAAATTTGTGAAGCGGTAGGTCGGTCGGTTAAAACCGACGGAAATTGGTAACGGCTATTTTACAGTGGCTGCACTGCGTAGCTTTGCATGGCGCTGGCAACTTGCTGCTTTTCAGTGGTGTTTGCGTAAAATCTCTATACTTTCTCTTATCGTAGGGGTGAGCATATGATCTTATTTTCCTGAATAAATTTGGCAATATCTCTCGACCACAGCTGATACGTCAGCTCGGAGGGATGCACCCCATCGCTAAATAAATCATCTACTGAGCAGGTAAGCTCATAGCGCTCCTTCCAATCGTGGATGGACAATTTGGTGCCTGCAAAATACACTCTCTTAAATTCATCGACAAGGTTGCCCAAATCATCGCCAAAGATTTCACAAAGATTGCCAATTGAAAATCGCAGTAAAGACGTAAATACTGGAAATTGCTTAACAGGAGGGGTGTGCATGAAAACAATGGGTACATCTGTAAAACGTTTCTGCAAGTGCTCTATCATAGAGCGAATACTCTTGCGCCATTTCCTAAGTGTACTTAATTTGAACGCATCATTCGCTCCTACCCCGATCACAATTAAATCTATCGGGTTATTCGGGATCTGAGGTAAAATGCGTCGATTTATTTTCTGAACAGTAAAGCCGCTTCCTGCGTGCACGTTCCACGCAATGGGTCGCTCCAATCTTTCGTGTAACTCCCTGCTTAAATGACCAGCTATGCTATGCTCATGTGTTTCCACACCTACGCCGGCTATCGTACTCTCACCAATGAGGAGGAGATGAAAGTCCTGACCATGGCCCTTACCACAAGTTCCACTGAGCCCACTGGCGTCGGGCAAAGTGGGAATGTCAGCTTCGACACTCCGACCCTGCCAGTAGATCGCGGGCAAAAGAGGAAGACAAGCCAATGATTGGGATACATAGCGGAGTACAGCCACGTGCCTAAATGTTTTCCTTTTCGAGTTGATCGGCAGCATAATTGGCCGCTCTGGCAGCGATCGCCATATACGTCAAGGACGGGTTTTGCGTCGAGGTCGAAGTCATACAAGCACCATCGGTGACAAATACATTGGGACACGTGTGCAGCTGATTCCAGGCATTGAGTGTTGAAGTCTTGGGATCCCGGCCCATACGAGCTCCTCCCATCTCGTGTATATCTAGCCCTGGTGCTTGCTTTGTGTCTCGGATGCGAATATCCTTAAAGCCAGCTTTCTCATACATCTCCGAAAATTGCTCGAAGAAATCCAGTAACATTTTTTCATCGTTGTCATCATAGCGCATGGCAACATGAATCAGCGGCATGCCCCATTCGTCCACTTTCGTTTGATCCAAACTCACGTAGCTATCCTCTTTCGGAATGGTCGCACCCATCATATGTGATCCGACTTGCCAGGGTCCAAGCTCTGGCTTGGCACCTAAAAGATTGTCACGTAGCTCTTCACCCCAGCCCTCTGCCTTGCCACCAATCCGCGATCGGCTAGCACCAAAACCCGCAGCATACCCTCGCAGAAAATCGGTTTCCTGGCGATAGACATTGCGAAATCGGGGCAAATACCCACCCGAGGGTCTGCGCCCAATCTCTTTATTGTCACCAAAATCATCACAACGTGCCGAAATCTTACCACGGTAATTGTGAAATGCGATATATTTTCCAAGCAAGCCATTGTGATTGCCAAGACCATCTGGAAAAGCGCTGGATTTAGAATTTAGCAATACACTCACTGTATTTATTGCTCCGGCATTTACAAATATGAGTCTGCTCGAGTATTCGGTGACTGCCCCAGTAAGGCGATCTATGATTCGTACACCGGTAGCCTTGCCCAATTTGTCGTCGTACATAATCGACTGGACCACCGCATCTGGTCGCAAAGTCAGGTTGCCAGTTTTTGCTGCCCAGGGGATCGTGCTAGAGTTGGCACTGAAGTATCCTCCTAATGGGCATCCACGCGCACATTCAAGACGAGCCATACACATCCCTCTCCCCTGCTGGCGATGTACCTCCTGAGGGTCACTTAGGTGGGCGCAGCGCCCAAAAATAACATGTCGATTTTTATAATTTTTCTTGACGGAATCACTAAAAAACGACTGCACACAGTTCAGTTTCCAAGCCGGCAAAAATTCACCATCGGGCAGCACATCAATTCCATCTCGATTGCCACTGATGCCTACAAATTTCTCCACTTTGCTGTACCAAGGATCGATATCCTGGTACCGAATTGGCCAGTCTACGGCAAAACCATCACGAGCTGGTCCCTCAAAATCAAAATCACTCCAACGCTGAGTCTGTCGAGCCCACATCAGAGATCTGCCCCCTACTTGGTATCCTCGGATCCAGTCGAAAGGGGTATCCTGTGCGTAGGGATGCTCTTGGTCCTTGACAAAGAAATGAGCATTGTCTTCCCGATAAGCGTAGCACCTGGCAATCACTGGGTTTGCTTCCTTGACTTTTAGAGGCATCTCGCCACGGTGCTCAAATTCCCATGGGTTTTTGGTGGCTGTAGGATAGTCTTTAATGTGTTTTACATCTGGACCTCGCTCCAGGAGGAGAGTCTTCAGTCCACGTTCACACAATTCTTTTGCAGACCAACCTCCGCTCATTCCTGCACCAATTACAATGGCATCATACGTATTTTCTTGCATACTTTTTTAGGATTAAGCCTCTGCACAAGGTTGGTGAGTGTCTGGAATCAATTTATACTCCATATACTCGGTGAGATAATATTCAGATTGCTTGAGGTTTTTGATGGACAAACTTCTGACAGTGTTGATAAACTTGACCAGCTCTTTGCTTGGCGCTTCACTTGCTAACGTGCTACGCATTGAATCAATAATCTCTGCTGGAGTAGCCCGTTTGAGCTTAGTACTTGCTTCCTGCATCAATAGTTTGTATTGCTCAAACCCAGTGGCAAAATCCAAACGGTCTTTATCATCGGTACAGTCGTTCATCATTGCCATCATCAAATCTATCGGTGGTGGTATTTTGTCAGAGACATGCTGGACCGGTAAGATCGCCTCGCTAATCTTGCCTAAATAGTCTCGATGTTTCTGATTGAGATTAAGTCTGCCGTCAACCAAAAATTCAACGACATTCTGATCAGCACATCCGGTCAGGAAGATCGTCGAGACAGATGCCATGGCAATCTGTTGTATTGCGGTACGTCGATTCATATTTTCTACTTTAATCCATTGATTTCCTGCCAAATTTCTGTGCAATTAAAGACCCAGCCAAGAGTATCATCCCAAAAATGCCTCCATAAATTTGCATGGAACTAAAATAGAAGACACCTGAGAAGATCACCGTGGCCAAAATAAGCATCGTCAGCAAGATTTGTGGGATCGGGGGGCACTCATTTTTCGCTAGGCTTTTATGGGTGATCAAATTAAAGAGGCCAATGAAGATCAGGAGCACACCCATCATAAAGCTGAATCCTTGCCACAACGGCCATGCGTTCGTCTCATCTCCCAACAGATCAAATGAGTGATCAAGTGCAGAAGCAAGATCTTCTGTGGTTAGTGCACTAAAATGTACCTGAAGATGCAAAAGCCCAATCAAAACGAACATCACCCCAACAATGAGGTAGCATAATCTGGACAATCTCATGATCGTAAATTTCGTACAATTAAATATCTTAAACGAATGGAAAGAAAATCTCTCTACCAGCCGGTAGTATATAAGGAATGTCTGGAGCGTCTCTCCAAGATTGGCTCAGACTCTGCCCCCCAATGGGGTAAAATGAGTGCCGCTCAAATGTGCGCTCATTGTTCGGAGGTGCAAGCAGTCGCCAATGGCGACAAGGATCTCAAAAGCCCTTGGATTATGAAGCTCTTCAAGGGCCGCATCCGCAAGACCGTATTTGGAGATGATCCGTATACCAAAAACTCTCCCACCGCCTCTCAGTACGTAATAAAAGAAGAAAAAGACTTTGGACAGGAGAAAGACCGGTTGCTCGTAGCACTCGAGAAATTTCATTCGATGAGCCCGGAGGAAGCACTAAAAATTGCACACCCCTTCTTTGGGATCGTGCCCCTGGATGAGCGCGGATGGGGTATGTACAAGCACTTGGATCATCACCTGGTACAGTTTGGAGTTTAGAGAATACCGTATTATAGGCATATGCATAATGAAAAACTTGTCCATCTGAGTAAATCGACGATATTCGATCAACTCCCACTTACCTTGACCCTACTGTTTTTGAGCGCCACCATTCTTTGCGCTCAAAACATCCCCTTGCCTGAACATCCCGATCCGATTTTCGAGCGACCTCTCTGGCAGAATCTAAACGGCCAATGGTCTTTCGAATTTGATCCAGAGAATATCGGGCAGCGTGATGATTGGGCTGATGGACAGAAGAAGTTGACCAGAAGAATTACTGTTCCCTTTCCTTGGGGCTCAGAATTATCAGGACTAGAGGATGAAGCAGACATTGGCTGGTATCAACGGACCATAGTGGTAAATCCCACTTGGGGCAACAAACGAATTTATCTGAAGATCGGTGCCTCTGATTGGGAGACCACGGTATGGTTGGATGGTCATGAAGTCGGAAGCCACCAGGGCGGATATGTACCATTCGAATTTGAACTTACAGATTTAGTAACGCTTGGCGAGAGTCATTCATTGGTGATACGAGTAGACGATGTGCGGAGAGATTTTACACTATATGGAAAGCAGGGATATGGCAATGCTCGCGGCATCTGGCAGACGATCTATCTTGAAGCAAGGCCAGAGGTCTATCTAAAGAACATTCATTTCTCACCAAACATTGATGAAAATAAAGTCGATGCGATAGCATATTTGTCTTCAGCCACTGAAAGCGAGCGTCTCTTATCCTTGTTAGTGAAGACTCCGGGCAATCCTCTTAACGTCGCAAGGACAATTCCTCCGTCTGTGTCAAAATACCGCTT
>Ga0114956_1002305_pt1 | contig 15010 bp, 16 predicted proteins | sample MaitaG_FD_87304 | JGI IMG/M metagenome (GOLD analysis project Ga0114956, IMG submission 87304) | Marine algal microbial communities from Maine, USA - Maine_Asex2 metaG | ecosystem: Host-associated > Algae > Red algae > Unclassified | place: Maine, USA | collected 2015-01-05 | reverse complement strand
TGCATCTGACCCAGGTCATCAACATTCACCCCGGTCAGGGCACGCAGCCGTTGCACCGCGACCGGCTGGCATGGGGTGGCTACATCCCTCGCGAGATCGAGCCGCAGTTCAACACGCTGTGGGCGCTCACCGACTTCACCGAAGAGAACGGCGCGACCCGTCTGGTTCCCGGCAGCGTCAGCTGGCCCGACGATCGTCGGGCCGAAGCTGACGAGAAGACCCAGGCGGTCATGTCGGCAGGCTCAGTGCTGCTGTACACCGGCTCGGTGATTCATGGCGGCGGCGAGAACCGATCGAGTGCCGACCGCACCGGCATCAACATCACGTATTGCCTCGCCTGGTTGCGCACCGAAGAGAATCAGTTCTTGTCATGCCCGCCTGAGATTGCCGAGGGTCTCAGCCCCGACCTCCAGGCGTTGCTCGGCTACACGATGGGCAACTACGCGCTCGGCTACTACAGCGACCCCGCCGAGATCCCCGATGGCCTCACCGACATTCTTCCGCCCGAGCGCGCGGTCGGTCGGGCCCCGGCCCGCGACAAGGGCAACTCGTTCGTTTCCTGATCTAGCAGAAGTCACATGTGGGATGAGCGCTACTCGAACGACGGCTTTGTGTTCGGCACTGAGCCGGCGGCGTTTCTCGCTGCGCAGAAGGGTCTGCTGGTCGCCGGCCAGCGTGCCCTAGCGGTCGCAGATGGTGAGGGCCGCAACGGTGTGTTTGTGGCCCAGCAAGGCCTCGACGTCACGACGATTGACGGGTCCGAGGTGGGCGTGTCCAAAGCCCGCTCGTTGGCGGCCGACGCCGGGGTCTCGATCGATCAACAGGTCGTCGACGTGCTGAGCTACGAATGGCAGCCAGATGCATTCGACCTGGTCGTCGCGATCTTCATTCAGTTCGCGGGCCCTGCAGGCTCTGTCTTTTGTGCGACCAAAACCACGTCAGAGGTGGTTTTGGTCGAAAATTTCGTTGCTACAGGTCTCGGAGGGCGGCCATGAGTTGGGGCAGGTCGGCGCCGCGGGCCATGATCTCGTCCATGCCGCCAACGACACCCGTCAGGTTGGCGAGCACGACGTGCTCGAGCCCGTTCTTGGCGTAGCCCTCGAGTTGGCCAGCGATCTCTTCGGCATTGCCGACGAACAGCACCTGCTTGACCATCTCGAACGGGATCGTCGGGGCCAGGTCACGTAAGTCATCGGCGTTCAGATCGTGAATGATCACGTCGATGAAGCCCTTTGAGTCGTTGCCGAGCGGGTGTTGCATGCCGTGCTCTTCCCAGATCGAACCCATGGCGAAGAGCCCGAACAGCTTGCCAAGTGGCTCGGCTTCGAACATCTCTTCGGCTCGTTCTGCGCTCTCGGCAAACAGCGTGAACGGCAGCAGCGATGCTTCGGGAGCGGGGCGCCCAGCGGCTTCGGCATGTCCTTTGATCACGTTGAGCTTCTCGCCGTACTCGTCGGGTGACATCCACCACGCCGGGATCCAGCCATCGCCATACTGACCGGTCAATCGCAACATACGCGGCCCGTGGCCGGCGACCCAGACCGCTGGCTTGCCGCGGCCCTCGGCCTCGAGCGGCAGACCCATGCGACCCGTCGGGTTACCCGGCATCGCGCCCGTGTCGAGCAGCGAGCGCAGCTCGATCAGGCACTCTTCGAGCAGCGCAACAGGCTTTTCGAAGGGGTACCCGAATGGCAGCAGGCTTTCGGCTTCGCCCGAGCCGATGCCAAGAATGAACCCGCCCGGAATCAGGTCGTTGAGCGACAGGGCGGTGCGGGCGAGGTCGGCGGCGCGGCGCCGGGTCGAGTCGGTGACCGAGATGCCATAGGGCTTCGAGGTTTGTTGCCCGACCATTGCGCCATAGACGAAGGGGTCATAGAACGCGTCGGGGTCGGCGGCCATCGCCGACAGCGGAGTGTCGGCCCACAGACCCGGGTGGAACACGCCCAGGATGTGATCGGGCGCCCAATAACTGTCCGCGCCCATCTCCTCGTAGATCGGCAGCATCATGTTGGTGCTGTCGTAGGGGAACTGTGCAGGCAGGGAAATGCCAACCTTCATAACGCTCCTTAAAGCGGGGTAGATCGTGAGCGATGAATGACTAGGTGTTGTTCTTCATCCACTCAGCGGTTGCGACACCCATCTTGGCACCGTCGTAGCCAATTCGTTGCGTGGGTTCGATTTCCATTACGAGGCGCCGTGGCGAGTCGAGGAACTGAACGAACTGCTCAGCTTGCTTGCCCGGACCCCGCAGCGCTTCCGCGAAATCGGGGTAGAACCAGTCCTTGACCTCGCGGCTGTCGTGCAGCGTGCAGATGCCCTTGTAGGTAACCGCCTTGTTGCGAGGAAGCGGGCTGCCAGTGCTCGTCACCACGATTGCGCACCGAGGGTCTCGCTTAATCGCATACATGCGGGCCCGTTGGCTGCTTGCGGTGAGCCAGAAGCGGCCTTCGCGCCAGATGTAGGACATGATCACGCCGACCGGCCAGCCCTCTTTGTTGGCCCAGATAAACGTGCACTCGTTGTGCCCGAGAAGCAGCTCTTCTTCGACGTCGTCGTCAAGGCCGAATTTGGTCACGTCTTCGTAGGTGCCGTCGCTCATGGCCGAACGGTAGTCGTTTGGCCTTGGGCGACCAATTGCCAACGTCGTCGAGCCCAGTACTGTCGAGCTATCGCCTCTACCACTCAAGCGCCTTGCGAGAACGCGGCAATGAATGCACCAATGAATGCGCCAATGAATGCAGTAGTTGTTCTGCTTGACTCGCTGAACCGCCACATGCTCGGGTCCTATGGCGGCACCGAGTTCGCCACCCCGAACCTCGATCGATTCGCCGCTACCCAGGCCACTCGATTCACGAGTCATGTGACCGGTTCGTTGCCGTGCATGCCGGCCCGCCACGACATCTTGTGCGGCGCGCTCGACTTCCTGTGGAAGCCGTGGGGCTCGATCGAGTTGTGGGAAGAACCGATCACGCGAGTGCTGCGCCGCCAAGGGGTAACGACGGCGCTGGTCACCGACCACCCGCACCTGTTCGAGACCGGCGGCGAGAACTATCACACCGACTTCGACGCGTGGGACTACCTGCGAGGCCACGAGGGCGACCCATGGCGAACGCACCAAGACATCAGCTGGGTAGGCGCCCCAGCGATGCCGGCCAAGCGAGGTGGCTGGTGGTACAACCGGCTCTATGGCATCGATGAGTTCGAGCGTCACTACGACCTGAGCCGCACGTTCTTTCGCGCAGAGCCCGAGTATCCAGGTCCGCGCACGATGACGGCAGCGGCTCGTTTTTTGAACGACGCGGCGCAGCATCACGATCGGTTCTTCATGTTCGTCGACGAGTTCGACCCGCACGAACCGTTCGATACCCCTGAACCTTGGGCCAGCCGCTACCACGATGAGCCCTGGGCCGAAGACTGGATTATCTGGCCGCCCTATGCCGATGGGGCGATCACCAAAGGTGACTTCACCGAGGCCGAGGGGCGCCACGTCCGGGGCAACTACGGTGCCAAACTCTCGATGATCGACGAGTGGTTCGGCCGCATCCTCGACGCATTCGATACCAATGAACTTTGGGACTGCACCGCGTTGATCGTTTGCACTGACCATGGCCACTATCTCGGCGAGATGCGCAATGGCCGCGATGTCTGGGGCAAGCCATCGGTGCCGCAATATGAGCCACTTGGCCACACGCCGCTGCTGGTGCACTGGCCCGGCGTTGTCGGTGGCGGTACGTGCGATGCGCTTACAACCAACGTCGATCTCTTTGCGACCGTTGCCGACATCTTTGACGCATCGGTCAAACAGCCGACGCATGGTCACTCGCTCGCGCCGCTGATCACTGGCCAAGTGAGCCAGATTCGAGAGTGGGCCATCGGCGGCTACTACGGCAAGTGGGTGCAGGTCACCAATGGAAGTCGCAAGTACGCCAGGGGAGCGGTCGGCGACAATTTCCCGTTGTCGATGTGGTCGAACCGCTGGTCGACGATGCCGCTGCCGGTCGGGGCGCCGGTCGATGATCCGTTCCCGCCGCCCGATCGTCGGGCGTGGCTCGACACCATGCCGGGCACCGATGTGCCCGTGATTCGTCAGCCGTTCGCACCCGGCGACCGACTTCCGTTTTGGGCTGCGGGCAACAGCGCTGTCGACCACGACTATCTGTTCGATATCAGCCTCGATCCCGATGAGAACGAAAACCGGGCCGACGAAGCGGTCGCAAGCGAAATGGCCGAGCTGCTTCGGGTCGCGTTGGCCTCGGTCGAGGCTCCCGCCGAACAGCTCGAACGACTCGGCTTGGACTGACTTCGGCGCGACATATCTGTGTCGCAGGTCGTCTATCTCTGCGAACACACAACCCAAGGGGATTCCACATGAGCAAGTTCGATGCGGTCATGGATCGCTGCGAAAAGCAGATGAAAGAGCAGAAGATTGCGGTCGACCGCACGCTGCTGGAGGCCATTGGCAAGTCGCTCGGCCCATCGCTGTACAACCGTGACGCTTCGCTGGTTGCCGCGGCGCAAAAGAGCGAGCTTGAGACCATCAAGAAGAGCCTCTTGATCGGCAAGCTCGGCTGCAAAGACGATGCATCACTCGACAAGGCACTGGCCAAGGCCGTGACCAAGATTGGCAAGAGCCGACGCAACAAGATGCGCCCGGTCTTCTACTACCTGCTCGTCAAGGAACTCGGCAAGGAAAGCGTGTACGTCTAATCAGACGTTGCCCCCACGGGCATGAACACTTCGAAATGATCTGAGGGGCAGACGCTAAGGCGTCTGCCCCTCAGCCGTTTTCAGCCAACGGTTCGATCGTGACTGAAGTGATGCCTTTTGGCGCCGAGCTCTCGCAGGCGCTTGATCGATTGCGCCCCAGGCTCAGCAAACGATGGGTCATGCATATCGCTCGAAGCCGCAACACCGGCGTCGAACTCGGCGCAGCTGTAGCACGCCTGGGCGACGATCAGGTCGCCGCCGACCAGCACGGACTGGTGACCCGGTGAATGGCCCGGCGTCGCTATGACCCTCACACCGTCAGCAATCTCTTCGTCGCCGTCGAGCAGACGCTGGCGTTCGATCGAAATTTCAGCCCACTCACTGATCGTGTAGTTCTCGGTGCGGCTGGTCTCGAGTTCGACCCGCTGCACATAGACCGGCACCGAGGGGAAGCGCGCGTTCTGGCCGCAGTGGTCAAAGTGCAGGTGGCTGCTGATGATCGCCACGACGTCGCGCTCGTCGAAACCGTTGGCGTTGAGCGCGTCAATGATTGGCACCGTGGTCGGTCGGTACAGAGCCTCGATTACCTCGCTGCCGACGCCGACACCGGTGTCGAACAGGAGTAGGCCATCACCGTGATCGATCACGAACGCACGGATCGGACAGGTCTTGTCTGCGGCCCGCGGATGCGCGTCGGGCAGCGCTACCGATCCAAGTTCGAGGGCCGTGACGGTGGCTTCCATTTCAGTAGTCGTAGCACGGCGCGCAAAGGGCAGTTGCGAGACGTGCTCACGACTGCCCTTCGCTGGTGATTTAGCTGCCGATATTTGGGCGGCGATTAGCCCTGGCCTGGGCTGCTGGCAGGCGGCAACTGAGTCTTGCCCCGTTGTAGAGCCTCGAGGATGTTCACACCGGTTGCGGCCTCGATCTGCTCGGTGATGGAAATCACTGCGGCAGGCATTTGGCTTGCAACATTTGGAATGGCGCCGCCGCCCTTGCCGTTTCCGCCACCTTGATCGATGACGGTCATCTTCTCGATGTCGATGCCATTGACGGTGTCGACAATCTGCTCGACAAGCTCAGGCAGCATCTGTAGCACCATCACGTCACGAGCGTTGGGGCCAGCAACGTTGAATTCTGCGCTCATGCGACGGAAGACATCAATCTGGGCGTTGCCGTCTTCGATGATGCTGGCTGCATCACCCTTGGCTTTGAGTTCGAGCGCTTCTTTCTCGGCTCGGGCTGGGGCAACGACGTCAGCTTCGAGCCGGCGCTTCATCAACTCGATGCGCTCTTGCTCGAGCGACTGCTCGGCGTGAGCCTTGGCCCGCTCACCAGCGACCTCAGCCTCAGCTTCGGTCTCGAGAGCCGAAGCACGCAGCTCGGCTTGGCGAACCCGCAACTTGTTCTGCTCTTCGGCGATGGCCAAGTCAGCTTGCACTCGTGCCAGCTCGGAACGCTCACGGTTGAGCGCCTCGGCCTCTTCGGCCTCAGCGGTGCGAAGCGCTTCGCTCTCACGAGCGTCTTTAAGCACCAAGGCGGTCTGACGACGACCGACTGCCTCGAGGTAACCGACCTGGTCAGTCACGTTCTGGATCTTCAGCACGTCGAGCTCAAGACCGAGTGTCTTGATGTCATCGTCGGCCTCGTCGATGAGCGTCTGAGCGAACTTAAGACGATCTTCGTTGACCTCTTCAGGTGTCAACGTCGAAAGCACGCCACGCAGGTTCGCCTCGAGATTCTCTTTGGCGATCTGCTGGATGTAGTCGGGACCCCAGCCAAGGAAACGCTCAACTGAGTTTTCGAGAACGCCGTCGAGGCTCGAGACCTTGATGTTCGCAACGCCCTGCACGTCGAGAGGGATTGCACCCTTTGAATATGCGTTTGTTACCGAGACCTCAATCGGGATCGTGTTGAGATCCATGTAATCGACTCGCTCGACGAGCGGGATGCGAATGGTTCGACCGCCCTTGATGACTCGATAGCCCACCTTGCGTCCGTCGGCGAGTGCCCGACTTCGACCGCTGATTACGGCCACCCGGTTTGGCGGCACGATCACGATGAGACTTTTGACCGCCACAGCCAGCACTACAACGATGACGACGAGGAAGATTGCAACTATTGCCAACCACTCCATGACTATTACTCCTCTCCGAGAGTGAGACCCGGTAGCGGTGCTACCCGTGCAGTCCCATTCTCGATTTCAACTACGACGACGGGGTCGCCGACGTCAAAGCGATCTGTCTTCTCTGAGTGGGGCAGCGCGACCATGTAGGTCGTCTCACCCTCAAGCTCGGTCTTGATGCGGCCCTTGCGATCGGTGCCCATAGGCAGCACGACGGTTGCTCGGGCGCCGGTCAGGTGCCGATTCGACACCTGGGATGAATGCTCATTTTGCTTGAGCCAGTTGAAGAGCTGGCCGTTGAGCACTGCGGCAACTGCCCCCAGTCCGAGCCCGCTGAGGAGTGGGACGGGTTCGGTGTAATCAAAGAGGTTGAATACCAGTCCGGCCAGTCCAAAGAATGCCGCAAAGAACACCAGCGAACGAAACGAAATCAGCGACCCGAAGAAGTCGCCTGCGGCTCCAGCAACCCCGCCATCGGCGTCGAAACCTGTGTCGAGATCAAGATCGATGTCGGCGTCGAAGTCGAGTTCTACATCACCATCGAAGTCGAGCGCGCCCGCCATCATTGCGAGCGTGAATGTGCCGCCGAAAATTGTGGCAGCTACGTACAGCCAGATCATGAGTTACGTCCTTTCAGCTCTTGTGGGTCGTGTTGTTCGTAGTGCCCAGTACGGCGTCGACGCCGTTGCGCACGAAGTTCCAGTCGCTCACCCATTCGTTGAGGGTGGCGGTGCCGTCGGGGGTGGGCCGGTAGTACTTGCGGGCCGGACCTTCCGATGAGGGTTCGAGGTAGCTCTCGATGAGCCCCCGGGTACTGAGTCGTTTGAGCACCGGGTAGATCGTGCTTTCGTTGGAGATGGCGAGGCCTTGCTCGTTCAACAATCGGATCATGCCGTAGCCGTAGTTGGGCTGCTCATTGATTGTGGCCAGCAGGCACATGTCGAGGGCACCCTTCATGATCTGCGCGTGATGCGTGCCCTGTTCGGGGCTACTGCGTTGCACTACTCGACTGTCTGCCATTGCTTAGTACCATGCGTTGCATACTACCTAGTAATACAAGATAGTCAAGGGGATTCTTTCGCGGCGCAGGCGCGAGACTGGCGCTATGTCTGACGCGCCACTCTCGGATCACCAGCAAATCGTGAACATCACCCACGACTATTGCTGGGCCCTCGACGGCCGCCAGTGGGGCGACCTCGACAACGTCTTTCTTCCCAACGCGACCGCTCAGCTCGGCCACCACAGCTGCAAAGACCGCGACGAAATCAAGGCGGTGGTTGACCGGGCGCTCAGCAAGCTCGACGCCAGCCAACACATCGTGGCTACCCACCAAATCACAATCGATGCAGACACAGCGACCTCGCGGTGCTACCTGCACGCTCAACATGTTCGCCACGCCGCTGAGGGCGGCCCACACTTCATTGTCGCTGGCACCTATTCGGACACGCTGACCCGTACCCCCGATGGTTGGCGGATTGCTCACCGAGACCTCACTATTATCTGGAGAGAAGGCAACGTTCGAGTAGTCCGGCCCGACGGTGACTGAGTAGCTTGGTCTGAGTGCCCCGGCCCTGAAAGGACCACCCGATGACGGCAACGATCGCCGCTCAAGACATCTCGGTCGAAGACTTCGCAGCAAAGGCTGCTACCTGGCTCGCCGAAAACGGTGTGCCGAAGGGTGACGACGATGGCAAGCCTCAAGCTTGGGGCGAGGGCGAGTTCAGCGTCTCGGTGTTTCACGCACTTGAACACGAAGAAGAGGGTGAGCTGATCAGGTCGATCACCAATTGGCGGCTCAAAAAGGCTGAGCAGGGGTACCACGCCATCAACTGGCCGGTTGAGTTCGGCGGCCTCGGCCTGTCGAACGCTCACGCTCGCGCGTTTGGCGAACTCGAACGCGGGTACGAGGTTCCACCTCGCCATGAGATCGTCAGCGTGACTGCTCGCTTGATCGCCCCGACGGTGCGACAGTTTGGCACCGATCAGCAGAAGGAACAGTTCGTTGCCAAGTTCTTGGCATGCGAAGAGTTGTGCTGTCAGCTGTTCAGCGAACCGGGCGCCGGCAGCGACCTCGCGGGCCTGGCATGCAAGGCCGTTCGTGACGGCGACGAGTGGATCCTCAACGGTCAAAAGGTCTGGAGCAGCGCTGCGCAGTTCAGCGAGTGGGGCGAGCTGATCGCTCGCTCTGATCCCGACGCACCAAAGCACAAAGGCCAGACTGCGTTTCTGGTCCCGCTTGACATGCCCGGCGTCGAGGTGCGCCCGATCAAGCAAATGAGCGGTGGTCAGTCCTTCAACGAAGTGTTCTTCAATGACGCTCGCGTACCGGACTCGCTGCGCCTCGGCCCCGAAGGCGAGGGCTGGAAGGTCGCCCTGACCACGCTCGGCTTCGAGCGGGATCACAGCAACGATGTCGGCGGCGGAGCAGCCACGGTCGGCGGCTCATGGCGTCAACTGCTCGAGACCGCACGGTTCATGGGCGTCACCGAAGATCCGATCATGCGTCAGAAGCTGGCCAAGGTGTACATGCACCATCAGATCGAAAAGCTCACCAACAAGCGAGCGAGCGATTTGTCAAAGGGCGGCACGCCTGGACCCGAAGGTTCGCTGTCGAAACTCATCTGGACCGAAGGTCTGACGATGATGGCCAACGTCGCGTCAGACATCCTCGGCCCGAGCCTGATTGCTGACAACGGCGACTGGGGCACCTACGGGTGGGGCGAGCACGTGCTCGGCGCTCCCGGTTACCGCATCGCTGGCGGCAGCGACGAAGTGCAGCGCAACATCATTGGCGAACGAGTTCTCGGCTTGCCGGGCGAACCTCGCACCGATAAGGGCGTCGCGTGGAAAGACATTCCGCGCTAATCACGCCCGCGCCGCCAGCTGGGTCGGTGGCTCAAATTGACCCGTGGCGTTACTGAACGCAACACTCAGGAAAATCTCATCTCGCACCACTGCGGGAATCACAACTAGGGGGAAACACTCATGGATCTCGGACTCGCTGGCAAGAAGGCGCTTGTAACTGGATCGACCAAGGGCATTGGCCGTGCCATTGTCGAGACGCTCCTCGACGAGGGCGCATCGGTCGCAATCTGCGCGCGTTCTGAAGAGGGTGTCTCAGCGGCAGTCGAAGAGCTGTCTGCAAAGGGCACCTGCGTCGGCAGTGCCGTAGATGCTGCGAATCTTGACTCGCTGACGGGTTGGGTTGGTTCGTCGATCGAGCAACTCGGCGGTTGCGACATCTACGTGCATAACACCTCAGCCAAGCCGCAGCGCAAGGTCGAAGACTGGATCAAGAATTTCAACATCGACCTGATGGCACTCATCGGTGGCGTGGGGGCAGCCCAAGAGGCACTCGCCGACGGCGGCGGCGCCTTGCTGAGCATCGGCACGACCGCCACTGCCGAGCACTTCGCAAGTGGCGCTGGTAGCTACAGCGCATTCAAGGCCGCAGTGACCAACTGGACTCTCGGCCAAGCGCAGGTGCTCGGCGCCCAAGGGGTGCGTTGCAACGTGATTTCGCCGGGCCCGATCTTTGTCGAAGGCGGCGACTGGAACATGATCAAGGACAATATGGCCGACTTCTACTCAGCAACGCAGAAGACCCACCCCGGTGGCGACTTGGGTCAGGTTGAAGACGTCGCCAACGCTGCAGCGTTCCTGTGTAGCCCCGCAGCCAAGCACGTGAACGGCGTCAATCTGACCGTTGACGGCGGCTTCCTCAAGCGCGTCAACTACTGAGCCGCTCCAATGACTGAAGAACATCCGACACGCGTCGACGCATGGCTGGTTGCCGGCGGCAAGTACCACGACATCGACTTCGCTCGAGGTGAGCTGCTTACGTTGCTCGGCGAGCACCCACACGTGCGCACCCAGGTCTCTTCGACGTGGAGCGACATTGACGACATCGTCGCCAGCGATTTCGTCATTAGCTATACCTGCGACGTCCGCCCTACCGAAGAGCAGCAGCAGAAGATGCGGGCTTACGTCGAAGGCGGAGGTCGATGGCTGGCCCTTCACGGCACGAACTCGGCTCTTGAGTTCACCAACGGAGGCGTCGACGCGCCCCGGGTCTTCCCACTGTGGGCCGAAACGTTGGGTAGTCAATTCGTAGCCCACCCACCAATCACGCCGTACACAGTTGAGAACAAGGCACCCGAGCACTGGCTAGTAGCCGGCATCGAGAGTTTCGATACCGACGATGAGCTCTACAACATGGAGTATCACGACCGCGATGCGCTTCAGGTGCAACTGGCTACTCATTGGTCAGGCGAGGCTGCTGGCTTCATCGAAAGCGACTGGACCGGCCCCGACGACATGCACCTCGTTCAATACCTGCGGCCACTCGGTCAAGGTGCGGTGCTCTACAACACTCTCGGCCACTGCCGAGGCCATTGGGACCTCACCGAACGCGTGCCCTACTACCCAAACGTTGAGCGGGGCTCATGGGAACTACCCACCTACTACGAGCTGCTTCGCCGCGGTATTAGGTGGGCTATGGGCGCCGACGCATAGCTGACGTTTCAGCCCGATCTGACAGAATCAAACTCTCACCCATAGAAAGCAATGCTGCAATGGAATTGACCAACGACGTTCTCAAGGATCTGCATCGCCGCATGATGCGCATCCGGCTCTTCGAAGAAGCCGCTGGCCGGCTCTTTGAGAACTCTGAGATGCCGGGATTCATCCACCTCTATGTGGGTGAAGAAGCAGTGGCCGCTGGTGTCTGCGCTGCGCTGCGACCCGACGACCAGGTGGGGTCGACACACCGTGGTCACGGCCACCTCGTCGCCAAGGGTGGCGACTTCAAAAAGATGATGGCCGAGCTGATGGGCAAGGCCACCGGCTATTGCAACGGCAAGGGCGGGTCGATGCACATCTGTGACCTCGAGCTCAACATGCTCGGTGCCAACGGCATCGTCGGCGCTGGTGCCCCGATCGCTGTCGGCGCTGCGTTCGCGAACAAATACCGAGGCAATGACACCGTGGCGATCGTCTTCTTCGGTGACGGCGCTACCAACATCGGTGCATTCCATGAAGCCGCCAATATGGCTGCAGCGCTCAAACTGCCTGCGGTGTTCGTGTGCGAGAACAACGAGTACGGCGAGTACACGCCGCGTTCAAAGACGATGGCGATCGACGATGTGGTTGACCGCGCCGCCGGCTACGGCATGCCTGGCGTAATGGTCGATGGCATGGACGCTGTCGCCGTCTATGAAGCCGCAACCCAAGCAGTAGCCCGCGCCCGCGCTGGTCATGGCCCGTCGTTCATCGAGGCCAAGACTTACCGCTACTACAACCACCACGGCGTTCAGATCATGGGCTTCAAGTATCGCACCGACGAAGAGGTCGACATGTGGAAGGCCCGCGACTGCATCGACAACATCGAGGCCCGCATGGAAGCGGGCGGGGTCATGACACGAGCTGAGCTCGACGCAGTTCGCGATGAGATCCAGGCTCAGGTTGACGAAGCTGTCAAGTTCGGCCAAGACAGTCCGTATCCCGAAGTCGACGCACTGCTCGACGACGTCTACACCGTAGGAGCCGCCCAATGAGCGCAACAGACACCGCAACCGAAGTTCGTGAGCTCACCTATCTTGGGGCCGTCAACGAGGCTCTGCATCAAATCATGGCCGAAGACCCCGACGTCTTCTGCGCCGGCGAAGACGTCGGCGCCAACGGCGGCGTGTTCGGCAGCTTCGGCGGGCTGCAAAAGCAGTACGGCGAGATGCGATCGGTCGACACGCCGATCAGCGAACAGGCCATTATCGGTCTCGGTATCGGCGCGGCCGTTGCCGGCCTTCGCCCCGTCGTCGACCTGATGTTCATGGACTTCATCATGGTCGCCATGGATCAGATCGCGAACCAAGCCGCCAAGCTCAAGTACATGTTCGGCGGCAAGACCTCGCTACCAATGACGATCACCACCAACGCCGGGGCGGGCCTGTCTGCGGCGGCCCAACACAGCCAGAGCCTCGAGGCGATGCTGTGCCACGTGCCTGGCCTCAAAGTGGTTATGCCTTCGAACGCCTATGACGCCAAAGGCCTGCTGGTCGCTTCGATCCGTGACGACAACCCGGTCGTCTACTGCAAGCACAAGATGCTGTTTGGTGCAAAGGGTCCGTGCCCCGAAGATCTCTACGAGATTCCTCTAGGCGTCGCCAAGACGGTGCGCCCGGGTTCCGATGTGACGATGGTGACCTATGGCCGCATGGTCGGCGAGTCGACCAAGGCGGCGGAACGCCTGGCCGAAGAGGGCATCGACTGCGAAGTGATTGATCTGCGCACACTGCAGCCAATGGACAGCGAAGCCGTGATTGCTTCGGTCAAGCGCACCAATCACTGTGTTGTTGTGCACGAAGCGGTTCGCTTTGGCGGTCTCGGCGCAGAGATTGCGGCCCAGATCCAAGAAGAAGCCTTTGACTATCTCGATGCGCCCGTCGGTCGCGTGGCAGCCCCGTTTGCCCCCGTGCCCTTCGCTCCGTCACTTGAGAAGACGTACGTGCCTGGCGCCAAGCGCATCGCCGAGGGTGTGCGTGCGGCAGTGGAGCGCTTGTCGACCTCCGCGTGAAACCTGCTGGCACGGTCGGCATCATTGCCAACCCGGCTGCCGGCAAAGACATCCGCCGGCTGGTTTCGGCAGCATCACCAACGTCGGACATGGCCAAGATCGGTATCGTTCGCCGCGCCATCGTCGGGGCAGCCGAAGGCGGCGCCGAGCGAATCGTCATTTCTGATGACCACAAGTCACTCGGGCGCCAAGCCATCGAGGGTCTTGGGCGTGCACTCGAGACCCCCGTTGAGATCATCGCCGGCGATGTGATCCCGAGTTCGATCCACACCCGACTCATGGCGACCAAGCTTGCTGCTCTCGGCGTTGGCGCGCTTGTGGTGCTTGGCGGCGACGGCACACATCGCGATGTCGTCAAGGGTTGGCGCGACGCGCCGTTGGTTCCCGTCTCGACAGGCACGAACAACGTGTTCCCAAGAATGATCGAAGCCACCGTCGCCGGGCACGCTGCCGCGGTGGCTGCTTCGGGCCGGGTGCCGATCGAAGACATCGCGCATCGCGCCAAGGTGCTTGACGTGCGCGGCGACGATGTTCGCGACGACCTGGCTTTGGTTGACCTCGCGCTGGTCGACGGCATGTTCACCGCAAGTCGAGCCGTCTGGGATGTTGACACGCTGCGCCAACTGATCGTCACCACGGCTGAACCAGCAACGATTGGTCTGTCATCGATTGCCTCGCAAGTGGCACCACTTGCACGCACTGCGCCGGGGGCCGTGCATCTGCGCATTGGGCCGTCGGGCAAAAACGTGAGAGCGCCGATCGCACCAGGGCTCTATCTCGATGTTCAGGTGATTGGGGCCGAACGCCTCGACGCTGGCGCGACGATCACGCTGTCAGGGCCCGGCGTTGTCGCCTTCGACGGAGAGCGCGATGTTGTGCTCAACGACGGGCAAAGCGTCACCGTGACCGTGGCGACTGATGGACCGTGGGTCATCGACCCGAACCTGGCGCTCACTCACTAAAGGCGCTAACTCGCGACTCGACACCGGTAAAACGGGTGAGCCCGGCCGACGTTCACGACGACGACCGGGCTCTGCCAAACTTGGGGTGCAGCTACCTAGTTGGCAAGGGTGATGTCCCACAGATCGTCGTGGCGAACGACCGGTGAGGTGTCGACGTTGCGGCGGTCAGCGTCGAGGTAGCGGCGACCAAAGTCAACGGCACGCAGCACATACGTGCCGTCTGCCTGCTGGCTGATGTCCCAGGTCGTGCCATGCGCCTGCTGGTTCCAGTTGAGGTCGACGTTCCAGCGCCAGAAGCGGTCAGCGTCTAGCCACGCATTGAAGTCCGCGCTGTAGAGCTGCCAGTAGCCGTTGTCCGCTGCGGCCAGCGTCCACTCGTTGTTGCTCCCGAGCGTGCTCGAAAGATCAACGTTGAAGCGATCAGCGTCGAGATACTTGTCGCGGTACACATTGCGCAGCACGATCACGTTTCCGTGAGCGATCAACTCGGTCGGCTCAGGGTCAGTGACGCTCGGTGGGAGCAGGACGGTGTCGATTACGTGGACGGTGCCGTTGCATGCGTCGATGTCGGCGATGATGACTTGGGCGTTGTTGATGAACACTGCGCCGTTGTCGACGGTGATGGTGATGTCTTCGCCTGCGAGG
>Ga0114956_1002304_pt1 | contig 15012 bp, 11 predicted proteins | sample MaitaG_FD_87304 | JGI IMG/M metagenome (GOLD analysis project Ga0114956, IMG submission 87304) | Marine algal microbial communities from Maine, USA - Maine_Asex2 metaG | ecosystem: Host-associated > Algae > Red algae > Unclassified | place: Maine, USA | collected 2015-01-05 | reverse complement strand
TTTTGACAGCGGCAAGTGCAATCTCCTTATCAATCCACAGAGCTTTGTCCGCATGTTTTAAACTTGCCCAACTGGTATCAAGCGCTTTTAATACAATCTCTCTGTCTTTCCTAAACTGCTCATCTACAAACTCCAAAGCTGCTCCATTGCTTTCAATAGCTACCAAGGCGATTTCTCGATCTTTTTGTAACGCTTCACTGGCATACCTCAAGGCATAGCCATTTTCCTTGATAGCCGCCATAACGATGTCGCGATCTGCCCTTAACCTTCGACTGACTACCTTTAGTATCAGACTATCTTCTTTAACAGCTTGCAAAGCCACCTTGCTCTCATCAATGATGACATCTTCATAATATTCCAGCGCATTCTCGTTTATTTTTAACGCACCAAGAATAACGTCAACCTGTAAATCTGAATCAACTTGTTTAATCAATTCAGGGTTAGAACTCGCAACCAACTTTGCCATCAAAGCTTTATCTTTGCGCAAGGCTTCATTTATGAAAAAGTCATCAGAAGCAGCAGACTCTACATCACCTCCAAATGCTGCCAACAAAACGTCCTTATCACTATGTAACGAAGGATCCACATAATCGAGCGCTCGCCCATTATTCTTCAATGCCAGCAATACTAGTTGTTTATCTTTTTTCAATGATGGACTAGCGTATTCCAGCGCTCTCCAAGTCGACACCACTGCATGACTCACTAATTCCCTATCTTCTTGCAATGATTTATCAGAAAACTTGAGCATCGTGCCATAACCCAATACCGCGCGAAGCGCCAGGGATTTGTCTTTTTTTAACGACTCATCAATAAATTCATACGCATTAAATGAATTTTCCACGGCTTGTTTCACGAAGGCTCTGTCTTTCCTAAGCTCGGGGCTTGCAAAAGCTAAGGCAGGACCGTAACTTTTCAGCGCTGCCAATACTACCTCCTGATCTTGCTGCAGTACTGGATCTAAATACTGGAAAAGATCTCCATCTACTAGCTTGAGCAACTCTAGAACAAACGCCTTATCTTTCTTTAGTGAGTCATCTGCATAAACGAAGTTATAAGCCAAATGGCCTGACACTGCTTGGCGAACTAAATCCTTGTCTTTTCTAAAGGCTGAGTCAACGTACTCTAAGGCAGTACCACTTTGCGCTATAGCAGCCAGCACTAATTCACGATCTGCTTTTAATGATTCATACGCAAATTGCAGTGCTGATCCTTCGTTCTTAACCGCAGCCAACACCAGTTCTCTATCTTTGCGTAGCTCAGCTGTAACGTGCTCTAAAGCACCACCGGCCTTAGTAACTATCGGCAGCATTAGGGCTTTATCATTCTTGACTGGATAATCGAGATACTTAACAAGCTCTGGATCTAAATACTCCTCACTTTCAACCAATTCCAGAATAAAAGATGGGGCATTTCTTAAAGACTTATCGACAAACTGAAGAGCATCCACCCTTTGAAGCACTACCTTCAGAGCAATAGTTTTATCTTTTCGGATAGCCTCATCTGCATATTTGATCGCCTCCGGGTCTTGAGTTATGGCTTGCATAACGATTTCTTTATCCGCCCTCAACGATTCATCAGCAAACTGTAACTCAGCACCAGAGTTACCAACTGCGGCAAGCACAATGTCCCGGTCACTTCTGAGAGATTTATCAATGTATTCAAGCAATCCCCCGTTTCCACCATCAAGTACATCAAGGATAAATGCCTTATCTTTTTGGAAACTTTCATGGGCATATTCTATCGCCCAAGGAATTTTAGTCACCGCTTCACGTACAACCACTGGGTCTTTCTGCAAGGTTGGATCCGCATAAGCCAGTGCATAGCCTTGATTTTCTACTGCTTTCAACACGACATCACGACTACTTTGTAACTCACTTGTTACGTGCTGCAATACTCCACCGTTTACTGACACAGCTTTCAGTACAAACTCTTTATTAGTACGTAAAATTTCATTGAGATATTTAAAAGGTTCGGAGTTACTTGAAACAGCTTCTAATATAAGCGCTTCATCTTGCTTAAGGCGCGCATCTGCAAACCTCAAAGCTGCACTATCGTTTTTAACAGCCTGCAAAACAATCTCACGATCCTGCTTAAATGACTCATCAGCAAATTCAAGTACTGAGCCATAGCTTGCTACCGCTTTGGTAACCATGTTCCGATCTTTGCGGAAAGTTACATCTGCATATTCCAAAGCTGCACCATTCACAGAAACAACTTTATCTACAAACGCTCTATCGTTTTTAAATGATGCATCGGCAAAAGCGAACGCCTTGCCATTATCGCTTACCGCCTCCAGAATTAGCGCTTCATCTTTACGAAATTCAACATTGGCATACTCGAAAGCCAGACCATTATTTTTCAGGGCAACTAACAGAATTTCCCTGTCATTTTTAAATTGCTGATCCAAGAACCTAATTGCTAATCCGTTGGCCCCTAGAGCACGGAGAACCACCTCCCGATCTTGCCTAAGAGACTCATCTGCGAATTGTAATGCTCGGTTATCATCGAGGTATTGCCTACTCACTGCAGCAAGTACAACATCTTTATCACTCTTAAAGGATTCATCCGCAAAGTTTAAAGCCAAACCGGTATACGAATTCTCAACGGCAAGCATCACCATTTCCCTATCACGCTTAAATGGCTCTTCAGCAAACTCTAAAGCATCACCACCACCATTTTGTAGTGCAACTTTGACTATGTCTTTGTCTTGCTTGAAGTGATCCGGGACAAACTCCAGCATACCGCCATCAAGCTCTAGGGCAGTTATCGCAATATCTTTATCCTCTTGAAAAGATTCACCGATATACTCGAAGACCTCAGCGTTTTCTTCGATGGCTTGTATTACAAAATCCCGGTTAGTTTGTAACGATTCATCAATGTAATTAAACGCCACATTATTTGAGCCTACAGCCATGAGTGCATATTTTTTATTCGAGCTGTATTCCCAACCTAGAAATTGGATACTACTGCCATTGCTTTGTAGCGCCTCTCTTATGTAAACCGGATCGGTTGTAAACTTCTCATCAAGATAGGCTATCGCGTAACCATTAGCTTCTAAAGCATCACGAACAAAGATCCTATCTTTTTTTAATACTTCATCTACATGTTCAAAAACAGCACCATTAAATGGAAGCGCTTCTAAAATAAATGATTTATCAGTTCTAAGGGACTTATCAGCAAACCTAAATGCATCGGAATCGGCTTTTATGGCAGCCAGCACAACTTCTCGATCTTTGCGAAGGTCATCACTGACTCGTGCCAAAGCTGTGCCATTAATACTTAAGTGCTCGATCGCATCTGCTTTATTGGTTCCCCATGACTCGGTGGTCTGCCATGGATTTAAAGCAAAATACATCGCGATTAATAAAAATAAGATCCCTAGAAAACGGCTCATTAACTTGCTTCCTTGATAGTAGTTTTGTATTAATATTAGTTAGATTTGGCCAACTACTATACGGAATCACCGTTCATCAGGATAGTTAGTAATAATTAAGAGTCATTATGGTTAGTTATTCTGTCAGGATAAAAACGGAGTCAGTCGCCTAAACGCACGCTCCAACACTTCAGCAGGTTGCGCATAACAAAGCCTCAAATACCCTTCTCCATCTTCCCCAAAAGCAATTCCCGGCGCTAACCCAACCTTAGTTTCCTGAATAATACTCATTGCCGCCGCGAGACTATCGTTCAATCCATAGACCCTAAAGAAACTATAAAACGCCCCATCTGGCTGAATGAACTCAACCCGCGAAAACTTCCCGAGCTCATGGGCAGTAATCTCATAAGCCGTTGCTAGTTTGTCTCGTAAATCCGCAATTTCATCCTCACCATCCCGCAACGCCACAACACCCGCGTCTTGTACAAAGCCAGGCGTAGATGAAGTATTAAACTCAGTAAGCTGAGCTAACTTGGTTTCACACACCGCAGGCGCAACAATCCAGCCCAAACGCCAGCCAGTCATGGACCAACACTTGGAAAAGGAATTGACTGAGATCAGCAAATCATCTGGCTCAGCAATCGAAAGAAACGATGGCGCATTATGGCCATGCCGATAGAGCCGCGAATAGACGTCATCCGCCACAATCCAGATCCCATATTGACGGCAATGCTCAAGCAGTAGTTTCTGATCCGCCGCCGACATCGTCCAACCCGTTGGGTTGTTGGGCGAATTGATAACGACCGCTTTGGTATCGGGCGTTAGAGTTGCAATCAGCGCTTCGATATCAAGCACCCATCGACCATCTTGCGGTTTAAGCGAAAGCGTTTCAGTTTTAGCCCCCAGTGCTTTGAAGCAGCCCATAATGTTTGGCCAGCTGGGCTCTATGGCAACGACGCGATCACCAGGGGTTGCCAATAACTCAGCCGTCAGCATGAGACCCTGCATGCCCGATGGAGTAACGGTGATTCTCTCTGATGTGAGACTGCAGCCTAGCAAATCGTTACTATAACGACAGATTTCTTGTCGCAGGTTCATCGCACCGTTATTGGGTTGGTATTTGTGATTCCCTGCTTTGAGCGAAGCAACCGCAGCATCGACGATAAGTGGGTTAGTTGGCCAAGCACCCTCACCAAACCACAGTGGTAAAACATCCTTTTGCTTCATGCCATATTCGGCAACTTCGCGAATTTTAGAGCCCTGAAGAACTCTGGCTCTGGAGGATAAATTATCGATTATTTTGTCGTTTTGCATGATGGTTGTTTACCTCGAATTCGCCGGATTGCTGCTGTGAAGTTTTTTGTGGTCAGCCATCTACACTCCTCGAGTACTTGGCGAGCGATTCTCCATCTCCTTACGCAATGACGTTTTAGCCTTGCCTGCTTCATCAAAATTAGACTCATCCAACCAAGCTTCAAGAATCCCTCTTACCTCAGGCCATTCATCATCCAGAATCGAATACCAAGCTGTGTCACGATTCTTACCTTTAGAAATCATGTGGTTGTAAAACACGCCTTCAAAACGATAACCAAAGCGGCCTGCCGCCAAACGAGACTTACTGTTTTGAGCATTACAACGCCATTCCATTCTGCGGTATTTCAGGTCATCCATCGCGTAGCGAATCATTAAATACAACGCTTCAGTTGCAGCACGTGTCTGCTGCAATTCTGGACCAAACCAAATATGTCCAATTTCAATCACACCCATTTGCGGGTTAATATCCAAGAAACTCGCCTGCCCGCAAACCTTGCCCGTCTCTAATGAACGAATCGAAAAGAAAATCGTATCAAAGGTTGAGGACTGGGAGCGCAAAGTCGCTTCATAGGCTTCAACCGAGGGCCAAGGGCCGTAGTTCATATAGTCCCAGATATGTAACGCTTCTTCACTTTCGTGCCCCGCTTTAAACAGATCAGCAGCGTGCTTAGAAGCATTTTGAGGAATTAACTCTGCATAACGCCCACTGATAGTCGTTCTTGACGGAATAAGCGCGCTCGGCAGTTCTGTCACCGGCGCACCAGACAGGGGTCTTGGGTAAGGTAGCTCGTTAATATCCATCAGTTTTCCTTGCAGCGGTAGTGAATTCTTAGCTTGCAGTATCTAATCTTATTGGGGTGTTTAATACACCTAATAGTAAATAATTCATGCCACTCGGCACCTCATCGTGTAGTGGTATCAGTAGTGGTCACTCATCCCGTCACCCTCCGCTCAACCCAGCCTCAACCAACTCCCCCAGTAATCGAGTAAAAGGCTCTATATTCTGCTCAACACTTGCCTGCTCAAGCGCCTCCATATACTCATCCCGTTTTGCTAACGGAACAATAGTCCAAGGATAGCCCCCACTCGCTAGCATCGCATTCATCAGGAAACGACCCATGCGCCCATTTCCATCCATATAAGGATGAATGTAGACGAAGAAAAAATGCCCCAACACCACGCGCACAGCAGCATTTTCCTCAGCGCTTAACAAATCGAATAAGACTGGCATAGCATCTGGCACCGCTTCAAAGCTAGGAGGAACATGCTTGGAACGTCGGATAAACACCAAACTACGGCGATAGCCCGCAAGATCAGCAGGCTTGTGAATTCCAACAGCCACACCTGGTGCGAACATTTCCCGATACCAATCGCGATGGTCAGCCCGTAATATCTCCCCAGCATTTTTACCATTGAGAATACTCGTTAAACTATCTTTCACGACTTGGTAAGCTTGCCAGTAACCACGTGCAGCCAGTGCGTTTAGATTTTCTTTGTCGTTAGGGTTTTGATCAGGGCTCCAACCCCCTGAACGAACACGTTCGATAAGATCAGGAGTGACGCGGTAACCTTCTATAGACAATGAGTGATAAGCATCTGTGGCATAAACATCTTCAACTTGTTTGAGATAAGCCTCTATACCTAATGAACGGATGGGTTGTTCAGGGAAATTAGCAATAACCGTTTCACGCATAGCTTCCCACATCAGCCGAATACGATTGACATAAGGTGATTGCACCCGCTCGATCAAATGAAAGGGGCTCGGTGCAGTAAAAGGGTCAACTTCGTAAACTTTATAATCAGCTGCTTGCATGACTAAAGCAATTTCATTGGCCACATCATCCCGCCCTATATTTCTAAATGCGCCCGATAAGCGTCCAGCAATAGTGCTATGTCCACCTTCCAACAGAGGCTCTAAAATTTCTGAAGCATCACGGATCATAGATAATGCAGCACGTAGATCCGTTGGGTTTTGTGCAAAGCTTTTTTCTAAGCAACTGACTAATGCTGCTGGCAAACTGAACACCCTCATTCCATGTTTTTCAGTTTGGTATTTGGCCTCTGGTAAACGTGCGCGCACATCTAACAGGGAAGTATGATGAGGTAATGAAGTAATATTATTGCGAGCTTTCTGGGAGCGAACCAACAACTGAGCAGGAACCGTTAAATTCTCGACATGCAAGGCAATTGACTGTTCTGGAGATAAACACCAATCTTCTTTTTTTAGCTCATTCAGGTAAGCTGAGCAAAACAACCAAAAAGATGCATACCAAGCAGTGCTCTCCCCAGCTGTTTCGTCGGGTCGCGATGGCAGATACCATCCTTGTATAACTTCTTCTAAAAAGCCATTTTTGATTAGACGCTCGCGATGTGTACGAGTAAGGTCTCTAGATCGTACTGTAATAGTTCCTGAGGTCTGTAATTTATGTAAGACCTCTAACGAGTCAGCTAACTTCTCGGACGGCGTGGCCATATCTTAATTCGCTTATGATGTTGCACCAATAATTCGCTAATGGTGATTTATTATAATTCGCTTACTATGTTTTACCATAATTCGCTTATTGTGTCGAAACCACTTTATAAACTTCAAGAACTCATGCGCTTATCCGCAATATAACAACGTGAATTAATAATGAGCATTGACGATAAACAAAATAGTATCAAAAAACGCCGCACTCCAAACAAGCTAGCGGTGAAATCAGCAGTTAACCTGACCCCTAATATGCGTCGCGTGACACTACATGGTGATTGTTTAGCCACCTTCCCACCGAACTCAGAAGGTGCAATCCTGAAGTTGTTATTTGAGCAGCCGGGTGACGGAAGATCCATCAAAAGAACCTACACACTTGCCAAACAACGCTCAGAGCCAAATGAGATTGATGTGGATTTTATGCTGCACACGGGTACTGACTGTTCCTCACATGGTATCGCGGCACCATGGTCTCTCGACGCTCAACCCAACGATGAGATCTCATTCTTTGGGCCAGGGCCAGCGAAGTTTATCAACCTTGATGCTGAGTGCTTTTTACTGGCTGCAGATATGACCGCTATACCTGCATTGACTGCAAACCTTAAACTATTACCGGCGAACGCTCGTGGTAAGGCATTCATTGAAATACTGAGTGAAGCGGATAAGCAAGATTTACAGAAGCCCGAAAATGTCGACATAGCTTGGGTGATTAACGAAGCACCGGGCTCTGATAAGTCCCCTTTGTTTCATGCCATTCATGAAGCTGAGTGGCAGACTGGAAAGCTTGCCGTTTGGGCCGCCTGTGAGTTTATAACGATGAAGAAAATCCGGCAGTTTTTGAAAGTGGAGCGAGGTATTGAGAAGTCTCATCTTTATATTGCCAGCTACTGGAAAAAAGGTGCTACTGGAGAGGAACATAAAATAGCTGAACAAGCAGATGCCAGTGAATAACTCCAATTGAATAATCGAAACGGTATATTGCTGATGCTTGCTGCAATGGCTGGCTTTACGCTGGAAGATGTTTTTATAAAGCAACTTTCCAGCACCTTCTCAATCAGTCAAATACTCATGACCTCGGGTGTGTTCGGTTCAATATTTTTTACGATGATTAATGTCTCTAAAGGTCATAAAATCTTTAGATTTGACGTCTGGACACGAGCAACCATTGTCCGCATGTTAGGAGAAGCTATCGCTGCTGTTGCCTTTGTTAAGGCCTTATCGCTAATCCCCCTTTCGACGATTGCCGCCGTGTTTCAGGTGACACCTCTGGCGATTACGATGGGCGCTGCATTATTTTTAGGGGAGAAAGTAGGCTGGCGAAGATGGGTCGCGATTTCAATCGGATTTATTGGCGTTCTACTGATCATAAAACCCGGCGTTGCTGGCTTCGACCCCTCTGTGTTTTGGGTAATAATAGCCGTGCTCGGAGTGGTGCTTCGAGACCTGATTACTCGCGTTATTCCAGAGCAGGTCAGCTCATCCATCATCTCGCTACAGGCATTTTTAGCCGCAATTATCGTTGCTACGATCTTACTGCTGACAACGTCTGACAGACTTATCGCGGTATCCACGAATGCAGGTATTTTATTCGGCGGTGCAATCGTATTTGGCATTGCCGGTTACTACGCCATTGTTTCTGCTATGCGGATTGGCGATGCGTCCATCGTTGCACCATTTCGGTATACGCGACTGCTGTTTTCACTGGCCACTGGCATGATTATCTTTGGTGAGCGATTAGACCGCTGGAGCCTACTTGGCTCACTGATTATTATCGGGACAGGGCTATATACGTTTTTGCGGGAGAAGCAGCTTGCAGAGTCCGAGTAGTCTATTTAGGTTGCACAACCTGAATCACGCACGCTGCCAAATCAATAAACCTACCGTAGCAATGCACAAAGAAACCGTCATCATCGCAAATAATGGAACCGCCGAACCTTCAAGAATCACTCCAAGTATCGATGACAGCACCACGCCCACGCCCAACTGCGCAACTCCCATCAATCCCGAGGCAGTGCCTGCAAATTCTGGCTTAACCCCTAAACCAATGGACGTAAGGTTCGGGATACAAATCCCGTTGCTAAAGGCGAACAAAAACGCAGGAATATACAGCGCAAACGCCAACTGCCAAGCTGATAGTAGCCAAATCAGCAACACAGACACAAACAGCGGAGTAATACCCAGCTTCACCATCCGCTCAGCGCCAAACTTAGTTGACCACCGACCCGCTACAAAGTTACCCGACATATAACCGAGGCCGGTGCAGGCAAACCAAATGCCGTATTCGGCGGGGGTGTAACCGTAAAGATTGATCGTTACGTAAGGTGCGCCAGCTAAAAATGCATAATAAACACTCACGGACCCCATCATGATTAATACCGGAGCCAAGAATTGCCTATCACTCATGAGTCCTTTAAAAGCATGGGCGAAACTGTAAGCGGCTTGTTCTTGTGTGGATTCTGGGCGCGTTTCGACGAGCCTGAAGATCGACGTTAGGAGGATTAGAAAACCAGCAACGGTTACTAAGCCATACATCCAGCGCCAGCCTACCGTTTGAGTCAACCAGCCCCCTATCGCCGGGCCAACCAAGGGAGCAACCATCATGGCCGTAGCAAGATAACCCATCGCACTGGCGGCTTGATCCCTCGGTAAAGAATCCCGCACCATAGTACGCGGCATGCTGATGCAAACCGCGCCACCACTGCCTTGAACAAATCGCCCAAATAGCAACCACTCGATTGACTGCGCTGAGGCACAAATCAAACCACCGACGCAGAACAACGCTAAACCACCAATCACCACCGCACGACGTCCTATGCGGTCTGACAATGCACCTGAAACAAGCTGAAATATCAGCATGGAGGCAAGAAAAACGGTGAGTACTAATTGCGCTTGCCCGTAGCTAACCGACAAGTCTTCCATAACGGCAACATTGGCTGGCAGCACACCGTTCATGCTGATCGGGCCAAGTGCTGATACGAATACTAATAACCAAAAGGATGGAACACCCGCCATGGAGTACCTAGGAATTCAAAGAGAGGAACGGTAGTTTGCCACAGTCCGCACTAGCGGACTAATTCAACACGTAAATCAGCATGCTCAACCTTTGTCCAAACAGTATCAGCCGTGAGTACCGTTTCATTCATGGACATTCCCAGCTGTAAACAAACCCGATCAGCCAATGACAGCCCAAAGGGTTTGGATATTGACCACAATGCGGCAGTCGCCTCCGCCTGTTCAGCACTGAAAGGAAAAATAATCAGACCCAACGCCTCAACATCTGGGCGAATATTGGCCGCCTCGTTATCATGACGGGAAAGCTTTTGAATCACCTCTGACCAGTTAACTGAGCTGATTTTAGATTGGCCAATAACTGAAGCCACCTTCTCTGCTCCAGGCTCGTTCTGTAGCAAAGCAAGCAATGCCGATGCGTCAAGAATCATGGCTTTCTCTAGTGGCTTCAACTCGACGTTCTTCGATCAACTCATCAGATAAGCTGCCTTTGATATTCTGGAAGCGCTGCTGGAGTTTATTCAAAATCCCTGTGGTTTTCTCCAGAATGATTTTATCACCCTCAAGCCTGATCAAAAGATGCTGACCCGTTTCTATACCAACCTGTTGGCGGATACTAGCAGGAATGACCACTCTTCCGTTTTGTCCAACTGCGATGCTAAGCTCTTGCATGCGCAACACCTGTCACTTACTAAAATTGACACATTAACATAACTGTCAAATTAATTAATTACCATTTTATTGCTATTCCCTTGGTTTGAGCAGGATATGAACCAAAGATACTCTGCTAAAAGGACTAGCATGAGCCCATCAACAGCATCGGGGATATTCGCCAATAGCAGCACGCGCTTGATCGGCGTGCTGCTGGTTCTAGCGTCTAAGCAAAGCTAATACCATTACCACTCATCGGTAATTTCGTAATACGCTTACCCGTCGCGGCATAAATAGCGTTCGCCAGCGCAGGCCCGGCAGGTGGTAAACCCGGCTCACCCACACCACTCGGCTTTTTATCCGATGGGGCGATATGCACATCAATCACTGGCATATCGGCAATCCTTAATGGCTCATATTGAGGAAAGTTTGCTTGCTCAACAACACCTTCTTTCATGGTGATTTCATTACGCATCACGGCTCCTAAGCCATAGCCAATCGCACCTTCCATTTGGGCACGGACGACATCCGGGTTAACCGCCAAGCCACAGTCCACCGCACAGGTAAATTTATCGATGGAGACAGCGCCTTTATCATTCAGAGACACCTCAGCAACTTGAGCGACATAGCTACCAAATGACTTATGCAGTGCAATGCCGCGTCCTTTACCCTTTGGCAAATCCGTACCCCAGCCTGCTTTGTCAGCGGCTAGTTTCAGTACCGCAGCAAGACGCCCTTGGTCTTCATCAGATTCATCAAGGTGCGCCAGACGAAATGCAACAGGGTCTTTCCCCGCCGCTTCTGCGGCCATATCCATCAACACTTCCATGGTGTAACCAGACTGACTGTGACCTACTGAACGCCACCACAGTACGGGCATCGGCGACTCATAATCCGTCAGGCCGACTGACATCGGCAATTGGTAGGGCGTATCAGAAATACCTTCAACTGAGGAATGATCCACGCCATCCTTCACCACGAAGCCTTCCATCGGCCCACCTTTAAAGATGGATTGGGCAACCGAACGATGTGCCCAAGCCGCAACTTTACCATCTTCGCCAATGCCAATATGAGCACGCTGCGCGAACATGGGTCGGTAAAAACCACCCGCCAGATCATCTTCACGTGTCCAAACCAGCTTGACCGCTTTCTTACCCCCTAATGCAAGAAATGCCAGTGCCGCTTCAACATGATAATCCGACAGTGGGTTAGCACGAAGGCCAAAGGAACCACCCGCGTAATAAGTGACGATATCAATTTTTTCAGCAGGGATTTTGGTGATTGCAGCGATAGTCGGATGCGTAATCATTGGGAACTGACAGCCATCGTGTACCTTTAAGCCACCATCTTCAGTCGGCTCAATCACACATACCATAGGCTCCATCGGTGCATGCGCCAGCAACGGGAAGAAAAAGTCTGCGGAAACTGATTTCTCAGCACTCTTAGCGGCTGCTTCAACCTTCGCTAAATCACCTTTCTTAGTCACATCGTAAGTCGGCTCTGCATCTAACTTTGCGGCGTACTCCTTCAGCATTTCAGCCGTGCCGCGACTATCCGCTTTGCTATCATCCCATACTGCTTTGACCATCCGGCGCGCTTTAATAGATGCCCAGGTCGACGTGGCATAAACCGCCACTCCAGCCTTATTCGGTAGCGCCTTAGCGTCGACAAAACCCGTCACTGATTTAGCATCACCCACTTCAAAGCTTTTTAAAGTGCCACCAAACTTAGGTGAACGCAGGATGGTTACGTACACCATATTGGGCGCTTTAACATCCATCGCAAACATCGCTTTACCGGTCGTTTTATCAGCGCTGTCCTTACGTGGTAATTTGTCTTTACCGATGAGTTTGAAACTGGCCGCGTCTTTCACCACCGGCTCTTTGGCCGGTGTTAGTTTCGCCGCTTGTTGGACAAATTCGCCAAATCCAGCAGTCTTGTCACCTACACTCAACACGCCATCTTTAACGGTGATCGCGCCTGCTTCTACACCCCAAGCTTCTGCGGCAGCACGCACCAGCATGTCACGGGCAGCAGCACCCGCCTGACGATATTGCATGAAGGAATTGGCCATGGCTGTTGAGCCACCCGTCCCTTGTCCGCCAAATGCCAGATTTTTATAATTTTCATGGGAGGGAGCAAAGGCTACCTTGACTGCATTCCACGCCAGATCCATCTCTTCAGCCACCAAGGTTGTCAAACCTGTGGACGTCCCTTGACCCATCTCGAAATGCTTGACGATAACCGTTACCGTCCCATCAGCATCGATTTTCACAAAAGGATTAAAGGTAGTAGAAGCCTCACTGCCAGCGGCCTCTTTAGCCGCTAATACTCCGCTGGCATCAAAACCGACCACCATGATCAAACCTAACGCGCCAGCGCTTTTCAGAAAACCGCGTCTATTCATTGAAGTCGTCATAATCAGGCCTCCAGTAGTTCTGATGCGCGGTGAATTGCCGCGCGGATACGATGATAGGTCGCACAACGACAGGCATTACCATTCATAAAGGCATCGATGTCTTTATCAGTCGGTTTTGCATTGTCTGACAACAAGCCAATCGCTGACATGATCTGTCCGGACTGACAGTAACCGCACTGCACCACATCCAGTTCCTGCCACGCTGCCTGAACCGCCTTGGCTTGTGGAGTATCAACGGCATCAATCGTAGTGACCTCGCTTTCGCCTAACGCAGCAATCGGCATAATACATGAGCGCTGTGGCTTGCCATTGATATGAACCGTGCAGGAGCCGCAGGAAGCAACCCCACAACCAAATTTGGTTCCCGTGAGTTCTAATTCGTCGCGAATGACCCACAGTAGAGGAGTACCCGCATCGGCTTTGACCTCGCGCGTCTCTCCATTGATTTTTAATTGAATTGACATAAACTTCCTCTATAGAAACGGGGATAATGATAATATTTAGTGTAGTTTTAAAACCCATTATTTGCAAATTGGCTTGCAACTTGCAACGGGCAAGCAACTACCGACATAATTACTTACAGTTGCTCACTCACCCCTTACTTTACTTTGAAAACTCACCAATCTCTATCAGCAAGCAGGTATTTATATGCTTAATCAGGATCAGGACATCCTAAGCCGCGCCAACGACTGGTTAACCGCGGGCCATAAGGTACAGCTTTTTACAGTAATAAATACCTGGGGCTCATCCCCAAGGCCGCCCGGCTCTCTTATGGCATTACGTGAAGACGGACATGTGGTTGGCTCGGTATCCGGCGGCTGTATTGAGGACGACCTGACATTACGTACGCAACAAGATGGCTCCCTGACGCTACCACAAATCATCAACTATGGCGTCGATGCGGACGAAGCCCGGCGCTTTGGCTTACCTTGCGGTGGCAATATGCGACTGATGCAGGAGCCTTTAACAACGGACTCCGGCATTGATGAGCTATTATCCAGATTGGCACACGGTGAAATCGTCACGCGCACGCTAGACCTTCATAGCGGGAAAGCAAGTCTTCGCCTGGCCAATAATGGCGAGATGCTTAGCTGTGATAAGGCAAAATTTAAGCACGTCTTTGGCCCGCGTTTTCGACTGTTAATTATCGGTGCCGGACAAATTGGCGAGCTACTGTCACGCATTGCCCTGACGCTGGATTTTGCTGTCACCGTCTGCGATCCACGCAAAGAGTATTTTGAAGAGTGGGCTGTTGATGACGTCACTCTAGTCCGTACCATGCCCGATGATACCGTTATGGCAATGAATCCCGATGCACGAATGGCTGTTGTTGCGCTGACGCATGATCCAAAGCTGGATGATATGGCACTCATGGAAGCCTTAGCCACACCCGCGTTTTACATCGCAGCACTGGGCTCTAAAATAAATAATAATCTTCGTCGCGAACGCTTGCTGGAATTTGATTTGACTGAAGCACAAATTGCCAGACTACATGGCCCCGCGGGGTTAAGCATTGGTAGCCATACACCCGCCGAAATTGCGGTGGCGATTGCGGCACAATTGGTTGCAATTAAAAACGGAACCAAGGCGCTTTCATAGCTATACCTCACGCTTCCAGCTAAACTCCAGCCCAAAATACACTGCATAGTCTGCATTATGAATAATCTGGGTGTTACACATGAGTAGAAAGATCGAATTATTAGCGCCCGGTGGCGATGTCGAGGCAATAAAAGCGGCCGTTATTGCCGGTGCTAACGCCGTGTATTGCGGCTTAAA
>Ga0114956_1002296_pt1 | contig 15032 bp, 19 predicted proteins | sample MaitaG_FD_87304 | JGI IMG/M metagenome (GOLD analysis project Ga0114956, IMG submission 87304) | Marine algal microbial communities from Maine, USA - Maine_Asex2 metaG | ecosystem: Host-associated > Algae > Red algae > Unclassified | place: Maine, USA | collected 2015-01-05 | reverse complement strand
TTAGAATTTGAAAGTGAGTTTACTAGAAAATCATTGATTAAAGCAATGTTTAACGGCAAAGTGATTAATGAAGATGGTACGGTAAATGAAGAGAATGCAAAGAGCTTAGCCAAAAAATTTGGTAGAGATATAAGCAGTAATAAACCGGTTCATATAATTACAAACTAGTTTTTGTTTAGTAATTACCGCTGATCAATTGCAGCATCACCACTAATATCAAAATCTTTATTAGGGTCTCCCTTATAGGTTATTTTACTTGAGCCACTTACTTCAGCCTTCAGCTCTTTTTTAACATGTAGCCTAATATTTGAATTGCCTGAACCATCTACCCTTGCTTTAATGGTTGCCAATTGCATGGCGTTTAAGTCTGAATCTCCACTTACGTCTGCTCTAAACTCATCACTAAAACCTTTTAAGTTTACTTTTGATTTGCCAGATGCTTCTAAAGTCATTTCGCTAGCATTTAACTCTAAATCTACTTTGGTATTGCCATTGGCTGACAATTGCAACTTTTCAACTTGCAGGTTATTTGTCGCTATAAATTGAGTATTGCCACTTAAATCAATTTCCACCAATGATGGTGCAGTTATAAAAACCTTAATATCTTCTTTTGTAGTTAAATTTCCTTTCGTTTTTAAATCTAAGCTGCCTTTAACGCTAGTTGTAGTTATTAAATCTAGCAAATTTTGTTGAGCTTCTACACTCACATAAGTTTCGCTACCAGATGTATATTCAACCTTAATATTACCATATATACTTAATTTGGTAAATGGCTCAACCTGTCTTGTTTGCTGCGTTACAGGCCCTTCTCCTTTTACTTTTACTTGTGAGCATCCGCTAAAAAATATAGATGCCAATGCTACTATTAACAATAAGTAATTTTTCATAGAGCGCAATTTAAGCCTAAGATTGTAGACTTGGCAAGTGATTACCAAATTTTTTAATCAAAACAGTCATATCAAAAAGTAATTTTCTAAATATTGGCTAACTTTGGTTTAGCTAAAACTTACAACATGCCACATTACTATAAATTAGGAAAAATGCCTCAAAAGCGACACACACAGTTTCGCAAACCCAATGGCGAATTGTATGCAGAAGAGTTGTTTTCTACAGAAGGATTTTCTGACGTTTATTCTAACATTTACCACTGTTACCCACCAACTCGAATAATACAAGTTGGAGATCCTGTGGATGTTAGTCCAAAAGTAGCCCTAGATAAACAATTGCTGCATAGAGGCTTTAATGGTTGGAACGTTGCACCTAAAAAAGATTATTTAGAAAGTAGGGTACCTATATTGGTAAACAATGATTTGAATATTTCGGTAGCAGCGCCTCAAGAAAGTATGAAAGACTACTTTTTTAAAAATGCTGATGCTGATGAGATGATTTTCATTCACAAAGGCAAAGGCAAATTGAAAACTGGTTTTGGAGAATTGCCTTTCGAATATGGAGATTATGTGATGGTGCCTAGAGGATGCATGTATCAAATTGAATTTGACAGTAATGACAATAGACTGTTAATTGTAGAAAGTTTTAGTCCAATTACCTATCCAAAACGTTATGTAAATAAATACGGCCAATTGCTTGAGCATAGTCCATATTGCGAGCGTGATATTATGACACCTCAAAACTTGCAAACAATAGATGAGGTAGGCGAGTTTGATTTTAAAATTAAGAAACAAGGACAACTATATCCATTTATGTACGCCAATCATCCATTTGATTTTGTTGGTTGGGATGGCAATAGTTACCCTTATACATTTAGCATTCATAATTTTGAGCCTATTACCGGTCGCATACATCAGCCGCCACCGGTGCATCAAACATTTAGTGCCCGCAATTTTGTTATTTGCAGTTTTTGCCCAAGATTGTTCGATTATCATCCGCTAAGCATACCTGCACCATACAATCATAGTAACATTGATAGTGATGAGGTGTTGTATTATGTTGATGGCGATTTTATGAGCCGCAAGCATGTTGAAAAAGGTATGATGACTTTACACCCTGGAGGAATACCACATGGACCACACCCAGGAACTGTGGAGAAAAGCATAGGAGCAAAAGAAACGCATGAGCTAGCGGTAATGATAGATACGTTTAAGCCATTGCAATTAACTGAGCAAGCTTTAGCCATTGAAATGCCTGATTATCATAAGAGTTGGTTGGAGTGATAAATTAATGGAACACGGATAACGCAGATTCTTATGATTTTAAACCGCGAAAATCATAACCATCTTTAATAATCTGCGTTCCTATTCTAGCTAATTTTATTATTAACTTTGTCCTATAAATTGATAGTATGTCATCAGAAACACTTACACAAATAGAAAACGACACAGCACAAGATTTTTTGCCATTAAACGGTACCGATTTTGTTGAATTTTATGTTGGCAACGCCAAGCAAGCAGCCTTCTTTTATATTAAGGCTTTTGGCTTTGAGCCTTTGGCATATAGAGGTTTGGAAACTGGTTGTAAAGACTATTGCTCGTATGTAATTAAGCAGGGTAAAATTGTTTTTGTACTTACAGGTACATATAAAGAAGACAATGAAATTGCGATACACCATAAAAAACATGGTGATGGTGTTAAAAGCATTGCCCTTTGGGTTGATGATGCTGAGCATTCATACAACGAAACTGTAAAAAGAGGAGCCAAAAGCTATTGGAAACCTCAGCAATTGAAAGATGATGATGGTGAGTTGAATATCTCAGGTATTTATACCTATGGTGAAACCGTGCATTTATTTGTTGATAGAAGCAAATACAATGGCGTGTTTATGCCGGGCTACAAAAAATGGGAGCCTAATATTAAAGTTGAAAGTTGCAACCTAAAATACGTTGATCATATTGTAGGTAATGTTGAGTTGGGCCATATGAACACCTGGGTTGATTTTTACAGAGATGTTTTAGGTTTTAAATTATTGGTTACGTTTGATGACAATGATATTTCAACTGACTATACCGCTTTGATGAGTAAGGTAGTTTCAAATGGAAATGAGTTTGTTAAATTTCCAATAAATGAACCTGCAGAGGGTAAGAAGAAAAGCCAAATTGAAGAGTACATTGATTTTTACAATGGTGCCGGAGTGCAACACATAGCAATTGCTACTGATAACATTATTGAAACAGTTACTCAGTTAACCAACAATGGTATTGAATTTTTACATGTACCTGCAACTTACTATGAAACTGTTTTAGATAGAGTAGGAGAGATTGATGAAGACTTAGCACCTTTAAAAGACTTAGGAATTTTAATTGACCGTGATGAGGAAGGATATTTATTACAAATATTTACTAAGCCATTAATGGATAGACCTACTGTGTTTTTTGAAATTATACAACGCAAAGGAGCTCGTTCGTTTGGTAAAGGAAACTTTAAAGCTTTGTTTGAAGCCATTGAAAGAGAGCAAGAGTTAAGAGGAACACTATAGATAACAATTGACTATTAACAATTGACAATTAACCAATGTGCGATTATCATAAAATAGTTGAAACTGCCGAAAGCAATATGTTGCCGTGCTTCTTTAAGAAATTTTCGGGTTTCGATTGCATTGGCTGTGGTATGCAGCGCTCCATTATAGCTTTGTTTAAAGGAAACGTTTGGGAAAGCATTGTGCTATACCCTGGTTTAATTCCATTAATTATTACCATTGCATTAATTGTGGTTAACCACTTTAGCAAAAGCAAATTGTATAGCAGTTTACTGTTTTATACTTATATTTCTACATTTACATTAATAATATTACACTACATCATTAAAATGATTATCACCTATGTCTGATTATAACACTGAATTTACCAGCGATAATAGTTTTGGAAATCCACAAGCTAGGTTAAAAGTACCAAAAGCAACAACCGCTTTGGTAATGGGTATATTGTCAATTGTGTGTTGCTGTGGCGGGCCTTTAAGCTTAATATTCGGAGCAATAGGTCTGTTTGCAGGTTTAGGAGGTAAAAGAGCATACAATGAAAATAGAGATATGTATGAAAAAGGCAGCTATAATACTTTGTTAGCCGGTTTAATTATGTCTATAATTGGATTGCTTTTTGGTTTGTACATGACGGTGCAATACGGAGTAGGCATGGCTCAGGGCGAATTTTCTGAAATGTCGGAATGTATGAAAATGATATTTAGCGATCCTGAGGCAGCTCAAGAGTGCCTAGAAGAACTTAGGTAGGATGGTTTACTAAATTGTACAATTACATAAGGGAGTGTAAATAACCTAGTTAGCTAGTTCTAATTGAACAGATTTACCTTAGGGGCATCAAAAAATACATTTTATAATGAGAATGATAACCCTTTGCCTTTCTGCCCTTATAATTACAGTTACTTCATTTGCTGGCAATGCCAAAGATGTTGAAAGTTTTAGAGACATTAAATGGGGAACAACCATTGATGATATTAAAAATCAAAGAAGCGTTTTAGAAGCTGATGAGGATTTTAATGATCCCAACGCTTATGTATTCTTAGAGGAAGATTACAATATTGGTACAGTTACCATGGATGCCATTTACTACTCATTTAATGAAGACAATAAATTTTATAAGGTAACATGCATGGGTGCAAGAAATCAAATTCCCGACATGTTATTTATACTAAAAACTAAGTTTGGTGAACCAAATACCAGAGCCGATATGGATACTGGTAAATTTAGAGAATGGACTCTAAATCAGGTTAAATTCCAATTAAATAATGACTACAATTCCGAGTTTTTTACCCTTACCATTATTAGTGATTGGGCAGAAATGGAAAAGTTTAAGATAAATTCTTCTGTTAGCGATTTTTAAGGATTTAATCGTTTGAATTATGGAATCCCTGCCACTTGTGGCGGGGATTTTTCGTTTTAGCCATGTATTTGTCTATAGTAAGCACATTTAAAAAGGAGAAATGGCATAACTTTACTTCAATAATAATAAACATGCTCAAAAATTATATAACTCTTTCCACTCTTGCCTTATTCTTTTGTTTAGCTATTTCTTGTAAAAAAGAAGAGAATCCGAATTTGATTGAAGCCACCATAATTGAAGACACCAATGGCACGGCTGGGTGTAAGTGGTTTGTAAATGTTAGTGGCACGGAGCATATTCCAACAAATCTAACTTCAGAGTTTCAAGAGCATTTTTTAAAAGTAAAAGTTGATTTTACACTAGGAGAAGATTCAGACTGCGGAGGTAAATTAAGTACTCCCAAAGAAATTATGATTAACGAAATTGAAAAAAACTAGGCTATTGCCTATCACTCATTGGGTGATATTGCATTAACGTTTCTTTCAAAAAAGTCTTATCTAAATGGGTATAAATTTCTGTTGTAGTAATTGAGCTATGTCCTAACATGTCTTGCACGGCTTTTAAATTGGCACCACCTTCAACTAAATGTGTAGCAAAGCTATGCCTAAAGGTATGAGGGCTAACTTTCTTCTCTAGCCCTGCTTTAGCGGCTAGGTCTTTTACAATCATAAAAACCATTACTCGGCTTAAACCTTTGCCTCTTCTATTTAAAAAAAGAATATCTTCCATTCCTTTTTGAATGTTCACGTGGCAACGCACTTGCTCAACATAAATCTCAATATGTTTAATTGCTTTAGCTCCAATTGGCACTAAGCGTTCTTTGCTTCCCTTGCCCATTACTTTTATAAATCCATCAGATAAATACAAGTGACTAATTGGCAATGTGATTAACTCACTTACACGCAATCCGCAGCTATACATGGTTTCAATAATTGCCCTATTGCGCATGCCCTCTGGTTTGCTATGGTCTATACAGTTAATCATTTCAACTATTTCGGTATAGCTTAATACTTGAGGTAGTTTTTTAGATAGTTTAGGACTATCCAATAATAGTGTTGGATTACTTTCAACTAAATCCTCTAACAGCAGATAATTGTAGAACCCTCTAATTCCACTTATTATTCTTGCTTGGCTGCGATCGCTTAAGCCCAACTGAAAAATTTCCGTAACAAATTTTTGTAGTTGCTGGTAGCTAACCTTTTCTGGCGCAACTTCAATTTCATTGTCTTCAAAATAAGTTTTTAAAAGTTTTATATCACGCAAATAGGCATCAATTGAATTTTGCGAAAGTGCTTTTTCCAATTTTAAATATGAATTGTAACCTTTTATGTAACTATTCCAGCTCAAAAATGATGATTTACTTAGTAATGCAATTTGGGTTATTTAATACTTGGAATCAAGCGCTTAAAAAACATGGTGATGCTTAATATTCCTACTTTTGCAACAGATGAAAATTGCCATCATAAACGGTCCAAATCTTAACTTGCTAGGCAAACGCCAGCCTGAAGTTTATGGAAATGTAGATTTTGAAAGTTTTTTAACTGAATTGAACGAGAAGTTTTCGGATACAGAGATCAGTTATTACCAAAGCAATGATGAGGGAGATTTAATCAACCAAATTCAAAATTGTGATGGAGCTTATCAAGGCATAGTTTTAAATCCTGGTGGTTACACCCATACTTCTGTTGCCATTGCAGATGCTGTTTCATCCATAAAATGCCCAGTAATAGAAGTGCATATTAGCAACATTTATCAAAGAGAAGCCCAAAGACATCAATCTTTGTTGAGCAAATACTGTAAGGGGTCAATAGTTGGTTTAGGATTGATTGGTTATCAATTTGCCATTGAATTGTTGTTAGAGAATGATTAAAGCTTATCAAATGTCGGAAGTAGCTTCCGACAGCACCGGAGTGAGATTTTAAACTGGTGTCGTCAGCACCGGAGTGAGATTTTAAACAGGTGTCGTCAGAACCTAGTTCTGACGTTTTGCGATCTATTGTGCCTTTAATCTATTCATTGTGTAGGCCTTCACGCCTACTATAGAAAATTGATAGATTATGCTAGATAGCTAATTAGCGCTCGGAGGAGGATTTTCATCTGAAGGCAGTTCATCAACCTTCTCACCATTTTCGTAGCGGTATTGTATGGAAATGTTTCCATTTCTATCATACCAAGTGGCCAGGCCTTCTCGTTTGCCATTTTTAAAAGAACTTCTTTCTAGTTTTTTACCATTGTCATAGTAAATATTGTAAGGTCCTTCTAACTTATTAAACCTATAATTAACTTCTTCTTTAACCGTTAAGTGATTGTACTTTACTTGTGGACCATGAAATTGTCCTTTGTAATGATTTTCGCGCTTTGCTACAAGCCCACGTTCTGTCATAAACACGCTTGCACCATGCCTTTTACCAAACTCAAAACTTTCAACTTTATATATAACGGCATTTGAGTGAAAGGTGGTCCAACTGCCATGTTTGTAACCATTTTTAACATCACCCATCCAGCCAATTTTACCTTCAGGTGTGTTAATTATTACCAAATAATGATTACCGCTTTTATCATAATTTATTATTTCAGCACCTTTTGGTGGTTTATAATCACCTTGCTCAACATTAGTAGCTGAAGGTTTACATGAATAGAATAATGTGAAAAAGGCTGTAAGCAATACAAAGCTGTACTTCATATAGCTAATTTATGCCATTTTAAGCCAAATTAGAATGTTTAAAAAGTAATTGTATGCCAAAAGTTTTTGGATAAATTAAAAGAGGTAGTGGTTTTGAGCAAATTCAAAAATTTAGGTAGTTCAATCTCTGTGCATCCTAAACTTTTTAAATGTGGGTTCTGTATTTGGCAATCGATAAATGTAAACCCATGCCTTTGTAAGTATTGGCTCAGTTTAATTAAAGCAAATTTTGATGCGTTGCTAACCAAACTAAACATTGATTCGCCACAAAAATATTTGCCAAAACCAATGCCATACAATCCACCAACCAACGCTTTATTTTCCCAAACCTCAATACTGTGTGCGTAACCTAAATTGTGCAAATTTTGATAAGCTTTTGTTATATCCGTGGTTATCCAAGTCCCATTTTCATCACCACGTTCGGTTGTTTTACAATGCTTAATAACTTCATTAAAATTGGTGTTACAGGTAATGGTAAAACGAGCCCCATTTAAGTATGGACGCATGCTTTTTTGAATCTTTAAATCATCAAAAAACAAAATGGCTCTTGGATTTGGGCTATGCCATAAAATAGGTTCATCTTCATTGTACCAAGGAAAAATGCCACTTTTATACGCCAACAAAAGTCTTTGGGCAGATAAATCGCCACCAACGGCTAGTAAACCATCACTGGCTAAATAAGGACTAGGAAAAGAAAGTTTCTCCGACAATCGGAAAACGGGCATAAATTAATCTATAGTTGCGCTAATGCCTCTATCAACTAAGCCATCTTTCATTGGCTTTAAATTGGTAAACTCACCACTTTTTACGGCATACCTACCTTTGTAATGTATAATTAAAGAAGACTGCTCAGCTTGTTGCTCATTCATCTTACAAATTTCAATTAGTGATTGTATTACCCAATCGAAAGTGTTAAACTCATCATTATGGACTACTAAACTATGTAAATCTGTAACCTTTTCAAGTATATCGGTTTCCGTTCTTTCGTCTGTTTGTGAGTTATAAATTGAATCCTTATTCATATTGTTTAATTTTTCAACGTTACCAAATATAAACAAATTAGCAATCTATTAAAACTCTAATTGTCTTGATAACGTATTTTTCCATCCACAATGGTGTACAAAACTTTGGTTTGTAAAATTTCTTCATCACTACAAGTAAGTAGGTTTTTATCTAAAATTATTACATCTGCTAGCTTGCCCTCTTCAATGGTACCTTTTTCCTTTTCTTCAAAACTTGCGTAGGCATTGTTTATAGTATATGATTTTAAGGCTTCTATACGCGTCATTTTTTGCTCGGGGTAAAACTCCATGCCGTCTTTTCGTTTACGGGTAACGGAAGCATATAAACATTCAAAAGGATTAATCGCTTCTACAGGTGCATCCGTTCCATTAACAATTGTAGCGCCATGGTCAATTAAACTCCTCCAAGCATAGGCACCATTGGCAGCTCTTACATCACCAATGCGTTTGGCAACATAAGGTGCATCACTTGTGCAATGTATGGCTTGCATGCAGGCCAATACACCCAACTCTTTAAATCTTGGGTAATCCTTAGGATCTAGGTGTTGCACATGTTCAATGCGCCAACGTTGGTTTTGCAATTCGCTAGCATTGTTAAAAGTGCGTTCAAAAAGGTTTAGCACATCATGGTTGGCTTTATCGCCAATGGCATGTACACAAAATTGTAAATCATTTTCTTTGCAGAAAGTGGCATATTTCTCCAATAAATCCGTTTTTTCCACTTGTTGGCCTGTCATGTTGGGTCTATCAACATAAGGGTGAAACAACAACGCACCGTGCGAACCCAATGCACCATCCATGTATTGTTTTACGGCTTTTAATTTAAAGAAACTGTTGCCTGATGTAAATTGACTGGCATTGGCTTTTAAGTCGCTCAAAGCAGTGTAAGCCATGGCATTTACCCTTACAGGCAATTCATTGTTTTGGGCTTTATCTAAAAGGTAGGTGGCTTCATCAAAAGTCATTCCCGCATCATGAAAACCAGTTATGCCATTGCTTAAACATGCGCCAATTACTTTTTGTAGCGCTTCATCTTGGTAAGCATCAATTTGTTGTTGACTTCTATTTTGCTCGCTGGCGTTTAAAGCGTTTAATATTAAACTCATGGCATTTTCTTCAAATATGCCTGTTGGGCTACCATCAGGGAAACGCAATATTTTACCACCAGTTAGCTCTGGTGTTTCTAAGTTTACGCCAGCCACTTCCATGGCTTTGGCATTGGCAATTAATGCATGTCCACTGGCATGGCGCAGCACTACTGGGTTGTTGGGTGATATTTCGCTTAAGGCAAAGTGGGTAGGGTGGCCGTATAAATTACCTTCTGGCAGGCTGTCCCATTTTTCTTGGTGCCAACCTCTGCCTTCTAGCCATTGGCCAGCCGCTTTGTTTTTGGCACTGTCTGCCACTTCTGCCAATACTTCTTCCCAACTGGTAGTGCCCAATAAGTTAATGCGCAACATGGTTTTGCCTAAGCCTAAAAAGTGGGCATGACCATCAATTAAACCAGGCATTACAAAGTTGCCTTGGGCATCAATGATCTCAGTTTCGGCAGTTGCCAATGCTTTAATATCGGCATTGCTGCCAATTTTATAAATGCTGCCATCTTGCATGGCCATTGCTTCTGCTGCGGTCATGCTGCTATCTAAAGTGGCAATGTTGCCATTGATAATTATGGTGTCGATCATTTCAGTTTTGTTTTTACATGCACCTAACAACAAGCAGAAAAGCACTACGTACAGCAATTGTTTTGACATGGTTTTTACAATGATTAAATACGAACCTACAACATGATGAGTTAAATAAGAAACCATTATTATGCGAAATGTTAAAGCACCCCAAATTAATGCCGGCTCCATGGCAGATATTGCCTTTTTGTTATTGGTATTTTTTTTAATTACCACTACTATTGAAAATGACGTGGGCATACAAACCGAATTGCCCGCTTGGGAGCAACCCGTAGATATACAAATTGAAGAAAGAAACCTGTTGAAAATATTTATCAATGGCAACAACGAGTTAATGGTAAACAACAAAGTGATGGATTTAAACGAAATACAAAACTTTACCTATCAATTTGTAGGAAATGCCCAAAACAATGTGCAGTGGGCCAGCAGTCCAAAAGAAGCCGTTGTGTCTATTAAACTAGATGAGGAAAGCAGCTATAAAACCTTTATCCATGTGTATGACGGGTTAAAAATTGCCTATCACCAATTGCGAGATGAAGCTGCCATGGAAGCCTACAATTTAGCATTTGATGATGTGACAAACCCTGAAAACAGGGCTTTTATAGCGGATTTGATTCCCATACAAATAAGTGAGGAGTTGCCTTTTGAGATGTAAGGAGCGAATTTTATTCAGTTATGAATTCGTTCGGGACTTGATAAATTGCATTCCGATAGTGATCGGACTTAGGAGAGTGGATTAATAAATTAAATTCATAATTTCCAAGGCTTTATACCAATAGTAAAAGATGGATTTATTTGGGTGTCGTTTTAATTTATGTAGAAAATTCCAGTCTGTATTTTGAATCGTTAATTGTTTTGTTTCTTGCGAAATGTAGTATTCAATAGGGGTTAGATTTTGGTGTAATATTTTGGCTGCAAGATATGCAATGCGTGCTGAAGCGGCCAAGGCATTGTCAATTCTAAAGTTGCCTACCATTAGAAAGCCAGAACCAAATGCCTTTATTCCGTTTTGTAGTTCAGTGAATTTTTGTTTTTCATCATCTGGGCCTTTTCCCTTTTTTGCCAGAATTGCGCAAGTGTCTATCGTGTCTTGCAAAACAATGTTGGGTGTTAAATCAGTTTTTTCTGCCTTGCGGTATTCAATTTCTTTTAAGGCAAAGGCTTCAAAACTTTTAGCTACAACCTTTATGTTTTCTATCTGCTCAAAGAGTTTGCTTAAGTCGAATAACTGTTTACAAATTTCCATAGAGAATGGCTGATTGTCTTTGCCTTTAAAATATGGAATGCCAACTGTATTTGGAGCAAAAGCGGTCAACTTGTCTCCAGTAATGGCATCAATGGTAGGTACTATAACCATTGTTTCATTTTCTGTTTCAATCCATTTGGATTGAATAGTTTTTTCTGTGGTTTCGGGGTAAATAACATCTTCAATTAATACATCTAAAAGTATGTTTCTGTTTCTCGTATTTTTCGTTGCAGTGTCAAATTTAAATGAATAGTGGGCTTTAGGAATTTCACCTTTGTAACTCCTACGTTCATCCAATTCAAAAGATTTAAAATTTGAAGTCTCAACAACCTTTACTAATATATCTTCAAGCGGTTTTTGCTTTGTATTGCAAATGATATCTATATCAATAGAAAACCTGTTGCCTTCTTCTAATAAAAGAACTAGGCTGGTGCCGCCTTTAAAAACAAAGTCAAGTCCATTGGTTTTAAGACGTTCCAATAAGTGCAGTGCATGTATCATTTTTTCCAGTATGGCTTTGTCTATTCGCTGGTGTGCGGCTGTTTTTTTGAAAGCTTCTAACCATTCATCTGTAAAACAATGTTCTTTTACCATCTCAATTCAGGTTTTGCAATAAGGTGTATATTATCTACTATATACCGTTTAATTTCTGTTTCCCTGTTTCTGCGCTTGGCATAGCTGAATAACGTTGTATAATTTATAGGGTATGTATTTAGAATATTGCTAAATACATGCATGAGTTCGGCACCTTGATAATAATAGAATAATTTTTTTTCAGTAAAAACGTCAACCAATATTTTTTCTATTTGTGGTGTATGGCATACTATGTTTTTTATTACCTGGTTGGTTGTGGGAGACTTACTAAATAAACTTTTGATTATTACTGGCCATTCACTTTCCGAAACATAGTATTCAATTGCTTTTTTATCGGGTTTTAAATAAAATTCAAATTCAAATTCGTCTTTTAAACGGTAGAATAAGGTATCAACAAATTCCTTTTCAATCTCAATTACAATCATCTTTTTGCTAGATTGATGTTTTGAGAATTCATTGAGCCATTGTGCATCCCAGATGCAATATTTTACATCTTCAAATTGCTCATTTATTGAATTGGCAAGTTTTAAGAGTTCTTCCGAAATTAATGGACTGTATACTGGTATATGTCCAATGCGGTATTTTCCCCGTTGTACTATAATTATTAGGTTCTTTTTTTTCAGGTCATATATTCTCCATCCAAAAGTTCCTTCTTTTAGATTGGGGTCGTATTTTTTATAGAATTCCAATAATTCTTCCCGGGTAAAAACTCCCTTGTCTTTAAAGGTTTCTATTAGTTTAGTTTCAATATATTTTAACATTACAATGCAAAAATACGCCATAATATTTAAAAAGTGGCGAAAATTGGAAAACAAATAAAGGACATTAAATGTGATTATTGGCAAATTTTGGGTAATGTTGAAGAGTTGTAACGGCTAAAAGACAATAATATAATTAAATCTGTTGTTGCCAAAGCAATATGGCATGGCTGTAGACTGCAAATAGTTGATCTTTTAAAGGGAGTTTTATACTTATCACGAATCAGCATCTCCTGCGGAAGACACTGATGGTGACTCATGTTCAAAAACCAGAGAACAGAGCATTTATCGCAGAAATGATTCCTATACAAATAAGTGAGGAGTTGCCATTTGAGATGTAGGTTGGGTGGCTTTCATTTTTTAACTAGGTTTTCAAAATCTATCTTAATTAACTCCCAAACTTTTCCCTTAAGGCAGTTTGGGGTAAAGTCATCATCTGCAACAGAAAAGTCAACTAATTTGGTTAACAGTTGATCTTTTGAACTGCCGAATGGATTTCTTTTTAAGTAAAAGTCTATTAACTCTTCCAATGTAAAAGTTTCTAACAACTCATGAATATCCCAAAAGTCTTTTTTTCTTCCACCATTCGCAATTACCTCAAATTTCATTGCTGCTACTTCTTTAATGCTTGAAAATCTTACCTTCTGTTCCAAGATGGAAGGAAAAACAAAAGGATCGGTATAAAATAAATCCAACTTTACGGCCTCCATTTCGCTGTTGCCAATAAAGTAAGACTTACCCATTCCTACAAATTCAATGGAAGAACTTGCTACATAAGGAAAGGTTTCATTTAACTTAGCTTCTAGTGCTGTAAAATTAAGACTGCCATATTCAACATCCGTAAATAAATCTATATCAATTGATTCTCTATGGCCTAATTGAAGGCTCAAACAAGTGCCGCCAACTATTCGAAAGCTTTTTAACTCATCAATTAGCATTAACTGTTTAAGTGCAGTCCAAAGCAAATCTGAAACGGTATTTAGGTATAGCCTCATTTGTTATGCGAGATTGTACGTTTTAATGTTGTGTGCAAATGAAGGCAGGAAACTACTATCAATCGATTTAATTACCTTGCAGATAGTTGCTCTACCATAAAAAGAAATCAATTCATTTATTTCGGTTTTATTTCCTCTTTCTAAAACCCTTTTAATAACAGCTTTTTTGTTTTTGTTCCAATCAATTTTATCAAAGTCGGTATCCCAAAAAAGTATGCTTCTTATTTTTTTAAGGTTTGGGCTAGTTTTTGTTGCAGCTTCTGCTGTTACTTTAACATCATAACTTGCTTGTAGCAACATAAAGTAATCGATATCGGTGCTAAATACTTTTGACAATTTAATGGAAAGGTTGGGATTCATATCTCTCCTTTTGTTAAGTATTGCGCTTATGGTTTGTTTATGCTCGCCAATAGCGGTAGCCAGTTCACTGCTTTTTAGATTTCGGTTGTTTAACTCCCATCTTAACAGTGCACCAGGATGTATCCCTTTAACCTTGTTTAATGTTGGCAACATGTTTTTAGTTTCTAATGTAAAGTTAGTTTATATATTATTAGTAAACAATATCGTTTACTATTGATGCAAGCATTATGCCAATAATTTGAGGAATGGGAATATTTACATCCTAGTTAATTCCAATACAAATAAGTGAGGAGTTGCCTTTTGAGTTGTAGTGTTAAGCGTTATTCTGTGCTTTTCTTTTTTAACATCAGCGCTATTGCGCCACCAGCTGCACCGGTTATTGCTGCCATAACTGTAACGCCAACAATCATGAATATCCAAGTGCCGGTTGTCATTTCGAATTGCAAATCTCCTGTATTGGGTTCACCAAATATTTTTGAAACAAATGAGCCAAGCGTAGATTCTAAGAAACCCAAAATTCCTGCACATATCAATCCAGCTATTATGTCTTTTTCTTTGGTAACCAAAAAACCTACTAACCCATAAATGATAAATGATATGGGAGATAAGAATGCATAATTAAAATCGAATGCTCTTGAAGCAATAGATCCTGAAAAGTTAAAAATTAGCATGACCAATATGGCAATCAATAATATTTTATGTTCTTTTTTCATGGGGTAGTTTTAACATTATACAGCATTGCCAATTGATTGATGAAGCGAATGTGGTTTTGACTCATTTATGCCGACTGATACAAATGCTGTTGAAACTCGATAAACAAGTTTTAAGTTCTGTTAGCTTTTTCCAACAATCATATTCGAGTTCTTCAATTGATTTTGACAACCTTAAAAGTTCTTTGTCCA
>Ga0114956_1002294_pt1 | contig 15035 bp, 14 predicted proteins | sample MaitaG_FD_87304 | JGI IMG/M metagenome (GOLD analysis project Ga0114956, IMG submission 87304) | Marine algal microbial communities from Maine, USA - Maine_Asex2 metaG | ecosystem: Host-associated > Algae > Red algae > Unclassified | place: Maine, USA | collected 2015-01-05 | reverse complement strand
ACCACTTCTTCATAGAAGAGGCCAGCACCAAAGCTCGCATTGACTACCATCATATAGCCATTGGGGTCACTACTATTATCTTTAATACTCAACCACCCATCAAAGATATCGGCCCATCCTGAAGTATTATTACTTAAAAAGTAAAAGCCATCAAAGGGTGGAGGCGTAGTAGTATACTCATATCCTGGAGCAATGTTGGGATCTACTTGGAGGATGTTATCTGTACCAGTGCCGAAGTCTCCTTGGTTAAAGATATTTTGTCCTATATTACCTTCACACTGGGAGTAAATAATATTAGTGTTCATCAAGTAGAAACAGCACAGAGAGAATAAGATTCTACATGAAGCCATTTACATATTCTTGATGATGGAGATGACTTGCTCTGACATTAAAATGATATAGACCACAACACATAGGACTACTACGATACCAAGAAGTCTAAGATTAGACTGATTGACAAGAGTTGATCGATAGTTTTTGTCGGACGGACTTATCCCAGATCGCAGCCCTTCTCTTATGTTGTGCTTGATTGATTCTACGTCTTGGTCCTTACCATCTTGGTTATATCTTGCTAGACGTTCTTGCAATGCCTCTTTCTCAGCATCGTAAAAGCGAGTCTTATAATCAAACGTCTTATGCTTTTGTCTGTACTTTAGATTGAACATCACAAGAGTGTTTTAGTAAGAAGAATGTAAAAATTAGTAGAGGTGTGAAGCAGGCTTCACACCTCTACTAATAAGATGCAAGTTAGAAAAGTTATGACCGAACACCTTTTCTTTTTATTATAATTTCTTTTTTGCTCTTATTCTTTAATGACTGTGAAGTGGCTTGATTCATTACTCAATTCAGATTGCAACTTGATAAAATAAATACCAGCATGTCCAAATTGTTGAGCATTTACTTCAAGTACATTGCTTCCTTTGACAGCGTGTAATTCTTGACTTCCAACGAGTCTACCTACGACATTGTAGATTTCTACTGAAAGTATCTGGTTTGCTGGAGAGTCAAGTGTAATCATCAGATTACTATGGAATGGATTAGGAGAGAGAGCGATGTTATCTAGTTTCTCTCTATTATCCCCATCTCTGAATTTGACAGCATGAGTATCTTCTTGAGCAATGTCACTTGCAACATCTACATTCAGTCCAGTTGACGCGGCTGCATCAACCAAGCTTGAGATATCTCCCTTAAGGAGAGCTAAGAAGTTGTTCTCTTCAAGAGTTGAATCAAAGTCCTCAATCTGAATCATAGAAACAAATTCGCCACTTTTATTTAAGTGCTTCACATCAATTGTTTTGTAATATTTTTCGATTGACTCTGGAAATTTTCTAAATCTTACTATTTCCATAAGGAGATAGAAGTCTGTCTCCTCTACGATTCCATTGTCATCAAGATCAGCAGCAAGCAACATATAAGGATCAGTCAGTTGAACATTACCCCAGAGGTGAGCTGAAAGAATCTCTGCATCTTTAGCTGTGACTAGGTCGACGTCATACGAATCTATTACAGGTTGTAGGGTGTAGTCACCCATTAACTCTATATGATCAATTGCAAAGGTACCATCCAGAGATGCATCAACATTGACTTCTGCTTGAGCGATAATTGTATCTATACTATTTATTATGATTGTATCATATAAGGTACCCAATACTAAAGTGCCATCAGCAAGTAATGTTGAGTCTACACCGATCTCTAGATAGGTAGTATCTTGAGTAAGAAGAGAGAGAGTATCAGTCTCTACACTCTTTAGAGAAACTCTTGCTTGTTGAGATTGACTCTCTAATAATGGTACAACTTCACCAGAAATTTGGTAGTCATGATTTTGACTTTCAGTAAGCTCTGCTGCACAATTAGGGATGTTGGAATTATTTTGTATCTCAAGAGTGACGATACAGTAATTTTGGTTGCCTAGCGCATCTGTAACGTACATATTGAGAGTATTGTCTCCAAGGTGGTCACATGTAAACATCTCATGTGTATGATTCACGTCAGGAGAAAATGAATATTGCAACATGCCTGAGGCACAGTTATTAGAGCTTCCTAGATCAAAGTCTTTGGCCCATATTTCTACCTTGCCATTATCAATCTCGCCGTCGCCATTCGTATCAACGCCACAGAGTACAGTTGTGATTTTAGCATAGCAATATGGGTTTGGACTTGCGATATTTTCAACCACAATAGTTTGATAGAAGAACTTCTTAAGGCTACATCCGTAGTTGACAACAAAGCCAACCGTGTGAGTACCGATAGGGTAGACACCACTTGCATTCACTCCAGGTGTATCTGCATAGGCAGAGTTGTGAGAGATTGTAAATTCTCCACCACAACTCGATGGAGGTAAATCTAATTCTGGTACTTCAACATACATGTCATGACAGTTAGTTGCTCCCACAATTAGAGTATCTAATTCTGTATGAGTAGGTACAGATGCATCTGAGACCTTAATTGTCTGATTAAAGAAGTATTCGCCGACACCACCTAGGTCTGGGTTATAAGTACACCAATCTATGATGTGCCACTTACGTAAAATCTTTTTGCATTGTGGTCCGAATATAAATTCAGTATCTGTATAGTTAGTACCAATCATTGCACATGGATTAGTATTGATATAAGAAGGATATCCAGTTACATCTGGCGAAATGTTGGGATTGCAACCTTCAACAGAGAGAGGACTTTCTGGCCATGTTACGTCTAACTCTTCACTATCTGGACCATCAACTGTGATGATCTGACTACAAGAGTATTGATTCCAGTATTGATCTTCTACTGTCCATGTCCTCTTGATGATTCCGATGTTACAGCTGTTGAGAAAGTACTCTGTAACAGGAGTCCCTGCATCATAGGTTATATAATTGGTAGTGTAGGTAGCATTACCATACATTGAGAGATCCCAGAGCTCATCCTTACAGTCTAGTGTGACAGGATCTGGACAATCGATAAAAAATGATACATCAGAAGTGGCTTTTAGACCGCTAGATAAGAGTAAGAATATCATTAATACCGACGCGAATTGTAGAGTTGTAGTTTTCATATCGCAAAGTTATATATTAAATAAAAATCTAATATATAAAACATTGACGGCAATCAAGGCAATAAATGTTAAAAACTGCTGAGAATTAGTGGTTTACCCTGTATTTGGAGCAAAACAGTTGAACTATTGGGAGTTTGGGCTCTCATTTTTATTTTGCCAAGAGTTGGACTTCTTTCCAGAGTCTCTCAAACTTATCAAGCCCAATAGTGTCTGGTTTGATTTGGTGGTTTCTTTCTCTGTGAGAGAAGACATTGATAAACATCCGTTCACCATTTCTTGTTTTGACCTTGAAATAACTCCCATCTCTTGTGCCAAATGAAGAGTAATTCTTTTCTCCTTCAAAGTCTTCAGGCGTAAACTCGGCTAGTATTTGTCTCAGTTGTGAAGAATCTATTGAAGTCAAATATTCCTTATTCGAGTCGCTAGGATTGGGACTTGTGATGCAATATTCAATTTTGTCATAATTTACCTTTAAGACCCATCGAAAGGATCCATGTCCTTTACCGTATGGTCCTAACTCTAACCAAAGGCCATCTTTTAAAATAGCTGTTGTCGAATCATTGGTCACACTCTTCTCATCTTGACTAAAAGTGATCCCAGCGCTTAGATAGCAGACTAAGATGAGTGTGATTGTTCTGAGCATGAATTAGATTTTTACCTCCTAGTTCCCAGCTGCCTTACACAAAGATGGAATGTACTCGTAAGCTGATTCCAAGCCAAGGCTTGCTGCCTTACGCATATCAGCACAGCCTTCAGCATATTGTTTGGTTGTGGTATAGATACTAGCTCTATTGAAATAAGCTTCTGCATGCTCTGGATTTTGTTTGATCGTAGCAGTCAGATCACTTTCTGCCTTAGACCACTCTTTCTGTTGCATGAGGAGAATTGCTCTCTTATAATAGTATTCTGATTTTTGACCTTCAGCTGCTATGATTCTATCATAGTCTCTGAGTAGATTTGTTTTATCATCCAATTTGGATGAGACATAGAGAGCATTTTTGAGAGCAGGTAAGTATGTTTGATCGATACTGATGACTTGCTCATAGACTTTACCCGCTTCTGCGAATTGTTCTAGCTTGAGATGTGCAGTTCCAAGCATGTAGTAATTGTCTCTGCTCCCTTTTTCTTTGCTTAAGTAGCTCTGCATCTGAGGGATGAATGCTTCATAATCTTCCATCTTATACAGAGCAAGACTCCGAGTAAGCATTGACTTGGTATCTGTAGGATTATTTTCTAAGTATCGATCGTATGCCATTGCTGCTGATGGATATTCTTGCAGTTTATAGTGACACATCGCCTTATACTTCCAGAGTTTATCTGACTTGTATCCATTGGCAAGTGCAAGATCCATATCAGCTATTGCATTTTCATAATTCTCTTCTAAGATGAGTAAGTACCCTCTATAGTAATATGCCTTCTCTTGAGTTTTGTCAATTGCAAGTGTTTCTGAAAAACTCTTGAGTGCAGCACTATTTTGCTTAGACTGCATTTCGGCATAGCCTTTATAGTAGAGTGCTTCTGGTTGCTCAGGTTTAAGTTTGAGATAGTTCGTGAGATCTTTGACGCCTTTATGATATTGTTGCTCTTGGATATAGGTGAGACCTCTTTGATAGAGTGCCTTATCAAATTTACCATCGAGTGCCACGGCCTTTGAGAACTCTGCAATTGCCGTTGTGTGATCATTTGCATTGAGAGCTTCTACAGCAGTATTGTAGTGATCTATTGCCTTGAGTACAGCATCAGATTGTGATTGAACTTGCGTAAATGTGAAGATGAGTCCAAATGTGAAGATGATAGCTCTCATAGGATTGAAATTAGTGATAAGTATAAATGAACTCAAGTTTGGTATTGTGAAGACTAAACGCCTACAAATTGTGCTTTCTTATCTCGCGGATAAAAATTAATTTTTTGGTAACACCCAACCATTTGACCTCGAGTCAATGTCTATGGAGATAGTAAACAGAATAATCTCTTCTTAGAATGGAAGGGGAACACTAACAATACAATTAAAATAGATACAATGAAAAAGTCAATTTTCTCACTGAGTACTTTGCTCATCTTATTCGCTTTAATCTTTCAATCTTGCCTTCAAGACAAGTGTGATGGTGTCAGAGAATATGTTCAATATGACCCTGTCTACTTGACTGTTGATCAGATTAGAAAAACGGTGACACTCGAAGCTCCGAGAGCATTGGAAAATCCTGGTAAGCTCTACATTTATAATAATATTCTCTTTATCAATGAGCAAGGTATTGGTATCCATATTTATGACAATAACGATCCGAGTAATCCAATAGACTTAGGATTCTATCCGATAGTTGGAAACTTTGATATTGCAATCAAGGATAATATCCTGTATGCTGATAATGTTATGGATATTATCTCATTAGACATTACAAATATTTCATCTCCAATCTTAGTCCACAGAGAAGAAGATGCCTTTGAAATGTATCCGTGGAATGACCTTTATTTAGGTTATTATTTAAGAAGTAATGTAGTAGAAGTATTTGATTGCAATCAAAATGCTTTCAATGATGGATTCTTTAGGGGTAACAATCTATTCTTAGAGAGTAGCATAGATCAAGTTGTATTTGATGCTAATACAACTTCTGAAGTTTCTAATACAGGCAGCGTTGGTGTCGGTGGATCTACTGCAAGATTTACAATAGTGGGTGACTACCTATACAATGTAGATCAGTCTAATTTGATGACATGGTCTATTGCCGACCAATTAGAAAAAGTCAATACCCACCATGTTGGATGGGGGATTGAGACTCTATTTCCTTATGAGGACAACCTCTTTATCGGATCAGCAACAGGGATGTACATCTATGATAACTCTAATCCAGAAAGTATCTTTCTCCTATCAACATTTGAGCATGCAAGAGCCTGTGACCCTGTTGTGGTAGATGGCAATACAGCATATGTCACATTGAGGAATGGAAGTGCCTGTCAGTCATTTATCAATCAACTCGATGTCATTGATATTAGTAATATCACCAATCCGACATTGATAAAGACTTATCCTATGACTAACCCACATGGACTGGCAATTAGAGACAACCTCCTCTATCTCTGTGAAGGTGACTACGGTCTTAAGATCTACGATGCAACTGACTCAGAGAAGATTGATAAGAACCAAATGGCGAATTTAGAGTCAATAAAGACGACAGATGTCATAGCATTACCTAACTCTATCCTCTTAGTCATTGGAAGTGATGGGTTTTACCAATACGATGTCAGTGATGTAGAGAATCCAAAATTGCTCAGCCACATCTTAGTCGAAGGGGAGTAATAGATCCATTCGATCATCAAACTCAATTACGGTACAATGAAAATTCAATACAAAATACTTTTCATACTTTCTGCTCTCATGGTCCTTAGTGGCAGTCTCTCTAGCCAAGATCTAGTCATCTTAAAAGATGGTAACTCGATCGAGGGCAAGATGCTTAAGTATGTCATCGGGAGTTATGTTATTGTGCAGACAGAAGGCGATACGCAAGTGCAAATTCCAACCAAATCTATCAAGTCTATTCTGGATGATGGAGCCTTACTTTATGGTAAAACCAAAAAAGTTAAGCAACTCAAAGAGAGAAGCCCGCTTCCAATAGATAAGTGGTACTTTAGTTGGGAAAACAAACTGTATCCAAATAATACTGATTCGGGATTGGGAATCAGTCTCAGTTACCTCTATCAATGGAAGCACTATCTCGCTGCAGGAGTAGGTGTTGGCTATGATAATTATAATTTTAGCCGGATCAGGGGATTTGTACCTGTCTTCATCCAAGCACGAAGTTATGTCAAAGATGCTTATAAGAGTCCATTTATAGATGTCAAGGTAGGCTATGGAATGGTAGGAAATAAGAGCGAACAAGTCATATCAAACACAGGAGGATTATACAATCAGACATCAGTAGGTTTGAGATTTGGCTCAGGAGGATTTAAGACCACAGTAAGTCTTGGTATTCAAGTCCAAAATAATGAACTCGAGGCATTTCATCCATGGAACGGTGGGATAATTACAGAAGATCGACAATATCGCCGATTTGTACTCAACCTAGGATTTTTGTTCTAACTTAGTCAAGTATGAATCTGCAAGAAGCAATACAAGGCTGTATCTCCAATAATCGGAGAGCCCAAGAGTGGTTATACAAGACATACTTTCCTGTCATGCAACCCCTCTGTAGACGCTTCTCAAGAGATGATGATGACATGATTACTTATATGAATGATGGCTTCATGAAGGTATTCAAGAACATCAAAGGATTGAAGGACACTGAAAAACTGGTCCCTTGGATGAAGAAAATAATCTATCATTCTATTTGTGACAACCTGAGGAAAGAAAACAAAAAAATAAGACTTCTCGAAATCGGAGACAATGATAATAAGCAAGATGCCGAAGCACTTCATCATCTCTTCGAGGAAGATATCTTAGCTCTGCTAGAGCAAGTACCAAATGCAAGCGCAGAAGTATTTATACTCTATGCTATACACGGATATACACACCGTGAAATCAGCAATCTCAAAAACATTTCAGAAGGAACGAGTAAGTGGCACTACTCCGAAGCACGTAAAAAATTACGAACACTTTTGACACAACAATTTAATCAATCTGTCTATGCAGTCTAAAGATAATTACACAAATCAAGAGTTACTCGAAAGGGGTTGGACAAACATGTCTGAACGCCTGGATAGAGAACTCCCACAAGTTTCTAAGTGGGATCTACCACTTTACTTTACAACAAGTGTCTCAATTCTAGTAATCGCTATGCTGAGTCTAACACATCAACACGACCAACCTCAGCAAGTAACACCTCTTGCATTAGTAGAGCAAGCTGATCAGGAAGTAGTATTGCAGAATACGCAGGCACAGAATACTCAAGCTGATACCAATGAAGAAACTCTATCTCAAGAAGTTAGTAACCAATCAATATTACAATCAGATAAATCACTAGAATTACAAGAAGCAATTCTAAGCAAGACACAAAAGACTAAGAAAGAAAATAGAAAGGCAACACAGATTACAGAGACACCCCAAAATTTTTCTAGACAGAGCACACCCCTTTTGGCTACGAGCCAAACCAACAGAACAACCGAACAAAAATCACGACCTGTCATCAAGCTCAGTGGCAAACACAATCCTCAGGAAGCGACCACAAATGCAATGGTCTCAATCCCAATTAACAAATCAAATCTACCAACTCGAGAGATCAGTGAAAGTAGAGATAGGGTAAAGACTCAAAATTCACGGACAGGTGGGCTGACTCTCTTGCCAAGGACTCCATTCTGGCAAATAGCCAGTCTCGATCTGGGAGTTAATTTTAGATTAAAAAAAGACATGGAACGCCGAGCCAATGCAATCAAAATTAATAAGAAGAGAAAGTTGATTCCTAACCTCAATGTTGGATATGTTTACTCTTTCTTAGCAGGTTCAGGAGTCAATGTTGGATTTGGAATGACGCATCAGTTGTCGGAGCAAAGCAAGTTTTCATTGGGTTACGGACTAGCCTATAAGCACTTTGGTAAAGTTGAATTGAGCAGTCTTTTTAAACCAGGTAGAAATGATCTGAATTCACTTGGAGATTCAGAAAATAATGATGAAGAGGCAGCAGCAAACGGTACAGTAGATAATCAATACTCAACCAAACAAGTTAGAACACTCATTACTGGAGGGAATCAACTTGCTCTCTCGATTTCTGCAGGGTATAGATTGCGACCTAGGGTATCGTTTGGTATCGGATCTACACTTCTCTATCAAAAGTTTAAGACTAGCTCATTAATGGAGACAATTGGACTCTCAGAATTTAATCCTCAAAGAGATGCAGAATTCGATTCACTCTTAGAGAGTCCTTATCGTGTGACTCTTGACCTAAGAGCAAGCTATCATCTTACTCCAAGGATTACTCTGCAACCTTATTGGCAAATAGAGCCATCTAAGTCTAAGTTGAGAGTTAACCAAGTAGGAATTGACTTTAGTTTTTTGTTGGCTCAAAAATAGTCTAGGCTCAATCTTACCAAAGACAAGGCTAATGATGCTCTAGATAGTCCTCAATTAGAAGGTCTTCATCTATTGATAGGTGTTTTCTTCCACTTAACTTAAAAATTCCTGGGTCTAATTAAGGAGGCAAAACTCACCATTATCACTCTTGTAAATGGTGTGTTTTTTCAAAAAATATGCGATTTTTAGACTGATTATCAGTCGATTACAGAGGTCTGTGTGAAAAACACAGTCAAATACTTGCGTAGCAAAAATGGTCAGACTACATTTGCAGCCGCTTAACAGCAAACAATTAAGAACTTTTATCTAAATAATTGGTAGTGAATACATTAAGTTATAAAACAAAATCTCTCAGACCACAAGACGTACAACGTAAGTGGTATGTAGTAGATGCCGACGGAGAAGTTGTCGGAAGATTAGCAACAAAGATTGCTGATGTACTCAGAGGAAAGCACAAGCCTGATTATACACCTCACGTAGATGGTGGTGATCATGTGATTGTGATCAATGCTGAGAAAATCAAATTTACTGGTGCTAAGTTAGACCAGAAAGAATATGACCACTACACTGGTTACCCAGGTGGTAGAAAGGTCAGAACAGCAAAAGAAATGCTCGAAAAAAGACCGGAAGCTGTCATCGAAAAAGCAGTGAAGGGAATGATTCCAAAGAATAAACTTGGAAGAGCAATATTTAAAAAGTTACATGTCTTTACAGGTGCAGATCACACTCACCAAGGACAGAAACCAGAACAATTTAATTTCTAAGATAAGATATGGAAAGTGTAATCAACACAATAGGCCGTAGAAAAGCTTCAGTAGCGAGAATCTACTTGAGTAAAGGAAGCGGTGCTATCACAGTGAATGGAAAAGACTACAAAGAGTATTTTCCACAGCAGAGCATCCAGCAGAATGTTACTGACCCACTTACAGTGATTGAAGTTGCATCAGAGTATGATGTCAAAGTCAATGTAAAAGGTGGAGGGTTCAAAGGACAATCTGAAGCAATCAGACTTGCTATCTCAAGAGCACTTGTCAAAGTGGACGAAGAGAATAGAAAGCCGCTCAAAGAAAGAAAATTCCTCACTAGGGATAGTAGAGTAGTCGAACGTAAGAAATTCGGTAAACCAAAAGCGAGAAAGAGCTTCCAGTTCTCTAAGCGTTAATATTTATTTGTTAATAGTAAAAAAGATTCTGAAATATGAACTTACCAAAATATAATGATCTGCTTTCGGCTGGAGTACACTTCGGACACCAGAAGAGTAAGTGGAACCCTAAGATGCTCCCATATATCTTTATGGAGAAGCAAGGGATACATATCATCGACCTCAATAAGACACTTGACTGCCTAGAGACTTCTGCTCAAGCGATGAAGCAAATCGCTAAGTCAGGAAAGAAAATTCTCTTCGTTGCAACTAAGAAGCAAGCTAAGGAAGTAATCAGTGAAGCTGCAAAAAGCGTCAACATGCCCTACGTAACCGAAAGATGGTTAGGAGGAATGATGACTAACTTCTCGACGATCCGAAAGTCTGTCAAGAAGATGAATACAATCGAAAAACTTCTCGGTGATAAGTCGGCAACGAGTATTACTAAGAAAGAAAGATTGACTCTCTCTAGAGAGAAAGCAAAGTTAGAAAAGGTACTAGGTGGTATCGCTAACATCAATAGACTGCCATCTGCAGTATTTATCGTGGATACATTCCATGAGCATATTGCTATCGCTGAGTCTAAGAAGCTTGGTCTGAAGACATTTGGATTAGTAGATACTAACTCTAACCCTAATGATGTAGATTTTGCTATCCCAGCGAATGATGATGCATCTAAGTCTGTCAAGATTGTAGTTGATTACCTAGTAGGCGCTATCAAAGAAGGATTAGACGAAAGAAAAAATTCTAACCCAGAGGCTAAAGCATAGTCCTCTGTTGGAGTTAAAAAAAACATTTATAAACACTTAAATAATAAGATAAAATGAGTGATGTAAAACTATCAGCTGCTGATGTAAAGAAATTAAGAGACTCTACTGGAGCAGGTATGATGGACTGTAAAAAAGCCCTCGTAGAAGCTGGAGGAGATTTTGAGAAAGCAATTGAAGTACTTAGAAAAAAAGGTCAGAAACTCTCTGTAAAAAGAGCAGATAGAGAAGCTAAAGAAGGTGTAGTAATAGCACAAGTCAATGCAGACCAAACAAAAGGGATCGTAATAAAGCTGAGTTGTGAGACTGACTTCGTAGCGAAGAATGAAGACTTTGTAAATATGACTAAGTCTATCGCTGACCTAGCACTTACTCACTTCCCTGAATCAAAAGATGCACTTCTTGATCTCCAGTTTGAAGGAATGGCTCTTAGAGATAAGATCACTGAGCAAATCGGTGTAATCGGTGAGAAGGTAGAATTAGCTAACTACGAAAGAGTAGAGGCACCAATGGTAGTTAAGTATATCCACATGGGTAATAAGGCTGGTGTATTGGTAGCATTGAATAAGGCATCTGAAGAGTTTGTAAATCCAGGAAAGGATGTAGCAATGCAAGTTGCAGCAATGAAGCCTATCGCTCTTAATAAGGAATCTATTCCACAGGAAATAATCGATAAGGAATTACGTATCGGTAAAGAGATTGCATTGAAAGAAGGGAAGCCTGAAGCAATGATCGAAAAGATCGCAACTGGTAAGCTCAACAAATTCTTCAAAGAGAATACGTTACTTGCCCAAGCATTCGTCAAAGACAATAAGCAAACCGTAGAAGGTTACTTACAGTCAGTTGACAAAGAATTGACAGTTACAGAGTTCAAGCATGTGAAGCTTGGATAATCTGATAAAGTAATATAGAAAGCGACTCTTCTTTTAGAGTCGCTTTTTTTATGTCTGATAACTTGGAATGAAGGATAAAATTTAGATAGCTTTACATTCAACATATAGATACCCTCAATTACTTAATAACCATCAACTCGGACTAGTCAATGTACAAACGAATACTACTCAAACTCAGCGGAGAATCACTCGTAGGTGACAAAGGATTTGGTATCGACCCAGAGATGATTCTGCACTATGCCCATGAGATTAAAGAATTAATAGCGAAGGAGATTGAAGTAGCTATCGTGATTGGTGGCGGCAATATTTTTAGAGGGCTGCAAGCTGGTGCCAATGGTATAGAAAGAGTACAGGGAGACTATATGGGGATGCTCGCAACTGTGATTAATGGGATGGCACTCCAGAGTGTCTTAGAGTCTGTAGGTGTCTATACAAGATTAGTCTCAGCGATTGAGATGAGAGAAGTGGCAGAGCCATATATTAGACGTAAGGCGATTAGACATTTAGAAAAAGGGAGGGTTGTTATCTTCTCTGGTGGGACAGGAAGTCCATACTTTACAACTGACTCAGCTGCTGCTCTAAGGGCAAATGAGATCGGTGCTGATGCCTTGCTCAAAGGCACAAGAGTAGATGGCATCTACGATAAGGATCCAGAAAAGCACGACGATGCAATCAAGTACGATTCGATCTCATTTACACAAGTGATAGAGAAAAACTTGAGAGTAATGGACATGACAGCATTTACACTCTGTAATGAAAATGATATGCCTGTTGTGGTGTTAGATATCCAACAAAAGGGAAATCTCATGAAGCTGCTGAGTGGAGGTAAAATAGGAACAACGGTAACGAGGTAAGCAATCTCAAAATCTCTTTTTACTTTCCAATAATATCCACCATGTTGTGGATAACTCATCTCTGATCTCTTCTCAGAATCTCATACCTTAGTGGTTTAACCAAATACCTAAGAAACTGCCTATGGCTGACATCATTCAGCTACTACCCGAGTCTATAGCTAATCAGATTGCTGCAGGAGAAGTCATCCAGCGGCCTGCATCTGTAGTCAAAGAACTCTTAGAGAATAGTATCGATGCAAAGAGTACATTTGTCCAGTTAGTCCTTAAGGATGCTGGTAAGACTCTGGTCCAAGTAATCGATGATGGTATCGGTATGTCTGAGACTGATGCTCGGATGAGTTTAGAACGGCATGCTACATCCAAAATCACAAGGGCAGAAGATTTATTTGCGATTAAGACGATGGGGTTCAGGGGAGAGGCAATGGCAAGTATTGCTTCGATTGCTCAAATGGTAATCATCACTCGGAATGCTGAATCTGAAATGGGTGTCAGACTTGAAGTTGCTGGATCAAAAATTAAGAATCAAGAATACTGTCAAGCGCCACGAGGTACTAATACATCTGTCAAAAATCTCTTCTTTAATATTCCTGCTAGACGTAAGTTTCTCAAGTCAGACCCAGTTGAGTTGAAACATGTGATGGAAGAGTTTAAGCGAGTAGCTCTTGCTAACCCAGAGGTAAAGTTTAGCCTTAAGCATAATGGCAATGAAGTCTATCACCTCAACGAAAAAAACTTAAGGAAGAGGATCATCAATATCTTTGGCAAGAATGTCAATGAACTCCTCGTGCCTATTGAGGAATCTACAGATGTACTTACCATTAATGGATATATTGGTAAGCCTGGTCTAGCCAAAAAAAGTAGAAGTAATCAGTTTCTATTTGTCAATAATAGATTTATTAAAAGTCCATACCTCAATCATGCGATTAAGCTGGCTTTCTCATCTCTGATAGCAGAAGACCATTCCCCATTCTTTGTACTATTCCTTGAAATAGATCCTAGTCGGATAGATATCAATGTACATCCGACAAAGACTGAGATTAAGTTTGAAGACGAAAGACTGATCTATCAGTATTTGAAAGTATCAGTTCAGCATGGCTTGGGTAAGTACAATGTCACTCCTAGTATTGACTTTGAAGCTGAGAATACATTGATGGGTAATAGACCCCATCCTAGTCAGCTAGAACATGGAAGCGTTGGAGGTGGTCCCACATTTTCGCAACAGCGTCAACTGTCTTCTACAGAGAAACAATCCTGGGAAAATCTCTATAAGCAACTTGGACAAGAGAGTATCATTCCTGACGAATCAATAGATGGTCAAGTCATCAGAATGCAAAGTGGAGCGGATAGTGGGGACTTACTGATCGCTCAAAAAGAAAATTCACAATCGCTTGGAATAGAGAAGCGAGCATATCAGATACATAACACCTATGTGATCAATCAGATTAAATCTGGTTACCTGATTATCCATCAACAATATGCACATGAGAGGATCATGTACGAAAAGCTGCTTAAGGCAATAGATTCGGCTGAGACAGTGACGCAGAATCTGTTATTTCCCATTACGCTGAATCTAAATCCTGATGAGGCAATACTATTGCAAAAGCTACTACCGTCAATCCAGAAGCTTGGATTTGTCATAGAAGATTTTGGTAAGCAGAGTTATATTGTCAATGGGGTTCCGGCTATCTTACAAGAAACTAATATCCATGGATTACTCATAGAGTTAATTAGTCTTTCTGCTGAGGAATTAGATTTCAACTCAGGAATCATCGAAGCACTCGCATCTAGTATTGCTAAGAATACCTGCCTCAAAAAGAACAAACAGCTGTCACCAGAAGAAATGACTAAACTTATTGATGAGCTATTCGCATGTCAAGTGCCATTCGCAACTCCAAGTGGAAAGAAATGTTTTGTCGAGATGGATCTCAATAGCTTGGAGAAGATGTTCTAATTGTAAATCAGTTAGTGAGTTAGTCAGTTAGTCAGTAGATAGTAGATAATAGATAGTAGATAGTGGTTAGTAGTCAGTAGTCAGTAGATAATAATAGTAGATAGGATAGTAGATAGTGGATAGTGGATAGTGGATAGTGGTTAGTTGATAGATAGATAGTTAGATAGAAGATTTGATCCCGTTATAGTGCCAAAGCACCAGAGTCTATCCAAGAAGCTCACGGATTGTATTCTGCTGCTTTATGCCAAAGGGATGTGTAACGCAGATATCGTTGACTTCGTGAATCACAGCTATGGAATCAAATATTCGACATCAGAAGTTTCAATAATTACCAACAGTCTTTTAGAGGATATTAAGACTTGGCAAGAAAGACCTTTAGAAGATCGGTATGCTGTCATTT
>Ga0114956_1002293_pt1 | contig 15036 bp, 9 predicted proteins | sample MaitaG_FD_87304 | JGI IMG/M metagenome (GOLD analysis project Ga0114956, IMG submission 87304) | Marine algal microbial communities from Maine, USA - Maine_Asex2 metaG | ecosystem: Host-associated > Algae > Red algae > Unclassified | place: Maine, USA | collected 2015-01-05 | reverse complement strand
ATTATTTTGTTTCTAGTTTTTACTTTGAAAGCACGAGTTTATCTGGATAAATGACTGATTTCAAAGTGAAAAATAGGAACAAAAGAAACAGTCAAGAATGTAAGTTTATTATTGAACTTTGCCGTACACTCCAAATGCTAATTTTAATTTCCTCTTAATTTTATTTCTTAAAACTCTGGGGCTGATCACTTCTATCGAATTTCCAAAACCTAAAATCAATCGTTCCAATTCAAAATTGAGATGTACTTTTATTTTAATCTGAATTCCTCCATTGGGAAATTTTTCTAAAACTTCCTGCGAATGATGAAATGGTTTAGTAATCACATAAGGTGCATTAGAACGGTCAATTTTCAAAACCACTTCCTTGCATTGTTCATCATTTAAAACGGTCACCCCAATTGTATTTTTATAATAATCATCTCCATTAAATTTCCCTTGAACATATCTGGTTTTCAAATCAAAATCAATTCCCTCGATTCGATCCAATGCTAAAGTCAATATTTGTTTCTCTCGATTTTTTTTCCCTACCAAAAACCAACGATTATTAAATTCTTTCAAAATATAAGGATGCAAAATAATTTCAGCGGCCTCTCTTGCCTTAAATGATTTGTATTTTATTTTTAAACAAATCTTCTTCAAAATTGCTTGATACAAAACATCTAAATGTTCCAATCCTTTTAATTTTTCATTTTTATCCAAATGAATGATCGACGATTGGGCAGTTTTTTCTGTGTAAACTTTGTCTTCCAATTTTTGAATAATTCCTCCCAATTCCGAAAACAACGAAAAATCTTTAAACTGTTTTAACATCTCCACCGTCTCCGATAAAATGCTCATATCATGCTCGGTCAAAGGAATATTGGTGATGGAATAATTCTCGTCCTCATATTTATAATGCTTCCGATCATACACAACAATCGGTGCATTGTAACCTAATTTATCACTTCGCATCATTTGAATATCCAACTGAATACTACGTTTGCTGACATTGACCTCTTTATTTTCATACTCATATAATGCCTCTGAACATTCATCAATCAAATCATCTAAAGTCCATTTTCGATAAGGATTTTGCAAACATTTATCAATCGTTTTGTAGCGAATAAGTGCGTTTTTATTGAGTGCCATGTTAATTAGTTGATTGGTAAATAGTTGATAAGGAAATCAGGCGTGATGTTAAACAATAATTTGAAAACCCGATTCCCTGATTCTCCAATTACCTGATTTTCTATTCAACAATGAAAAATTATTTGATAAAAATAAAATATTTTTTCTACTACGCAAAAACATTGCGTACTTAGTTCCCAACTTTGTTTTGTAATTAAGAAATAACAAACGAATTAAAAAATTATAAAATGAAAGAGACATTAAAAATCAACGGAAATACATTAATTGATTTAGGATTTTTTCCAGGAAAATGGTTTAAGAATGCTTTAAATCACATCAATGAAAATCAATTGGAAGGCGAAGCGATGTTAGATTATTTGGAACAATTCAGACGTGAACCTGAATTAGAATTACATGCTGAACCTATTTCTTTTTCCAAAAATATCAAAGCTGAAAATGAACTGGAAAAAGAAAATATCAATTCAGTTCTCAAGACCATGAATATCGTGATGAAAACTCCGACCGTAGTTGCAGGAGCAATTATGCCTGATGCTTGTCCGACAGGTGCGGGAACTATTCCGGTAGGTGGAGTCGTTGTTACCAAAAATGCGATTCACCCAGGAATGCATTCGGCAGATATTTGTTGCTCGGTGATGTTGACTGATTTTGGGAAAATAGAACCAAAAGAAATTTTAGACGCAGCATTTTCGGTGACCCATTTTGGGCCAGGCGGAAGAGAGCGAAATAATCAGTTTAGATTTCCAACTGAATTATTGGAAGCATTTGAAGGAAATAGAATGTTAAATGACAAGGATATGATTCAAATGGCGAGAAAACATTTGGGAACTCAAGGCGATGGAAATCACTTTTTGTTTGTCGGAAAATCTGCTAAAACTGGCAACACGATGATGGTCACTCATCATGGTTCGAGAGGAGTCGGCGCAAAACTTTTTAAGCGTGCGATGAAAATTGCAGAACGTTTTAGAAAAGAATTATCGCCTAAAACTTTAAAACAAAATGCTTGGATTCCTTACGAAACGGAGGAAGGAAAAGAATACTGGAAGGCATTGCAAGTCATCAGAAAATGGACCAAACAAAATCATATTTGTCTCCACGAAGCAACAGCAGCAAAGGCTGGAGCAATTGTGAAAAACAGATTTTGGAATGAACATAACTTCGTTTTCAAAGATGGCGATTTATTTTATCACGCAAAAGGTGCAACTCCTTTGGATAAAAAATTTATGCCTGATATTACTGGGCCTCGTTTGATTCCATTGAATATGGCTGAACCAATTTTGATAGTCGAAGGAGAGACGACTGACACAAATTTAGGTTTTGCGCCACACGGTGCAGGGAGAAATATGAGCAGAACAAGTCATAGAAAATCGAAAGGAGAAACGCCAATCAATGAGATTTTTGAAGAAGAAACAAAAGGATTAGATGTTCGTTTTTTCTCCAACGAAATTGACATTACCGAATTACCTTCTGCTTACAAAAATGCCGCTACGGTGAGAAAACAAATGGATGAATTTGGTTTGGGAAATGTGATTGATGAAGTGATGCCTTATGGTTCGATTATGGCGGGAAATTATAAAATCAATCCACCATGGAAAGTTCGAAGAGATAAAAAGAGAGCATTACGCAATGAGACTGCGTAGTTAAAACAACCCTACTAACCCGTGACACGGTTTGAAACCGTGTCACGGATATTTTCACTAAAAAAACAACTACGCAAAATGATTGCTCACTAATTACATAAATTTGCAATAGAAAAAAATCAGGTCAAGCATAAGTTACTTCCGAATCAACTTCGCCAAAAGACTTACTTATTCAATTACCTGATTTTTCATGGAGACAGTAGCTCAGTTGGTAGAGCGAATGAATCTTGTTTAATCATTATCTCAAAAGGTCAAATTAAACATACTTCGTGAAATTTAATCATTGGGTCGTGGGTTCGAATCCCACCTGTCTCCCCAAAAAGGTCAACATTTTTTTACTTCACAGGTTCGACTCCTGACTCTCGCAAGAGAGCATTTGGTAACAACAAATGATGAATTACCTTTTGAAATTAAGGTCAATTGCTTCTTACTTCTGGGCTTATGCCCACCAAATTACCACTTTGATCTAGAAGCAAGATTACCTGATTTTTTATTAAAATTTTAAAATTAAATTTTAATTATCATGAAAACTAATTTGTCAAAAATCGCCATCCGACAAAAAGCTATTTTCATTCCTAATGAATGGGTAGTCAATAAATCGGCATCTGAAATCAATGAAACTACAAGTATTTTAATGGCTAATTGCGTACGATTAGGCTTTTCATTTTCTGAAAATTTATTACATGCGATTAATGGAATTTCTCCAAAATCAAAATTGGAAATTTTCGAAACATTGAAAGAAATAACTGGTGTTAATAAAAATTGGACTCCGCTCGTGAAGCAATGGGATATCCCAACTGGCGAGTCAGTTGTGGATCATGTCATCACTTTTTTTGCCAATGTTTTCCAGTCAAAAAAAGGAACAACTTTGCCTTGTGGACACTTGATTCCAGATAATACTTTCCCGATGGAAAGATATAATGGTTGCCCATTTTGTGGAACGCCTTTTACTTTTGGAGAGTTGGATTATAACCCAAGCAGTAACAAATCGAAAGTACTTGACTTGTGGACGGAAGCAGATTTGCAAAAATATTTATTGGATTTATTGGAGTCTCCAGTTGCTTTGGATGCAACGCAAGTAGATAACTTAAAAGTGTTAGTGGCGGATTTTGATATTCCAAAAGAGGCAAAAATTGGCATCAAAGAAACCATGATAATTTTGATTGATGCTTTGGTCGAGGAAAATAAATTAGCAGTAGCAGGTGATTTATTTAAAACGCCAAATGACATTTTGAGATACTTGTGGTATAAGCATACAGGTTTTTTACAAATCATTGAGCCAAAAGTTATTGTTGCTCGAAAAGCAAAAAACACTCGAACTTTTCGTTCGAGCGATGCTGCCTTGACTCTTGCAAAATTGGAACAGGCAAACGAATTGAAATTAAAATTCACTAGAGCAGAGTGTCGAAAGTTTGCTACTTGGATCAACAACTTGCAAATGGATTCCGCAAAGCAATGCGAAATAATGCATCCAAAAAGAGGTATCTGGGTTCGAGTAATTCGAGCGTTGAGATTGACGGAATTTGCAAAGCGAAAAGGTTTTGAAAACTTAGCGGAATTGCTTGATTTATTTTATAACAAAGAGTATGAAGTGTGGAATGGAAGTGTGCAACATTACAAATTAAAAAGTGATGCAGAAAATACTTTTAAGTTGTTGAAGCAACGACCAGGTTTGTTCGCACGATCATTATTTTCGACGATGTTGTGGTTTGGAAAAGATATTACTATCCAACAATTTAGAAAAGTAATGGATCAAGTTCCAGCTCGTTTGATTTTCACATTGAATATGTATGCGGAAGTTTATTTTGATAAAAATGCCATGCGAAGTGTGAAACCACTTGGTGGAGTTTCCAAAAAAATTCCTGCGAACAAGTTGTTGAATCTTTACGCTGACGAGGAATTAATTACGATGCAATCCATGATTCAAGAATTGAGTTTGGATCTCATTATGAAAAATTTTGGAGAAGCTGAAAATGAAAATAAAACAATTTTTATTGATGCAGCATTGAAAAACATTCCAATCGCCATCGGTGATCGAAGTGAGCATATTCAAGATTTGCCTAGTGCTTTGATGGGAACTCGATTCCCGGTGGAAGGCGATACTGTTCGATTATTTTTGCAATGGGGAGAAGGTCTTCCTGCGCAACATTTGGATATGGACTTGAGTTGCAAAGTGGCTTACGAAGACAAAACTGAATTTTGTTCGTATTCACAATTGGTGATCCCTGGTTGCAAGCATAGTGGTGATATTCAAAAAATTCCACACATGGTTGGAACGGCAGAATACATTGATATTGACTTGAAAGATTTGGCTGAACGAGGAGCCGAATATGTCAGCTTCACTTGCAACGCATACACAAGCGGTGAGCTTTCTCCAAACTTAGTTGTCGGTTGGATGAATAGCAAATCACCAATGAAGATTTCTAAAAAAGGTGTGGCGTATGATCCAACAGCAGTACAACATCAAGTGCGAATTAAACAAAGTTTGACGAAAGGAATAATCTTCGGAATTTTAGATATTCAACAAAGAGAAGTGATTTGGTTGGAGATGAGCTTTGATGGACAAGTGGTTCAAAATATGAATTCAATTGATGTCAAAACTTTGTTGAAAAAGTTGGATGCTAAATTTAAAATCGGAACATTGCTCGAATTGAAAGCAGAAGTTCAAGGTTTGGAAATTGTCGAAGATGCCGCTTTAGCAGATGAAATTTACGATATGAATTGGGCATTGAATACTGCGGAGGTGAGCAAACTTTTTCTTAGTTAGCCCTACTATTGACTGGCTGCGAGCCAGCCTATAGTTTTTCTTCAAATATTTTTGCACACAAAAACCAGAGGCTGGCTCGAAGCCAGTCGCTGGTTACTTTTTTATCGAATCATAAATTACCTGATGAATATTCGGACGCACATTCAGCTGATAAATTTTCCGATTATTCCTGGTTGGAAAAACTCGATTGGAAAAAAAAATATAAATCAAATCATATTCTGGGTCCACCCAAACGAAAGTTCCTGTGTAACCTGAGTGACCATAACTTGAAGGACTCGCATCTTTTGCCACCGAACTTTTCGCGAAATTATATTCCAAAAGTGGCTTATCAAAACCTAGTCCTCTCCTATTTTTATTTTCTGGAAATTGATATTTTGTAAATTCATCAATAGATGATTTGGCAATAATTTGTTTTCCACCGTAGCTTCCTCCATTCAAATATAGTTGCATTAATTTCGCTAAATCAGTTGCCGTTCCAAACAAACCTGCATTGGCAGAAACGCCTCCCATCATAATTGCACCTTCATCATGTACCGTTCCATGAATCTGAATTTTCCGAAAAAAAGTATCTCGCTCCGTCGGAATAATTCTATCTTTTGAAAAAAAACGTGCTGGGTTATATGTCAAAGTTGTTGCTCCGATTGGTTCGTAAATTTCTTTTTTTAAATACGTTTCAAAATCCATATTCGTCAAGTCAGCTACAATTTCTGGAAAAAGATAGAATGCTAAACCTGAATATTTATATTCTTTCACTTCACTCACAGGTGATTTACAAATGGCTTTGTAAATGCGTTTTTTGTATTTTTTATGGAGAAAAAGATTGTCCGTAATTGCAATGTTATAATTTCTAGTTTGTTTATTTTTCAAGGTTCTCCATTTGTATTTTCCATTCTTTTTGATGGTCGTCGTCCAATAGGGAATCCAAGGTTTGAGTCCTGCTTGGTGCGCTAAAATTTCTCGATAAGTTAAGTCAGCTTTGTTTGATTTTTTAAATTTCGGGAAATAAGTTTTGAAAGGTTCATCTAGTTTAAATTTTCCTTCGCCATGTAATTTCATCAAAGCTGGCAAAGCAGTCGTAATCTTCGAAACCGATGCAAAGTCGTATAAATCAGTTAGTTGTACATCTTTTTTATTCTCATAAGTATGAAATCCGTAGGCTTTGTGAAAAATGACTTTTCCACTTTTTGCTACCAAGACTTGCATACCGGGGAAGGCTTTTGCTGCGATTGCTTCGCTGGCGATAGAGTCAATTTTTTGATGTAAAAAAAGAGAATCCATACCTACCGATTGAGGTGTATCAAAACTCAATTCATTACTTTTAGTAGTTTTTGAATCAAACGATTCTCCAAATAATTCTGTTTGTGAAATACAGAAATTCGAACTTGTGATTAAGCAAATGATTGCCAGAATTACTCCTTTATTAATCCGCATTTTTTTCAATTTATTTTTTTCAAAAACTATTTAATTAGGTATCGGATTTTTACATACACGTTTACTAAACTTTGACCAACCAAAAATTAACTCCTCAAATAAGACGCACCATTAATATCCAAAATCGCCCCCGTCATAAATTCCGTTCCTTCCGATGCTAAAAACAATACACCTCTCGCCACTTCCTCAGGTCGAGCAACTCTTCCGAGTGGACTTTGATTTCTGATTGCTTCTCCCTGTGCGCCATTTAAAATTGGAGCAACACGATCCGTTTCGATAAATCCTGGCGCAACTGTTCCAACAAATATATTCCACTTCGCTAGAGCCATGGCGAGTGATTGACTCATCGCATTCATTCCAGCTTTACTTGCACCATAGGCAGGCATGTCAGGTTCTCCTCGAAAAGCACCTCTAGAAGAAACGTTGACAATTCGACCACCGCCAGTATTTTTCATTTGATGCGCTGCGCAAAAACTAAGATTTGCAGCAGCTTGCAAATTTACAGTAATTGTTTCATTCCAAGCCTGTTGCCACTCTTTATAACTCACTTCAGCGATTGGGTGATATTTGATTACCGCAGCATTATTTACCAAAATATCAATTCTCCCAAATCGCTCGACGACACTTCCTAACAATGCTTTTACGGAATCAGGATTTTTTAAATCTGCTTGAATCGAAAAATGACCTTCACCTGTCAACTCCAGAATTGTTTGTTCGGCGGCTGCTTTACTTGTATTAAAATGGACCGCCACTTGAGCGTCAGCTTTGGCAAATTCAGCTGCAATCACTTTTCCAAGACCTCTCCCCGCTCCTGTTACTAATATTTTTTTATTGGTAAAATCCATAATTATTTTTTTTGATGAAAAAAGAAGGTAATTTAAAATCAATTGTTCAATTTTTTTCTATTTTTGCAATCCTTCTACAAAAAAAAGAGTCTGTAGCTCAGTTGGTTTAGAGCATTACCTTGACAGGGTAGGGGTCGGGGGTTCGAATCCCTCCAGACTCACCAATTAAAAAACCTACTTCGATTAATTTGAAGTAGGTTTTATTTTTGGTGGATGACACTTAGAATTCATAGTTGTAAATGTAATATTATAATTCCATCTTCATTATACGTTTTCGAAATCCTCCCCTCCTCTATCAACAAATCAACATAACCCAACACCATAAACATCCCACTAAAATCTGGTGGCATTTGTTGATAGAGATACATTTTTCGATTGATTTGGTAAGGAGTTGAAAACCCATTTTTTATCGCTGCAAAACATTCCTCTTTTCGCATTTCGATTCGTGCTAATTGTTTTTCGATCATTGCATTTGCATCTACGAAAACATTTCCATGACCTGGATAAACTGTTTGAATATCCAATTTTAATAATCGCTGAAATGAAACCAACAGTTCCTGCAAAGAGCGAGTAGGTTGCCCTATATTATTTTTATCTTCTACGATAATCGGCATCGGCGTAATTGGTAGTAACATATCACTCCCAAAAATTCTTTTTTGCTCTTTTTGTAAAAAAACGAATTGGTTGGGACAATGCCCTGGTGTATTTAAAATTTCCCAATCCTTCTCTCCTATTCGCAGCGTTTCCCCTTCTTGATAAAAATGAATTCGATCCATTGATTCAATCTTTCTTCCCAACATTTCTCCTTCGAAAAAATGAAAAACTTTCGCTAATTGTTCTTTTGGGAAACCTAAGGATTTAAATAATCTAGTATTAAAACCCACTTGCAATTTCTTCATTTCTTCTGGTTGAAAAAACCAACCTTCGATAACTTTGGGGACTCGAATAATTGCATCTGAATGAGCCATGATTTCAGGAAGTAATCCAATATGATCTCGATGTTCGTGAGTGATAATGACTTGATCAATATCACTTATTTTAAAACCATGTGCATTGATTTTTTCTTGCAGGAGTTGCCAATTTTCTTTAGAATATAATCCACAATCAATTAAGGTTAATTGCTCCCCAGGAATGAGATAGCAATTGACAGTCTGGAACATTATTCCTAAAGGTATTTCAATTCGTATGGGTTCGATTAGCATTTTTTTTCCGTTCTTTGACAAATCCCGTAATTGCGATTTTCCTAACTTGTATTTGCTGTTATTTCAAAATACGAGAAATACAGGTAATACCTGACTAACGTTAAATACCATTAAGTCGTGCCTCCCAAATATCACAAAATCTTGTCCCCCGTGCAAGTATTGTTATAAAATGTTGTTGAGGAAAAAATGTTCATTGAAGTAACGGTAAAAAAACTAGGTTGGGGAGGTAAATCATATGCATAAGTGAGAAAAGTCACAGTATCATTTGTGAGCTTTTTTTTGTAGAAATTTCGGTGTGATTTTGTAGGGAAGATAATATAGGCAAGAAAAATTATTGGAACAAATTATTTCAATTAAAGTTGACATCATATTTATCAAAGAAACGGTTCAAGTTCTGAATTGCATTCGTAATCCCTCCTTAAATAAAACCTCTATCAATTGGATGAAATGGAAAGAAAAGTGAAGAAAAAATAAAAATGTTTTAGTAGCTCTAAAAAAAACCCGCAACCTATTGATAATCAATTAGTTACGGGTTACTGTGGTGATCCCACCAGAATTATTCTCATATAAGTTACATACATTTGTTTTTACTTAAAATACTGACTGCCAATTATTTACATATTTAATTAAAACAAAACAGAGCAAAAAAAAGCATCAAAAACACTAATTTGTTTTAGTAAATGTTTTAGTAATTTCATTTTTTTGCGTACATTTATAGTAAGCAAAAATAACATATTATGGCAACAGTAAAACTCCTCTTGTATGATTATTACAAGAAAAAAGATTCCAACAAATCTCCACTTTACATCAGAATAATTCATAATAGAAAACCTAAATATATTGCTCTTGGCATTACTGTCAATCCTAAAAAGGATTGGGATGCCGGTCGCCTTAGAGTAAAAAAATCCTACCCGAATGCGACCAGAGTCAATAACTATATTGTCAAAAAATTGGCAGAAGCAGAAGCACTTGCTTTAGACCTAGAGACCAAGAACATATCCCTTTCTTCCCAAAGAATTCGAAATGAAATCTTTGGAATTCCATCTGGAGATTTCATGAAATTTGCATACACAGAAATCAAAAGACTTGAACAAAAAGAAAAGATTGGAACTGCCAATCGTTATAGAACTGTCATCAACAAACTAAAGAGATTCCTAAAAGGAAAACCTTTTACCTTCGAAAGTTTCAACGTTGCTTTTTTACATGATTACGAAGCACATCTTAAACATATTGGAAATCATACCAATACCATTCATGCAAACCTCAAAGCGCTTAAAACCATTTTATACTTAGCCATCCGAGAAGACAAATTACCACAAGAGAAAAATCCATTTTTCAAATTCAAATTGAAAAAAGCTCCTACTAAGAAAGACAGACTTACTATGGAGGAAATCCTTAAAATTGCAAATCTCCATATTGAAAAAGATATTTTACTTTTTCATGTACGCAATGCGTTTCTTTTTTCATTCTATTGTGCAGGCATAAGAGTTGGTGATTTGATTCAATTAAAATGGAAGAACGTTGAAACCATTCTTGATTACCAAATGGGAAAGACTAAACAATACAGAAGACTTAAACTCGTCAGACAAGCGCAAGAAATTTTAAAAATTTATCGCTCACCTGATAATCAACCTACTCATTTTATTTTTCCATTTCTTTGTAAGGATACTGATTACTCTAACGACAAATTTCTTCATAGCCAACTAGGTTCTAAATCCTCTCAGATTAATAGAAATCTAAAAATCTTGGCAAAGAAAACTGAAATTTCAAAAAATATTTCGTCTCATTTAGCTAGACATTCCTTCGCTGATATTGCTAGGAAAAAAGGAATCGCTATTTACGATATTAGTAAGGCACTTGGTCACTCTAGTATTCGAGTTACGGAAAAATACCTTTCTGATTTTGATGATACGACACTTGATGATGCGATGGATAAGATTTTTGGATAGGATTTGAATACCTTCTCGCTTAAAACTATATTCCTATAAACTGAAATTTATGCTAAGATTATTAATAAGGGTTTGGATTGGACGATAGATTTATTTGATGACTAAATAAAAACCAATTCAAATTTTCAACCCCAGTTTTTGATTTATAGGGTTCTTTTATGAAGTCCTCTTTTTAATTGATCCTTCACTCATTGAATTTAATCATCTGGAAGGTTTTATTTTTTTTTAAGAATGTATATGATAAAACAACTTCACTTATTAATTTCTTTTATTAGAGATTATAATTAGTGAAAGTTCAATAATAACTTGAGTCAGAAGGCGGAGTTATTGTTGAACTTTCACTAATCTCAACTGAAAAACATAATAATCTACTTCAATAAAATAACCGTCCCCGTCATTATATCAGTTGCTCCATTTATAAATTCAACATCTGCCTTCCAAACATAAGCACCTTGCGGCATTAGTTTTCCTTTGTAAAAACCATCCCATGATTCACTTGGTTGTTCTCCAATAATTTCTTTTGACTGCCAAAGTAATTCTCCCCAAGGGGAAAAAACAGAAATATGATATTCTTTCAATCCAATTCCTGCTGGTTTAAAAAGCCGAACATCGCCAACGCCTGTTTCAGGAGAAAAGGCATTTGGAACATATAATCCATAAAAATAATTAGGCATAACAGGGACCGTATACATGGCAGTACAACCATTTTCATGGATGGCAGTTAAGCTAACTAATTTTTCACCGTTAGTGATATATTCATGTATCGGTTCAAATTCGACAGAAGTATTTCCATCTCCAAAATCCCAGATATATTCACTTGCATTGATTGAGCCATTGTTAAATCCAATAAACCCTTTCATCATATCTGTCCAGGTAAAAAATGCCGTTGGACTTTCTAAAATAGTTACTGCACCTGGAATAAGTAAAGTGTCGAAACATAAATTATTATTTCCCGAAATCAATTCTACATCATACACTCCTTGCTGCGGATATGGATGAAGTGGATTTTCTTCGGTAGAAAAGTTTCCATCGCCAAAGTTCCATTCCCAACTATCCGCAAAAGGATCAGTACTAAAAAATTGAACCGTATCTGGCTCGCAACCTTCATATTGGAAGGGATCAATTTCGGCAAAAGGTTGTTCATTGACTGATACCATTTGGGTAGTAGTGTCAAGACATCCATGAATATTGGCAACAATTAGTGATACTTCAAATTCTCCTTCTGTGGTATATTCATGGCTAGGATTTGTCTCATCTGAAATGGTTCCATCACCAAATTTCCAATCAAAGTCTAAAGCATCAGATGACCCTGTGAATGTGGCAAATAAAGAATCTGGTATTCCACAAAAAATATTTTTATTTAATTCAAAATCACTTATCGGATTAGGATTGATTTGCACTTCTAATGTTAAAGTATCGTTTGGACAACCATTGGTATTTATGGCAATTAGACTCGTTAAGTAAGTTCCTGCATTCAAATATATATGGCTTGGAAATTCATCAGTACTGGTATTTCCATTTCCAAAACCCCATTCATATTGATTAGCATAATTAGACACATTGGTGAAGTTAATTTCCAAAGGTTCACAGCCTACATAATCATTTAATGGATTGGAGATGAGTGCTTCTGGCGTTCCCAATACTGTTATCGTTTGAGAAAAAGTGTGCTGACATCCAAAAGCATTTTCGACAGTCAATGAAATAATTTGTTCTCCTGTATCTACTAATAAAACAGTAGGTTCAAAGTCAGTATAAATTGTTCCATTCCCAAAATCCCAAGAATATGAAACCGCATCAATTGATGAATTATTGGTTACAACAATTGAATCTACACCACTACAATGTTCTTCAGCATCAGTTTGAAAATCACTTGTAGGTATATCATGTACAATAATATTTACTATAGTCGTATCCATAAAACAACCAAAAGTATCAGTACCAATTAAAGTCACACCATAAGTTCCTGGCGTATTAAAAGTATGAATAGGGTTAGTTTCATTACTCGAATTCCCAAAATCAAATTCCCATTCATAATAAGTTGCACCAACACTTGTATTCATAAAATTAATAGTCAAAGGAACACAACCATCCGTCGCCGAAGGAGTAAAACTTACTTCTGGATTCCCCAAAACTTCCAGCGTACTTGTATAGGTAGCAGGACATGCATTCACCGCCGAATAACCGGTATAACTTACATTATATATTCCTGCAACTGCAAAAATATGAGTAGGTGAACTCAACGTATCGCTGGTTCCATCTCCATAATCCCAAACACCTCCAGTCAAGTCAATAGAGGTATTGGTAAATGTAATTGGCTGACCTTGACATACATATGGAGCATGAATAAAACTAACTTCTGGTGCAGGCAAAACTTCTATTATGATTGAATCCGTATCAAATCCACAATTAGCGGCATATTGATAAACTGTAAAAATTCCAGCATCATTAAATGTATAAATTGGATTCTCATCACTCGATCCATTTCCATCTCCAAAGTCATAAGTAATCGTTGCGCCTGGCGTTGAAAAATTGGTAAAAGTTACCGTTAGTGGTTGACACCCTTTGGTGGTATCGACTTGCATAAACGCATCCATGTCAGGTGGAAAAACGGTTATCGTTTTGGAAAGTGTATCTGACCCACAAAAATTATTAGAGATAAGGGTCACTTCATAATAGGTGATTGCCGTATCGCTCGTGGTAAATATTTGATTTCCCAAAAGACTATCCATGCTTAACAAAACACCATCAACATACCAAGCATAGGTTTCTGGATTTCCCAAAGTAAGATTCGCAAATTCAATTTCTAGCGGAGAACATCCATCATCTACATTCGTTCCCATGATGACTACAGGTAACGGAAAAACGGTGACCGAATCATAATGATAAATGGTTCCGCACTCATTTGTAACCGCTAGTTCAATAATATACGTGGTGTCGTAATTAGCTTGTTGAAAAAAAATGGTTCCTGGATTCTCCTCAGTACTGGTTTCTCCATTTCCAAAATTCCACAAAAAGGAAATGGAAGTTCCAAAGCTTTGATTACTAAAATTCACTTCCAACACCGCACATCCTTCTGTAACATCCGTATCAAAAAATGCTGTAGGCGGCTCGGTTACAAAAACTTCTATTTCAAAAACATCTACACAATCCTCACAAGAAAAAGTTGTAAGAGTAATGTTATATGTTCCCGTTGAAGTATAGGTATGAGTGGGCGTTTCGGAATTAGAGGTAGTTCCATCTCCAAAATTCCAACTGTAAGTACAACCATTTTGTGATAAATTATCAAATACGATTGGTTCATTTATACAAGTGGTACTTGTGATTTGAAAATTTGAAACAGGCAATGCATTCACCGTCAAAGTAATTTCATCACAAGCCTCACAACCCAAATTTTGATTTTCCAAACAAGTAATAATCTAAAAGGTAATATTCCAGATTTTAGTGATAATTGTCCTATTTTTAGTGGATTTCATCTTTATGGAAACCGGTTTACATTTGAAAATATATTACCATCAATAAATGAAAACCAAAATATAATTAATCAAAACGCTATTAACTCTTTTTCCATATTAAACTATCAACCTCAAGACTCCATTTTCAAAGATACCATAATCAATGCCACCCAAGGACAAGATATTATCATCGACCTCCTCATTGACGATACCGTCACCACCAATCAGTACGAATGGCTCAAGGATGGAAATACTTATACAACTATCATGGGCAATAATAATTTAGAATTCCCCAATATCCAACTCATCGATACTGGAATCTACACCGTCCACATCACTAACCCTGGTGCACCTGAGTTAACTTTGAGAAGTTACCCAATCACTATTAATGTCATCCCTGACTCTTGTGATTTTACTTGCCCGAGCACACTAGTCTTACCCATCTCAAATAATATCACACCGAATACCATTACTACAAGTGATATTTCTACTTGTAATAATGCCACTTTCCAAATCGAAATATTTAACAGCCTTAACCAATCTATTGCAATATCTAATGACTCAATTCTTAATGGTTGTAATTTTGTAGGACAAGACTTGACCGTCACCCTTACCGATACAAATT
>Ga0114956_1002291_pt1 | contig 15049 bp, 9 predicted proteins | sample MaitaG_FD_87304 | JGI IMG/M metagenome (GOLD analysis project Ga0114956, IMG submission 87304) | Marine algal microbial communities from Maine, USA - Maine_Asex2 metaG | ecosystem: Host-associated > Algae > Red algae > Unclassified | place: Maine, USA | collected 2015-01-05 | reverse complement strand
AGCCATGGCGTTGGAAGAAGCGGTACTCGGAGCAGTCATGCTCGACAAAGATGCCCTTCCTGTTATCATTGATATTTTAAGTAAAGAAAGTTTTTATACGGAATCGCACCAAGCGATTTTTACAGCCATGCTTCGTTTGTTTGAAAAGTCTCATCCTGTTGATTTATTGACGGTGACTGAAGAGCTACGAAAGTCTGCGGAGTTGGAGAAAATTGGCGGCCCATATTATTTGGTAGAGTTGACAAATCGAGTGGCGAGTGCTGCGAATATTGAGTACCATGCGAGAATCATTTCCCAAAAACACATTCAAAGAGAGTTGATTAAAGTATCGACGAACATAATTCGAGATGCTTACGAAGATACAACTGATGTGATTCAATTGTTGGATGATGCGGAGCAAGGACTTTTTAACATTACTCAAAATCACATGAATAGTGGTTATGAGACAATGGGAACTTTGGCTTCTAAAGCATTAAAAAGAATCGAAGAAGTTTCACAAAAAGAAGAAGGGCTGACAGGTGTTCCTACTGGTTTTACAGAATTGGATCGAATTACTTCTGGTTGGCAACAGTCGGATTTGATTATTATAGCAGCCAGGCCGGGAATGGGAAAAACATCTTTTACACTTGCCTTGGCTCGAAATGCAGCGATGGATTTTGGAAAAGGGGTTGCGCTATTTTCTCTGGAGATGTCAAATATACAGTTAGTGCAAAGATTGATTTCGATGGAAGCAGAAATCTCAGGTAGTAAAATGAGAAGTGGTCAACTCGAAGATTATGAGTGGACGCAACTCAATGGAGTGATTGAAAAAATGAGTGAAGTGCCGATTTTTATTGATGATACGGCAGGGATTAATATCTTTGAATTGCGAGCAAAATGTCGTCGTCTGAAAATGCAACATGATATCCAAATGGTCGTGATTGATTACTTACAGTTGATGAGTGGAGGCGGAGACAAACAAGGAAATCGAGAGCAGGAAATTAGTATGATTTCGAGAGGCTTGAAATCTTTGGCAAAGGAATTGAGTGTGCCGGTGATTGCACTTTCACAGTTGAGTCGAGCCGTGGAGACGCGTGGAGGAACGAAGCGACCGCAGCTTTCGGATCTTCGGGAGTCTGGTGCAATTGAGCAAGATGCGGATATTGTTTCATTTATTTATCGACCTGAATATTATGGAATTTTGGAAGATGAAGAAGGAAACTCACTCAAAGGAACTGGGGAAATTATTATTGCAAAACACAGAAATGGAGCATTGGATACCGTGAAGTTAAGGTTTACAGATAAGTATGCTAAGTTTACGAATATGGATGATCCTGACTTCAATGACATTCCTGCTTTGCCACAAGAAAATATTATTACTCGATCTTCTCGAATGAATGATGAAGATATTCCGTTTTAGGAAAAATGAATATCCAATAACCAACAAGGAATATCCAATATCGAAGCTTCGAAAGTGCTAATCATTTTGGGGACAATTGGACATTGGATATTCCTTGTTGGATGTTGAATATTCAAAAGTTCTTAAATTGACAACATTAAATTTGAAGCTAATCTCTGATATGAAATAACACTATGAAGAAACCATCCAAGAAAGATTTTTTTTCCAAAAAGAAAAGCCCCAACTCAACCAACTTTCCAACCAATATAAATTTCGACAACCTTAGACTGAATAAATTCATGGCACATTGCGGTGTCGGAACTCGCCGTGCCTGTGAAATTTATATCAAAAAAGGATTGGTAAAAGTGAATGACGAAGTTGCAACAGAAGCAGCCTACCGAGTACAAAAAGGCGATGTGATTACCTACGAAGGAAAGGTCTTGCAACTCGATAAAAAATACGTGTACGTATTGTTAAACAAACCCAAAAAGTATGTTCCTACATTCGAAAAATTGGAAGGGGAGAAATCATTTGCCAATATTTTTTCAGATAAAATAAAAGTGGAAATCAAGCCGATTGGGAATTTAGCTAAAGCATCTTTAGGATTAGTCTTGTTGACTGACGATGATGTTTTGCGAGTTAAATTTTCCAATCCAGGGCATCCCATTCGTTCTATCTTTCATTTGATTTTGGAAAAACCGATGTCCGTAGAAACACGGCAAGAAGTAGAGAAAAGTTTAATTGAAAAATATCCCAACATCCACACTTTGAGTCACGTAAAAGGAAAAGGAGAAAATGAAATTGGTATCGAATTAAAAGGAGGAACAGATGAAGAGATAAAAAAGATATTCGAAGAAATTGATTTTCCAATCAAAAAAATTGATCGAGTATTTTTGAATGGTCTGACCAAAAAAGATTTGCCACGAGGACGATTTCGATTTTTGACAGAACAAGAAGCGATTTTTTTAAAACACTTCTAATGTAGTCAATCTGTTCAGTAAATTGAAAAAAGATATAGCGATTTTTCCAAAAAGAATTAATGAAAAAAAAAGGACACTCCGAAGAACTCGGCATCAAACCCATAGGACAACTCCTCCGCTCACAAGCCATCCCCGCTTCGATTGGAATTCTCATCATGTCCGTCTATGGAATCGTTGATACAATATTTGTAGGTCGGTGGATTGGTTCGATGGCGATTGGAGCGATTACGGTAGTCCTTCCGATTACTTTTTTGATTGCGTCGATAGGAATGTCGATAGGAATCGGAGGCTCATCTGTTATCTCCAGAGCACTCGGTAGAGGCAATGAAAAAAGAGCTTATCAAACCTTTGGTAATCAAATCACCCTAACTTTACTCATCGCCATTTCAGTAGTAATTTTTGGATTATTTTTTCAAGAAGAAATCTTACAAGCCTTTGGAGGAAAAGGAGACATCCTTCCTTATGCCAAAATATATTTTCAAATCGTTTTATTAGGAGTGCCATTTTTAGCCTGGGCAATGATGGCCAATAATGTGATGCGAGCATTGGGGCAGCCCAAAATGGCAATGGCCACCTTGATCGCACCAGCCATTGCCAATGCGATTTTAGATCCACTTTTGATTGTTTATTTTGATATGGGGATGGCTGGCGCAGCTTGGGCGACGACGATGGGATATGTGGCAAGTGCTGGTTTTACGATTTGGTTTTTTGTAAGTGGAAAATCAGAAATGGAATTCTCGTGGGATTATTTAAGCTTACGTGCAGATATTGTTAGAGAAATATTTTCCATTGGAGGAGTGACATTAGCACGGCAAGGAATGATAAGTGTTTTGTCTATCGTGTTGAATAATACATTGTATAGCTATGGAGGAGAAATGAGTTTAGCGGTTTATGGAATCATCAATCGGGTGATGTTTTTTGCGAACTTCCCTGTCTTGGGAATGGTGCAGGGATTTTTGCCAATTGCAGGATTTAATTATGGCGCAAAAAAGTTTGGTCGAGTACGAGAAGTTATTTTCAAATCCATCGGCTGGGGAACAAGTATTTCGTTTATCATCTTTGCTTGTATCTTGTATTTTGCCAAAGAGCTAAGTGCTGTTTTTACCAATGAACAAGAAATGATTGACCAAACAGCACCTGCTTTGATTGCTGTCTTTTTGGCAACGCCTACTTTGGTCATGCAATTAATTGGTTCTGCCTATTATCAAGCGATAGGGAAAGCATTGCCAGCCTTGTTTTTAAGTTTATTGAAACAAGGAGTATTTTTGATTCCATTGATTTTGATTTTGCCGAGGTATTTTGGATTGGAGGGTGTTTGGTATGCTTTCCCGATTGCTGATGTGGGAACTGCGATTATTAATTTTTTCTTTTTGAGATATGCGTATCGGAAATTGACGGTAGAAGAAGAAGATATTTTTGAGGATGAAGAAGTGTTGGATGCGAATGTGAAATTTGAAAAGTAGTTGTTTTATCTCATCCTCGGTTCTTCTCCTTTTTGGGAGAAGGATCGAGGATGAGGTAAGTAAAAATGTCAATTAGTTTCCCAACAAGCTCTTAAGAAATATTAAACTTCCTTTTTCTTTTATATTTGTAATTCAAAATTAAAAAATTCAAAATTAAAGTTTAATATGAATTACAAATACATTTTTATCCTTACCCTATTTTTCTCCAATAATATTTTTGCTCAAAATCCAGGCGAAGTTATTTTTGATACTAGCTATGTCCATGAAATTAGAGTCACATTTGATGACCCTAGTTTTTGGCAAATTATGACTGATAATTATTTTAATAATCAAGTCAATGGAGTACCAACGAATGTTCCTTATTTAGAAGGAAAGATCAGCATAGATGGAAATATTTTAGATTCAGTAGGGGTTCGCCAGAAAGGGTTCTCTTCTCATTTCTCTTCCAATCAATTTAAAAAATCGTTGAAGTTGGATTTTAATGAATTCATCTCAGGACAAAGTTATGATGGAATAAAAAAAATAAATCTCACTAATGGAATAGGAGATCCAGCGATGCAGCGAGATTTTTTAGCATTTGATATTATGCGAGGAGCTGGAATTCGAGCACCTCGAACGTCCTATGCAAAAGTGTTTTTAAATGACGAATACTGGGGACTTTATTTGATTACAGAACAAATTGATAAGACTTTTGTAAAAAATAATTTCGCAAGTGGCGATGGTGATTTATATAAAAATATTGGTTGGTCAAGTTTAAATTGGTTGGGAGATAATCCAGCTGATTATGCTGAATCTATTGCATTGAGAACCAACAAGACGACGAGTGATTTTTCTGATTTTATCGAATTTGTAGATGTACTTAACAATACGCCGAATAATGAATTTGCGGATTCTATCGTCAAAGTATTTAATGTAGATTATTACTTACGAGTTTTGGCAGTTGATATTATGACCAATAATTGGGATTCGTATATTGAGCACGGAAGAAATTTTTACCTCTATCATGAACCAGTTTCTGATTTGTTTTTTTGGATTCCTTGGGATTATAATTTAGCGTTTGGTGGTGATTTATTTGACGTTGTTGGTGGTGGTGGCAACGATTTGCCAAGTGATCCTGCTGATTGTCAAACGATTATCGATGGAACATGTCCTTATCCAGCAACCGATACAACTTTTATAGCGACGATTAATCAAAATCCATTTTGTTGCAATGTGCTTTGGGATGGGAACTGCCAAGATCTTTATGAAACCATTTTAGTTAATGGTGGTGGTGTAATACTTCCAACTGACTTAGCAGATTGCGAAACTATTATAAATGGTTCTTGCCCATATCCATCTGATGATCCCATATTTGTACAAGTGGTGAATATCGAACCCACTTGTTGTACTGAAAATTGGACTGGAGACTGCCAAGCAAATTATGATTTTATATTTCTTACTTCAATGAACTCGCCGAACTTTAATGATTTTCCTTTGATTCTAAATAATTCTGAAAAAGTTTTAATCGATAAAATTATGGATGTTCCTGCATTTAGAGAAAAATATCTTGATTACTGTTGCCAAATTTTAGAACACAATTATACTTTCGATCGTTTGGAACCAATCATTGATTTTAATGGAGCATTGATTTCAGATGCAGTTGAAGATGATACTAATTATGCTTTTACATTTGACCAGTTCAATTATGATATTAGTGATGGAGATGGATCGAGTAATATTCCTAGTTTAAAAGAATTTTTTAATCATCGAATTCCAACCTTAGAGCAAAATCTAATTGATCTCAATCACACCTGCGAAAGTACCACTTCAGCAATCAGTTGGCATGATGTCGTGATTAATGAGTTTGTTGCCTCCAATGATAGTTTGAGTGGGATTACAGATTCCAATGGAGATTTTGATGATTGGATAGAGATTTATAACAATACAAATACGGAGATTGATTTAACTGATTTTTACCTAACTGATAATTTTAATAATAAAAAACAATGGGCGTTTCCTGCGGGAACAAGTATTGCGGTGGATGAATATTTAATTGTTTGGGCGGACAAAGATGTGACCCAAGATGGGCTGCATACTGATTTTAAATTGTCAAGTCTTGGGGAGCAATTAATGTTGGTTCACTTTGACGGAACGGTGATTGATTCCTTGTCATTCGGTGCTCAAACTACTAATGTTCCCAATGCTCGAATTCCAAATGGAACGGGCGATTTCGTAACTAATGCACCTACGTTTGGAGCGTTTAATAGTACGCTTTCTTCGACTTCAGAAATTCAGCCAATTGATTTTAGAGTTTATCCAAATCCAGCGAATGATTTTGTGACCATTGAGTTAGATCATAAATTACAGCAAAAAAATGTAGCTCTTTCCGTTAGTAATTTATTGGGACAAGTTATTTATCAACAAGATAATATCAATGAATGGAAAATGAATATTAATGTTGAAAAATGGACGGCTGGTATTTATTTGATTGAGCTGAGAGGGGAGAATTTTAGAAGTGTGAAGAAGTTGGTGGTGGATTAAAAGTTTGTTTTCTAGTTTTGAAAAAATCCCATCAGGTGTTAACTTGATGGGATTTTTTTATGGTAAAAGAATTTCAAGAAATGGTTTTGGATATTCAAGTAATGGTCGAAGGAATTTTCGAGAATAATTTTGACTACCAAATAATTGAGGTGAAGTTTTATTTCAAAATCTCAAAAAATTTGTTCGTATGAAATTGGACTCGTTTTTTCCCTAAAAAATACTGGATTCACATATTATCTATCCGTATCTTTACGTTTTAGTTTTTGTTCAAAAAAATCGAACAAGTTTCAAAAAAACAGATCCAACACTATGAAGTATTTTACCAACCTACTGGCATTAGCCTTTACTATTCTTATTTGTACAACTGCACAGGCGAAGGAGAAATCTAACCCAAATTATATTTACACCATTCACATCGGCGCATTTGACAAAGCGCAATTGTCAGATTTTGATGGCATTCGAGACATTGGTTATGTGTATGCATTTCCATTACGAGATGATTTGATGCAAGTATTTTTAGGAGGATATTCGAGTCGAAAAACGGCTCGGCAACTTTTGCCAGATGTGCATGAAAGTGGTTACCCTGATGCGTATGTGATGCGTCGAGCATTGGATGAAGGCGAAGAAATTGCGTCTGTTCAGATTGCTTTAATTAAGCCAGGAACTGATTTAGATTATGGAAAATATCTGCAAGCAGGCAAAATATATATTTCCCAAAATGATAATGCACTACGAGTATTAAGTGGTCAATACGAAACAGCAGAAGTTGCTCAAAAGCGAGCGAACCAACTCAAAAAAATGGGTTTTGCAGATGCGATGGTCAAAACAATAAATACTGTAGAGTTAATAAAATTGACTTCATTCGAAAGTGGAGGAGCAGTAGCTGATCCAATTGTGGAAGTGATCGAAACTTCAAAAGGTGCTGAACCAGAAGTACAAAAAGAAGCTAAAAGATTGCCTGATTCCTATGATCTTTTATTTAAAAAATCAAAAAACACTTCGAAAGGAATGGCTACTATTTCTACCGATGTTCCAGAAAGTTATGATGGAAAAACAGAACGAATTAAAGTTCCTGTAAAAAAAGAAGCAAAGGTTGAATTGCCAAAAATCAGAGTAAAAGTAAAACGAACTTCTGCCATCGAATTGCAAAAAGTATTAAAGGCGCAAGGTGTTTACAATAACGGATTGGATGGATATTATGGAAAAGGAACTGCCAAAGGATATGCTGATATTAAAAAAGCAAACTATCAAATTCGAAAGTATTTAGTGCTTTCTGAGATGATGAATGAGGACGCAAGTAATAGTTTAAAATCAAGTCGTTTGCAGATGATTGTTAATAATTTATTGAGTGAACCAGCAGATGCAAATATATTGTTACAAGCAGAACGTTCGCCTCTGGCAAAAGTGTATCGAGCTTATATTTTATTTCAAGATGGAGGAAATACAAACGAGGTGAACCAATTGATGAATGCTGCGATCAAGCAATCTTTTAAAGGAAAGAAACTAAAAAATTCTCCTCCGTTTGATTATAATGCAACTTATGCTTATGATAATTTGGAGCAACTTTTAAAGCATTTAAGTTACATTCATTCGGTGTCACAAGATGCGGAAGTACCTTGTTGGGTTTTTTCTCAACATCCAATTGAAGCGGCGAATGCGTTTGCTTCAGGCGGTGACAATTTACGGATGCAGAATTGTGGTGGTGACTTCATGAGTTGGGAAGAGACTAAATTATTGAAAACGATTGCAGCGGATTTAGATCCTTCGATTGATACGGATAAAAATAAATTAGCAGCTTACACAAGCAAGCGAGCCAAACTTTTTATTGCGCCGCAAAAAATGACTTCGGCAGAAGCAGCAGAAGTTTCAGTTTGGCATAAAGCACTTTGGACAGAAATGGAATCTTGGGGAGCGACTGATCCAATTCATGAGCAAAGGGTGACTGCTTTAAAAGTAGCTTATTTTCAATCGCAGGTGAGAGTGGAGGATTATTTTATGAATAAAGGGTTTACTTATAAGGAGGCTAAACCGTTGGCGATGTGTGTTTTGCAGACGATAGTGGGGAAGCATTTTGTGAATTATATGAAAGGGTAGTTTTCCAACTCAAAGTCACCTTGTGAGTATTATTTCTAAAAAGAAGGTCTTGTAATTGTATTGTTACAAGACCTTCTTTTGTTTGACACTTGTAATGATATTTAAGTTAGTGGATATTACCACAAAAGCCAAATAAAAAACATCTTATAACAATATAATTACAAAATGTTCAATCATCCAGCAAGAGATATTTATTCTACTTCTTCATATACAACTCCGCATACCTCGCAATATATTTCCCTAAAATATCAAACTCTAAATTCACCACATCATCCGCTTTTAAATTCCGAAAATTAGTATGCTCAAAAGTATAAGGAATAATCGCAACTGAAAAAGTATCTTCCGTCGGATTCACCAAAGTTAAGCTCACACCATTTACACAAATCGAACCTTTGTCCACCAACAAATGCGCATTTTTTTTATCAAATCGAAAACTAAAATACCAACTACCTTCCACTTCTTTTACTTCGATACAAGTGGCAGTATCATCCACATGACCTTGCACGATATGTCCATCCAATCGACCATGTTGCACCATGGCTCTTTCGAGATTGATGGCATCACCCATTTTGAATTTCCCTAAATTAGTTCGACTCATAGTTTCCTCGATGGCAGTTACTTTATATTGAGCATCCGTTTGGTGAGTCACCGTTAGGCAAACGCCATTGTGAGAAACACTTTGATCTATTTTTAATTCCTGAGCAATAGGAGAGGAGAAGGTGAAATGAATATTGCTTCCTTCTGTTTCGATATTTTCTACTTTGCCTTCGGCTTCGATGATTCCTGTAAACATGATTTTATTTTTTAGAGGACAAATGAGAGGTTGACGATTATTTAATGAACTTATGTAAGAAATTTCAATCTAAGATTTTATAAATTATTAATTTTAAACACAGTAATTACAAATTAGTTTTTTGCAAAAAAAAATACACGCCACAAAATAAAAAAAGGAGTGATGATTTTTTAAAAACCATCACTCCTTTTTTTTAGATCCATTTTGGGAGAAAAATTAATCATTAACAGTTAACCATTCACCGTTAACGAAGTAGTTCAATAAAACCATTTAAAATTTCTGGGTTTTCCGTCACACCCGAAACTCGGTTTTCAAAAACCCGACAAGTGTAATAATAAACTCCTTGAGCGACATCATTTCCTTTTAGGTTTTTTCCATCCCATCCCAAAGCAGGATCGGTAGTTGTGTAAACTAAATTTCCCCAAATATTAAATACATTAAACTCTACCTGCTCCACAAATCGATATGGATAAGGAATAAATAATTCATTTGAACCATCTCCATTCGGTGTAAATGCATTCGGTAAAATATAAACTGGACAATTATCAACACAAACAATATTGCTAAACGCACTTTCATTTTCGAAGGTGTCAATCGCAGTCACGGCATAGCAACCTGCAATTCCAAATTCAGAATTATGAGTCAAGGTGGTATCTGCTGAGTTGTCACTTGTATAAATCAATTGGAAATTCCCCATATTATTTGGTGGGGCATAATAGACATTATAATAAACCACATCGTCAGTTTCTTCGCAAATGTTCATCGGATTTATCCAAATCAAATCATTTTCAAAAGCTTCCCCACTTATTATATCTCCTGCATTTTCACAACCATTAGTTATCGTCAAGGAAGGCGGACAAGGTGGAATGGTATCTAATGGAATACCACATTCTCGCTGAGAATCATTAATCAAGATGGGTAAAATTCCTTCGATATTATACGAACCAAATCCTCTGATATAATAACAATATTCTACTCCATTAACTAGACCTTCATTATCAATATACTCCTCCGTATTCGAAAATCCGATAGAGTCATATTGAGCAATTGGCTCCGTATTATTACCTCGATAAATGGTATAGGAAGAATTATCCCATGGCACATCCAAGTCCCAAGTCAAAATATTAGTTTCATCGGTAGAACCAATATTCAAGAAAGTGGAAGAAGCATCATTTGTAAAACCAAGGGACATCGTTCCTTCTACAAAGAAATCAATACGGTAAGTATATGCTTTGTTTTCAGTATCCAAACCGGTATCCACATAATTAGTATCTACAGCTTCATAAAAATTAGCGAAGGAAGGTGTCGTATGAATTAATGAAAATCCAGTATTAGTGATTCCTTCTGCTCGCCAAACTTCATATCGGTATGGTCCTTCATTTTGTATCGTATCTAAATCTTCTGGATTAGGAGTGGACCATTGGACAAATATTTCTCCATTAGTTGGATCGGTTATATTGACATCGACATTCGTAATCAGCGGAATATCTCGACTCAATTGAACGCAGACTTCTTCAGATGCTAAACTTTCTACAAAGTTGAAATTAAATCCACCGGCAGATGTTTGTGCAAAATCAGCAACAATTCGATAGCAATAATTTCGTCCTCTTTCTACATCAAAATCTGTAAAAACATATCGACCGCCTGACATATCAAATATCTTTTTTTCAATTAGAGTATATCCTTTTCCATCCAAACCTGGATCACAAGTATCAGGTGGAAAGGAATTACTCCCTAACTTTCGCCAAACAGAAAATCCTTTAAAATATTCATCTTCTACTACTTCACAGTCGTAAGGTTTTTCCCAACTCAAATCAATTTGCTCATCAATGGCTACTGCTTGAAGATCTTCAGGTGGAGGACCAACTACTTTTATTCGAACCGTTTTGAGGGTAGATAAACCTGCGGAATCTGAACCTAGAATATAATTATCCGTTGCTTTAAAAACCACGGAATAAAATTGATCAGAAATATGTTCACAGGTCGTTTGCCAAGTAAAAGTACGAACTACGGGAGGATCCTCAAATGCATTAGAACTAGGTGAAAACTGCGCAGGACTAGGACTAATTACTAGTGGTCCGCCCAATGCTGTTAATCTAACTTTTTGTCCAATATCAGGATCTGTGGCAATTACTTCAAAGTCAATTAATGTACCTGCTACTACACAAAGTTCCTCTATCGTCTCAATCACAGGAGGTTCGTTATCGCAGTCCAAAACAGTTATTTGCATATCTCGAATCATGGTATCTAGCGGAACACCATTTCGCCATTCGATAATATAAATGGCTACATTATACTCACCAGGAAGCTGGGGAGCAATCCATAATAAGTCCCCCGTAATTGGATTGATCGATATAATATTATTAGGATTATTTGGGGAAGGAATAATATCTGGATAACTATAATTAGGAACCAGCGTACTTACCGATTGCAAAGGCTCCGTCAATTTATAAGAAAGACTATCTCCATCTTGATCAAAGGCATTTGGATTATGAATAAATGGTTGACCAACACATGCAATGTCAATAGGAGGTTGATACAAAATGGGTGAATTGTTAAAACCATTAAATTGTGGGTTAAAAATGGTGATCGTCGTTTCGAGATGAAAAGGAACGTTATCCGAACTTGGCGGATTGACATTTAATATACCACCATTTCGATTCGGGTCAGTCATACTGATTACATAATGTCCAATCGCAGGGAAAGTGTGAGTAGCAATGTATAGATTCTTTTGAATATCATTTCCTAAAGGATCACCATCTCCATTACTTCTTTGCACCCATTCACAAACTAGCACGTCATTACTTTCCCAACCCCAACAAATTTCTAAACTATCTCTATCTGCCGGGATACTACTGGCTTTGGTGTAAGTAGTGATAGTAGCTGTGATCGAAAGAAAATTGGAAGTATCCGTCACATAGGTAATTTCACCTGCCCGATTATGAGTAGCTTCTACCGAACCTGCGGAAAAAATAGCTAATAAAAGAATGGAAAAACGTAAAAGCTTCATCATATCAAAGTGAGATTTTGTTCAATTTAGGAAGTTTTCATCTATTCAGGGAAAATTTATAAAATAATTTAAAGTCATTTAAAAGAGTAGTAAGAAAATAACGAAAAATTGTACTCAATATTCTATGTAATAATACGCTTGAGCGTGTAATATGTTTTGGAAAAAAAAGTAAGAGAGTTCAATCGTAATGACGTTTTTTTATTGGGAAAGAGTTGCTGAGTTCCATCACTTTTTCCTTTTCATTAATAGAAAAATAAAGAACAAATGATAAAAAATTGTACTTTTGCGCTTCGAAAAAAATCTAGCCTAAACAGAATATGAATATAGAAGTATTGACCTATGCTGGTCTTTTTATTGGAAGTCTTGCTGTCTTATTGAAAGCATCGGATTGGTTGATTGATTCAGCAGAAGAGATTGGGTTGTCATTTGGAATTTCTCCATATATTATAGGTGTGACGATTATTGCATTTGGTACTTCATTGCCTGAGCTAGCAACTTCTGTGGCGAGTGTTCTTGCAGGCGAGTCAGAAATTGTAATTGGAAATGTGATCGGATCAAATATTACCAACATTGCTTTGGTTTTAGGCTTGGTAGCCATTTATGTAAAAGAAATAAAACTAGAAACGGATATTTGGAAATTAGATATGCCTTTTCTTTGGTTTACAGCATTCTTTGTTTGGTTTATTTTACAAGATCAGCAGGTATCTTATTTTGAAGCAGGATTACTTTTGATCGCACTTGTGGTGTTTTTAGTTTTCTCCTTCAAATCAGATGATGATGAGGAAAAAGAAATACATCCAAAAGCTGCGGTGAAAAGTTATATTTTGATGATTGTCGGAGCAGCACTTGTTTGGTTGGGTGCAAAATATACCGTTGTATCTATTCAAGAATTATCCAGCATTGCAGGAATAGGTTCAGGAGTAATTGCATTATCAGCAGTAGCACTTGGAACTTCATTGCCAGAAGTAATTGTAAGTTTGAATGCTGCAAAAAAAGGAAAAACAGGAATTGCAATTGGAAATGTTTTAGGTTCTAATATATTTAATACACTTGCCGTTGTTGGAATTCCAGCCTTTATTGGTGACTTAGTAATCAATCCTGAAATCTTATCTTTTAGTTTGCCATTGATGTTAGTGATGACGATTCTTTTTGGAGTGATGTGTTTTTCTCGAAGCATTTCCAGATGGGAAGGATTTATTTTGATCATATTTTATGTATATTTTTTAGTGGAGTTATTTACATAGGAAGAAATTTTAAATTTGCTTTTAACTATTCTTGAGTCGAATTTTATTTCCTGTAAGTATGTTGTTTCGTTACTAATCTTTGGTAAAGTAGAAATTATGTGACTTTTTTAACTTTTAATTGTCCAAATTATTGGAATTACATTTTTAATTTCTCACTTTAGAGTTAGCCATACAATTCCAAATGAAAATAGAGAGAAAACATTTTTATTAAACACAAACATTTACTCATTATGTTAATTTTGTACATTGCAACTGGCGCATTTATCTCAGGAGGAGCATTAATTACTTTCTCCAACTTGCTTTCACAGAGAGGCAGAAAATGGTAAAAATTGTCAGCCTAAATTTCTCAATACAAATTATTTTTCCCTAACATTTCCCATCATATATCATACGAAAATGACTTTTAAGAAAAAGTCATTTTATAAACAATTAGATTTTGCATCCTTATTTTAGCTTTATTGTTTATACATAGCTTGTATAACTCCTTCCCTTCTTTTGTATTTCCTTTTGTGTAATTGATTACTCTGTTGCAGTTACTCAAGCAGATATATTTTAAAAAACGAAAAGGCAAAATCTTATTTTTTTAAATACAATTTTTTAATTCGAACCATCGGTCCAGGACACATTGCTCGATGGCAATTCATACAGCTTTCTACTAAGCCTTGAAATAAAATTGCGGTGTCTTCTTCCGAACTCACTTTTAATTGTTCCAACATATTGAGATAAGCATCAGCATATAATTTATATTTTTTGCTTGCAGCTTTCTCAGGTTCAGTTGCTTGAGCAGTATGTATTTTTTCAAATTTAGCGAGTACTTCGAGTTTATCTCCTTGTTCAATCTGCTTTTTCATTCGCATTCCATCATCAAACATATCTCGCATCAGTAGAGCTAATTCACTATCGCCATTTGGATTTGGTTGGATAGGAGGAAGACCTGATTTGGATGAGTCAATATCAGAACAAGCCAATACAAGTAGCATAAAAAACAAGGTTAAAAATGTGAAATGTATTTTCATATGAGGTAGTCAAAGAGGTTTAATCAAAAAAAAAAATTATTGATGTAAGGAATGGTCAAACAATAACTTATAACACTTTGACTTCTTCTTTTAACCTAACTCTTCGTTATGAAAACAGTTACATATCTAGATATGCGCCTGTTTCGATGTCTCGATTTAGCTCAAAATAATCGCCAAACTGTTATAAGTTATTATTTGACCATTCCTAAAGATAATCAAGCTTATTTTTTTAAGGCAAACGCATCAAAATATTTTGAGTTATCAAGGCACAGAGTGCCGACATTATTTTGATGCTTATCCTAATTTTTTTTGAATAAAAAAACCGGAATTATTTAAGGACAGTTCAACAGTAAGTTTCACTCCTTCCATTTTGAAAAAAAAATCACCCCGAACTTCCAATCTGAAAATTCGGGATGATTCATATTCTTTGAGTAAAGAATATGAATTTTCTAATTCAAAACTTCTTCCTTCTCTTTCAAAGTTTCAAAACGAAACCCTTGTTTTGAAAAATGATCCAAAACTTTTGGCAACACATATTCCAATTTATCTTT
>Ga0114956_1002290_pt1 | contig 15052 bp, 12 predicted proteins | sample MaitaG_FD_87304 | JGI IMG/M metagenome (GOLD analysis project Ga0114956, IMG submission 87304) | Marine algal microbial communities from Maine, USA - Maine_Asex2 metaG | ecosystem: Host-associated > Algae > Red algae > Unclassified | place: Maine, USA | collected 2015-01-05 | reverse complement strand
CGAATCCGTCTGCCAGCTCGCCGCATTCGGGATATCCCACGTGGCGTGGGCGCCGCCATCGACCGTGACATAGAACGAGTCGTCGCCCGAGTTCGGGGCCGACACGTCAGCGTCGAGACGGTACACGCCGCCGGCGCCAGCGGGAATGGTGTAGCAGAACTCGATGTAGCTGGCCGACGGGAAGGCCTGGCCGCGACTGCCGACCAACGCTTCGATGTAAGCGTTGCCCGAAGCGGATGCATCGGCGACCGAAACCATGTTGCCGGAACGCACCGCGAACTCGGCTTCCTGGGTCAAGCCGGCGCAGGTCGGCGCGCTTGGCTCGAGGTTGACGAGTTCGATCGAGTCGAAGGCCGCGCCGTCTTCACGCTGGGAGACTCGGATGATGTGATCTCCCGCGGTCAGTGAGTACTCGACCGGATCAGCGCCGTTGCGGTCCGAGACCGAGTCGGTCGTCCATGTCGTGCTGCGAACGAGGTCCCAAATCACCGCAGCGCCATTGTCGACGCTGACGTAGAACGAATCGTCCCCGCTGTTCGGTGCGAGCACCGATGCGTCGATGCGGTAGTCGCCGTCGACGGGCACGGTCACGCAGAACTCGGCGTAGTCAGCGGAGGGTCCAGGACGGCCACCGGAACTCGGGGCGGCCTGCATGTAGGCGCCGCCGGCTGAGGCTCCATCGGCGACTTCAACGATCGAACCGGGAGCGTATGCGTCCTCGGCCTCTTGGGCGAGACCGGCACAGGTCGGGCCGGTGGGACCAGACACGCCGAAGTTCAAGCGGTCGAGGTTTATCTTCGGCAGCTCGGCCCCGTTTGCAATCCAGGTCACTCGCACTACCGATGATCCGGCCGGGAAGTTCTGCACACCAAAGGATTCATCAGCGAACGTCCACCAGCCACCGGTGTTGGTGATCGGAATCGTTGCGACGGTCGTGCCGTCGATATCGAGCTGTAGCGAGCCGGGAGCGGCCGCGCCAGTCGACACTCGGGCGGTGACCTCGACAGCCTGGGTTGCGCTCGACTCGACCGTGTACTCAACCCATTCGCCATCGCGGGTGTGACCGACGACGAAACCGGCACCGCCAGAGTTCGTGAAGACGTCGACCTCGCTGTCGCGGTACTGGGTGCCGATATTGGTCGGCGTGTCATCGCTGTAGGCGACCGTCGGGCCACCCTGGTCGAAGTCTTCGGCTTCGACCTGAACCGGGAGCACGTGCGGACCGTTCAGCGGCGTCTGCCCGCCAACTGGCCCGGGCGGTATCAGGGTCGGAATCGGTGTCGGCGTTGCGGTGGCCGTCGCAGCTGCGGTCGCGGTCGGCGTGGCCGTCGCGGTCGCAATCGGGGTTGCCGTGGCCGTCGCGGTCGCCGTCGGGGTCTCAGTGGCCGTCGCGGTTGGAGTCGCAGTTGCGGTCGGCGTCGCCGGCGCGGGCGGGATAGTGATCAACAGATCGTCGAACTCGACCGTCGTCGTTTCATCGTTGAAGGTCTTTGCGTTGTTGAAACCGATGAGCTCGATGTCGTGCGTTCCCGCCGACAGAACCACCTGCGCGGAGTAGGTGTTCCAACCGAGAATCTCATCGGCACCGCCATTACCGTTGCCGATCAGCTGAGGAAAGCTGGCGCCTGATGGGGCCCGCTCGGTGCCGTCGATCCGAAGGCGGACTTCGCCGTATTCGTTCGACTCATACTCCGACGTCATCGACACCCGGTAGCGGAAGCTGATCGTGGCAAGTTCGGCGCGCGGCACGGTGATGGTCTGGCTCCAAGCGCCAGTCATGTCGACAATGTCGTCGTCGTTGATGCCGCCAAGCGTGACGGTGAGGCCGCCCCCGCTCTCGCCGGATCCCAACGTTCCTCTCACGTAGTTGGTGCCCGAGGGATCGTTGATGTCGCTGTACGACAGACCGTCGGCACCGCCGTTGAAGTCGGCATCGACCAGAACATCAGGTCCCTGCGCCGACGCGGCACCAGCGCTAATCGACAAAATCAACGCAACGGCAACGAGCCCGCCAACCAACGCGGCAAACACCCGTGAAAATTCGCCCTTGTACATGACTATAAAACTCCGAGGTTATGGGGGGTCTGTGACCGCTAGTCCAGCTACGGCAGCAACAGGAAAGCGGTTGTGATCAGAACCTGAATAGGCTCCCATCTTTTGCGACGCGTTGCGAGCAGTAGATGTGCCTGACCCCTCGAATACCTCGAACTCGGTACGCAGCACGCGACGCGAAGAGGCCGGAGACAGCTGAAGAGCAAAAATTGCCGTTGGCCATCGGTTCCAGCTTCGACGTGATCGGGCGAGACGGGGCAGTCCCTGCGCCAACCGAATTTGCGCAGGGCACCGAGCTGGATCGTGGCGGTTGCCGGTAGTCGCCAATCTCACCAGGCGTGCGATTACTACCTGAGTCGAGTTGCGTGACTCGTTGAGCCCCAGCAATCTTTCCGCCGCTGCTGTCGACGAGGTCGCCCGGGCGACCGACTGGTCCTTCGCGGGCCAGGTCGATGACGTCGTCGTGTCGTACGCGTCAGCCGAGTAGCCACCCACCGCGCCCATCCGACCCATCGGTCCAACCTTGCCTCGTAACCTGAGGCGATGCAGACCCCTGTTCCCCGAGAACCCGTGCCGACCGAACCGAGTGCGGTGACGATCGCAGAGGTCGAGGCGTACCTCGCATCGGTTGATATGCGCGACGTCGACGTCAAGATCGATGACCTCGCCGCGAACTTTGCCCGCGTCCGTCGGATCTACGACGTCGCCAACACCCGACCCGGCGGTTACATCTCCGGGCCGACCATGATGACGCTCGTCGACCTCGCCGTCTGGGTCGCCGTGTTCACGCGAGCCGGCATCAGCCCGATGGCCGTGACGTGGGAGCTCAAAATCAACTTCCTGCGGCCCGCGATCGGCAAGGATCTGGTCGCCGATGCTCACCTCCACAAGTTCGGCCGGCTGTCCTACGCGTCCTGCGACCTCTACCTCGCTGGCGAACCCGAGCGCCTGGTCGCGCACGCCACTGCGACCTACGCCGTGCCCCAGGACGAGCAGTGACATCGGCGCCGATGAGCAGCGGGCTCGACCTGCCAGCCACCGCACCGTTCGTCACCTCGCTTCGCGTCGACTGGGACGACGTCGATGATGATCGGGTCTACCCGTACTCGATTCCCGCGCTGAAGGAGTTGCCGCGGATCGAGTTCACCGCGCCGGTCGTGTTCTTCGTCGGCGCGAACGGCAGCGGCAAGTCGACGTTGCTCGAAGCGCTCGCTGTGCATCAAGGCCTGAACCCCGAGGGCGGCAGCCAAAACATGATGTTCGAAACTCGACCTGGCACCGTGAGCGATCTGCACGACAAGCTCACCGTTGAGCGATCGGGCAAACCACGCACCCGCTTCTTCCTGCGGGCCGAGAGCTACTTCAACGTCGCGACCAAGCTCGAGGACTACTTCGAGGATGAAGCGGCTGAGCTCAAACGCACCTACGGCGGCACCCCGCACGAATGGTCGCACGGCGAGTCATTCCTGAAGCTGATCCAGAACCGATTCTTCCCGGGCGGGCTGTTCTTTCTCGACGAACCCGAGGCCGCGCTGTCGGTGCAAGGCGAACTGTCGATGCTCCGGCTGCTACTCGATCAAGTGCGCGCGGGCAGCCAGTTCTTCATCGCCACCCACTCGCCGATCCTGACCGCGTTCCCGGGCGCGCAGATTCTTCAGTTCGACGACGACGGCATTTCGACCGCCGACTGGGACGCGGTCGAATCGGTATCGCTCACGAAGATGTTCCTCGCCGACCCAGAACGGTTCCTGCGTCAGCTCGAAGACGACACGTCCAGCGAACCGACCGCCAACTAACGACCCGTGACTGTCGCGTCGGGAAGCGCGGCAATGCGCTCCTGCAATGTCCGTCCGGTAGTCGCCGCAGCCGATAACGCGGTGTCCTCGTAAAAACTTGACTGCGAAGGATGCGTCGACCTGGCCTGATTGAGGTCCTCGTGGGCAGCGGGGTCGGGGCACCCGCCGCTCGACAACGTCTTCATACGTTTGCGCGCTGCCGCGAGTTCCCTCTCCAGCAAGACCGAACGCAGTGCCGCCCGGTCACCAAGTCGACTGCCGGCCGCGAACGCTTCATCGACCTCTTGCTGCGCAATCCGAGCAAGTTCGACCAGCCGAGCTTCCTCGAGCGAGCGGTCGTTTGCCGCCTGCTGTTCAAGATCCTCGATCCGCTCATTTGCCGCAGTAAGCAGTCGCTTGTTGCGGTCGGCTTCGAGACGGGCTGTGTCGCGCTCGACCCGACGATCATGCCGCAGTTCGTCGAACTCGGCCGCCAGCCGGATCGCCGACTCGAGGTTCTCCCGTTCGGTGACGCTCTGCGCGTGTGTTGTCTCAGCCGCCTCGCGGAGGTCGACAAGCTCGATTCGAGCCTGCCCGAGATCGGCGCTGGCGTGGGCGAGTTCGGTCGTCAACAAATCGACCTCGGCGGCGAGCGCCGAACGGTCTTGCTTGGCGTGGTCGGCATCAATCCTCGTCGCGACGACAACGCCGTGCATCCGAGCCGCCTCGGCGCGCGACGCCTGCAACTCGGCCTGCAGCTTCGCCACTTGACCGGCAAGGTCGTCGGCAACCTCGGCCAGCCGCAGTGCCTCAAACCGCATGCGCGCCGCCTGCGCTTTCTCGACCGCGAGTTGCAGCTCGGCATTCTCGGCTCGCCGATTTGCTGAGACGATCGAGAGGTCGACCGTCGGAGCGGTGGACTCGGCCGAGCCGCCGGTGTCATCGACCGTTACTTCGGTCAGGTCATCGGCATGCTCAGCGCGCTCGGAGACAACCGCGGAGTGAGAATCAAAGGTGATCGCCATAGTGACTTTTCGGCCGTGGCGATCTGGTGTTGAGTCATCGGGCCCAGCAGAGCCATTTGGGGGTCAGCCGACGGGCGGTGGGCGGCGGTGACCACCAACCATCTCCTCGACGATCGAGGCAACCGCCAGCGCCATCCGGTCCTCAAGGAACGGCGCGACGACCTGCATGCCAATCGGCAAGCCGGTTGAATGCACGCCGATCGGCACCGACGTCACCGGCAAGTACACAACCCCGAACAACCCCATCCACGCCATTTGGTCGGTGTATGGCCGATCGACGCCGGCGACATCGATGGTGCGACTCATCATTGGTTCGGAATGGTCGTGAGGAATTGCGACGGTCGGCGACACCGGCGCCAAGACGACATCCCAGCGGCTAAAGAACTCTCTCCAGCGCTCGCGGAGTTGAAACCGCCGTTCGTTGTTCTCGAGCCAGAACTTGTGTCGTCCTGTGGCACCGGCGACACCCAGCGGGGTGTCACCGTTCGGGCGTTGCGCCAACGCCATCGCGTACTCTTCTATCTCCTCGGCCGGGGCCTCACCCGAGAGCGCGGCGCCAAGCAGATTCCAGAACACGTCGTCGGACGCGTCGAACCTGACCCCCGACGGGCGAGCGTCGATATTTACGTCGGCGCCGACGGCGGAGAAATGAGCGGCGACATCGAGAATCGCCGACTTGATCTCCGGATCGACTCGGCAGTACGCATCGTCGGCCCAGATCGCGACCCGCAACCCGGCAACATCGGCCGTTCGAGGTGGCGGGAGGTCGAGCGTCCACGCGGGTCGATGCCATTGATCGACTCCGGCGAGCACGTCGAGCGCGAGCGCACAATCGTCGACGGTGCGGGCCATTGGGCCGGCGACCGCGATGTCGGCCTGCGTCAAGGTTCCAGGCGCACCCGGAATGTGGCCACGCATCGGCACGATGCCGTAACTGGGCTTGTGCCCGACGACCCCGCACATCGCCGCGGGGTTCCGAATCGAGCCGCCGATGTCGCTACCAACTTCGAGCGGCGTGTACCCCGCAGCGAGCGCCCCCGCCGAACCCCCGGAACTACCCCCGACCGACCGGGTGACATCCCACGGGTTGTTCGACGTGCCGGCAACCTCGTTGTAGGTCTGGAGGTCGCCGGCCCACATCGGCAGGTTCGTCTTGGCCCAAATCACGGCGCCCTCTTCGCGCAGGCGAGCAACCGGGGCTGCGTCGATGTCGGGGATGAACTCGGCCAGGGTCAACGAACCCGACGTGGTGCGCAGACCCTCGGTTTGCAACGAGTCTTTAACCGTCATCGGCAACCCACCGAGACGTCCGACCGGTTGACCGGCAACGCGGGCGTCGTCGATTGCGGTCGCGGTTGCCCGGGCCTGCTCGACGTCGCGACTCACGAGCAGATTGAAAGCATCGTCGTGCTCCTCGGCCCATGCGATGTGATGATCTAGGGCCTCTCGCGCCGACAACGCGCCGCGTTGCAGAAGCTCGAGCATGTCGCCCACCGACATCCACTGCAGATCGCTCATCCCAATTGTCTCCGGTCAACGACAGCCAAAACTGTCGACCGGCGGCGCGGTTGCCGCCACTGCGCCCCTCACACAACACGCTACTCGCGCTACGATTTCAGTGCGCTTCCCCCTCGAATGATCTCATCAGGGAGGCAGCCGTGTTCGCTGCATACAAACGCCAGCACAGCCCACGTCAGCGCCGAACATTCCAGCTCGACCCAACTCGTGACGCCGGTCAGGCGACGCCGTTCGTCGCGGTCATCATCGTCTGCGTCGCCGTTACGTCGATGGTCGTCGCCCACCTCGGTGCCGGCGCCATCACTCGGGTGCAGGCAAGAACCGCCGCCGATGCTGCCGCGCTGGCAGCCGCCATCGATGGCCAAGCCGCCGGTCAACGACTCGCCAGCGCCAACGGAGCCCACGCGGCCACGATCACGATCGACGGCAACGACGCGCATGCATCCGTGTGGGTCGGCGACGTCGAAGCCCAAGCCCGCGCCGAACATCAGCTCGTGGCGGGAGCCGAAGGGCTCGCGCCCGCGTTGGCCGCCGCGATCGCTCGAGCCGAGCAGCTACTTGGCGTGCCGATTCCGATCGTCTCGGGCTACCGCAGCCCCGAAGCCCAGCAAGCGTTATGGGACAACCGGGCAAACAATCCCTACCCGGTAGCTGCACCCGGTACCTCGATGCACGAACGGGGTCTCGCTATTGACGTTCCCGCGGCATTTGTTCCAACGCTCCTCAGCGTCGCGGGTCAGGTTGGGTTGTGTCAGCCACTGCCCGCGACCGATCCAATTCACTTCGTCTTCTGTGGGTAGCCCGCCGGCACTTGGTACCGAATTTGGCCGTAGCGACGGAGCCGAACTCAGGCGCCAATTTCTGCGCATTCCTTGGCCGAACACATGTTGAGACCGCGGTCCCCTACACTTCGATTCCGTGTCCGAGGCCGAGCCCTTTCCGATGACTGCTGACGAGTCGTCTCTCGGGCTGTCCGAAGCAGACGATTTCGCTGCACCGGAGTCCGCGAGCCGCTTCGACGAGTCTCATCTCGGTCAATCGAACTCGGTGTTTGAAGGCGGGACGGTCCTCAGTGAACCACCGGTTCCGTACCAGCCGCAGCCATCGCACCTTCCGGCTCCACAGTCGACCATGGCCCCCGCTCAGCGGGTCGTCGTATCCGACAACCTGTCGCGCCGCGAACGGCGCCGCCGAGTCAAGCTGCAGGCCCGCAAGGTGCGCCGCATCATCCGCCACATCGAACCGTGGTCGGTGCTCAAAATCAGCTTCGTGTTCTACCTCTGCCTGTGGGTCATCATGGTCCTCGCGGGCGTCATGTTGTGGAGCGTCGCCGTGTCGTCCGGCACCGTCGAATTGGTCGAGAGTTTCATCGCCGACCTCTTCGCACTCGACGAGTTCTTGTTCGACGCCAGCGTGATCTTCCGGGCGTATTCACTCGGTGCCTTGGTGCTCGTCATCGCCGGAACGGCCTTCAACGTGTTGCTGTGTGTGCTGTTCAATCTCATCAGCGATCTGATGGGTGGAATTCGCCTCACGGTCATCGAAGAAGAATCCGCACGTTTCCGGCCGCCGCGTCGCCGCGTCCAACGCAGATCGCGGTAGCCTTCCAAGCTCCGTTCCGCATCGGTTCTCGCCGTGGCAACACGACACCATCAGTGCGGTCCCGGGGCTATAGCTCAGTTGGTTAGAGCGCACCCCTGATAAGGGTGAGGTCACAAGTTCGACTCTTGTTAGCCCCACGTCGGTTTCCGGCCTAGCGGCCGAAAGCCCTTGGCGAGTTTGTTCGCTAGCGCTCACAAACTCATGGTTTACGTCGAAAGGCGTCGACTTCGCCATCCCTGGCGGGCTCGTCTCTTACGGAGTTTCTCGCAGGGCGAAAAACTCCCAACGACAAAGACCGACCGGGGTCTCGGATCTACGGGAACACTTTGAGGTGGCTGCGGTGATCGTGTTCAAGATGTTGAGGCGGGCGGTTGTGGCGTTGGGGGTTGCGAGCGCGATTGCGGGGGCGTTGCGGCTTCGTTCGGGCGGCGGCGTGCCTCCGTCGAGCGGTGGCTGGCGTGAGTTGCACGACAGCGAGCTGCGTTGACCGACCCCCCACGGCCCCGCGTCACCATCCACGGACTCGGGGCAATCGGACGACGGGTCGCCGAACATCTGACGTTGGCCGGCGATATCGATGTCGTCGCCGCGACAACCGGTGCCGGTGGCATCGACCACACCCCGGTTCGAAAGGTGCCGGCCGGAATCTGTGTGCCCTGCGACGTCGCAGTGCTCGCCGTGCCATCCGGGTACCACGCCGACCTCGCTCGCCAGCACCTCGACAACGGGGCCGATGTTGTTTCCGTCGGCGACGCGGTCGCCGACATTACCGCCTTGCTCGAACTCGACCGCGTTGCCAAACAGGCCGGTCGCCGACTCGTCGTCGGCGCCGCGTTCAGTCCGGGTTATACCTGTCTGCTCAGCGACCATGCCCGGCGCTACTTCGATGAGGTCTTCGAAATCCACGTCGCGAAGAATGGCACTGGGGGGCCGGCGTGCGCCCGCGACCATCACGCCGCGTTGAAACAGCCTGGCTGGCAGCTTCGCGACGGCGAGTGGCTGCGGCCGACCGGCGGTTCCGGGCGTGAGCTGTTGTGGTTCCCTGGGCCGGTGGGCAGCGCCGACTGTTATCACAGCGAACTCGGCAGCCCGCTACTGCTCGAACCGGCCTTTCCCGACATCCGCCGGCTGACGGCTCGGGTCGCAGCTACCCGCCGCGATCGCCTGACCTCGCGACTGCCGATGCTGACGCCACCCCATGCCGAAGGCTCCGTCGGTGCCGTTCGCATCGAGGTCCGCGGTCACAAGGCCGGGATCCCCAACACCGTCGTGCTCGGCGCGCTCGACCATCCAGCGAGCGGCGCGGCAATCGTCGCGACTGCGGTGGTCAACCTTTTGCTCGGTCGAGTGCAGAATCTCCCCGATGGTGGTCCTGGGCCAGGCGCATCGGGCCTCGCCACATGGCGTATGGCATCGCAGTTGTTGCTCGCCTGCGCTGCAACCGGTCTGAAACCTCACGTCTTTGAAGGCAGCCACGCCCAGTCGGTAACCCGTACCGTCTGAGTCATTTGGCCTATGGCACCGCTCCCGAGCCACATTCGGCGGGGGCTCGCCGCCACATTCAAAAGAATCCGCTAAAGGTCTCGCGTAGGTATTCCGAAACATCTTCGCAGGGAGCAAGACGACTCAGGGCACCCCCCGCTCTGGGTTTCCGGCTGCGGTCGGACCGTCAACGAAGTGAGGCTTTGGTGAGTAACAACGGGCGTACTGCAGTTTTGAGCGACACCTCGGGCGCGAAACGCGCCGAGGACGCGACACAGATTGCGCCACCAACCGATGAGATGAACGCGATGATCGAGCAGAACCTGCCGCTCGTAAAGCACATCGTGTTCCAGGTCGCGGTGCATTTCCCGCGCCACGTCGAACGAGAAGAGTTGGCCCGGGCAGGAGCACTCGGACTCGTCGAGGCGGCACGTCGCTACGACGAGTCCCGAGGTGTTCCGTTCGAACGGTTCGCGGCCCGCCGCATTCGCGGCGCCATGCTCGACTCGGTGCGAGCCGCTGACTGGGCGCCTCGCTCGGTCCGTATGCTCTCTCGTCGTCTCGAAGCAACCGAACAGCACCTGGCGACCGAACTCGGGCGCCTGCCGAAGCAGCAGGAAACCGCAGCGGCCCTTGGCCTCGGCGCCGAAGAGCTCTACAAACTCCGTAGCCGCGTGTACCGCTCGGTCGTACTCGCCCTCGAACAGGAGATCGACGACGGCGGCGCCGAGGACCTCAATCTTCTCGACGTTCTGCCCGACCGGTCACGGCTTACCCCTTCAGAAGAACTCGAAGGCCGCGAACTTTGCGCCTACCTGCACGATGCCATCAACCTGCTGCCCGAGCGCCATCGACTCGTCGTCGTGGGCTACTTCCTCGAAGAGAAGACGTCGGCCGACCTCGCTCGGTTCCTCGGCGTTACCGAATCACGGGTATCGCAGCTGCGGTCTGAGGCGCTCGGCATGCTGAAGTACGGCATTCAGTCCCAGTACGGCGACGAACAGACCGACCTAGGCGGCAGCGGCCGGTCCCAGGCTCGCCGCGAGGAATACATCGGCGCCATCGATATCGCCACCGATTGGCGCAGCCGACTGAACGAAACCGCCGAAGTCTCAACCCACATCCGGGCCCACCTCTGATCACCAATCGCACAGGTTGATCGGGCGCAATCATGTGCCCCCTGTCCGTGTCACCGTCTTTTCGAGTCCCCCTCGGCCAGGCGGTGACAGGGCAGGCGGTTAGCCGCGAGCGAGCTACAGCAGGCCGAGTATGGGGTCGTGCATGTGGCCGTTCGTTGCCAGCGTGTTGCCACTCATCGGCAACGGCTGAGCATCCCAATCGCTGATCCGTCCGCCCGCTTCGTCGATGATGACGTGCATTGGCGCGATGTCCCACGGGTTGAGCCCGTAGTCGATCATCGCCTCGACCCGCCCGGTTGCGACGAGGAAGTAGCCATAGGCGTCGCCCCAGGTACGAACGATCGCACCCGACGCGCAGAGCCGCCCGAACGGCTCGGGGTCGACACCTTCAAACCCGCTCGCACATATCGCTGAGCGGCTGATGTCATCGACGTCATTCACGCGAACTTGGTTGCCGTTGTGGAAACACCCAAGACCGCGGCCCGCATACACAACTTCACCCAGGGCCGGGAGATTCAACACGCCGACAGCGGGCCCGTGCTCGTCGAGCACGGCGACCAGGTTTGCGAACAGCGGAACGCCGTGGGTGAACGACTTCGTGCCGTCGACGGGGTCGAGCATCCAGGTCCGACCGCTCGTTCCAGCCCGGTCATCGTGCTCTTCGCCGACGATGGCGTCGTGGGGATACCGCTCGGCTAGCCGACGACGCAGCAGCAGTTCGGCGCCGCGGTCGGCCTCGGTAACCGGGCTGCCGTCGCCCTTGTAGTCGACGGCCAGATCACCTGACTCGAAGTACCGCATCGTGAAATCGCCGGCCTCGCGCGCGAACTCCAATGCGTCGTCGAGCAATCTGGTGGCGACTGCCGGCGCCGCGTCGGGGGTTGACGTCATTGGGTGAGAACCTCATCGGTGGCCGGGGTTGCGGAGTCAGGACCGATGTCGATGATCGACGATGGTGCTTGGTCGCGGGTGTTGTCGCACCTCGACCGGGCCGCCACCCGGGCTTCGGCCCACTGATCGATCCACTCGAACTGCTCGAACAACCAGGTATGGAACCCGTCTGCGTCCATTGGAATGTCGCCGCGAGGAATCCGGCGCAACGTGACCTCGATCGGATGCTCGAGCGGAACGTTCCGCATGATCTCCTTGATCGAGCCAATCCCTTCGAATCCAGTATGAGCGACGATGACCGCGTCAGCTCCTTCGGCACCCTCGACCAACGCATGACTACCGGCCGGGCGGGGCGGCAAGATATGACGAAGCGCCGCGGCGCGGGCCGAGAGATCGGGCCGCCGTTCGGCCAGCCGCTCGAGCGACCGTTCGAACCGCCGCGAATTCCGAAAGCCACCCTCGGGGAAGATCACCGCGGAACCCCGCGGCTGGACCGTTGTGCCGATGCGGCGAGCATCATCGACCGCCACGGTGCCACCGACCGACCGGTCGACAAACGAGTTCGGCGTTCGGTGGCCAACGATGTCGAGGCAAGGGTCCCAGAGCAGCTCTTGCATGAAGACATGGCGCGGCGTGTTGGGTTGCCCCGTCGTAAGCAACACCGACGGCAGGACCGCGTCGAGCAGGCTGATGTGGCGAGCGAGCACCACGACTGGTGACGGCTCGACGAGTTCGGCATTGGTGATGCTGATGTCGGCACCAAGACAACGTTTGGTCGCCGCGAGGATGTTCTTCGTCCAGCGGCCATGGACCCAGCCGTGCCACCGCATCGACCACCGACTTTGCATACCGAGCCCACCGCCAGTCGCAAGCCACGCGGTCAACAACAAGGCCATGCCGAAACACTCATTCACCGCATAAAAGGTCATCATCGCTCCGACCCGCAAGAAGCGGTGGCGTTTCCAATCGGTGACCGCGTCGGCAACTGTTGCGCCGATGATCCAGATTGGCGCGGTTATCACCAGCACGATCGCGGCGACCACCACGGTCGGGATGGAGACCGCCCGGCGGGTGAGCCGATGCCGGCCGACGAAGCTCCAGAGTTGGCTCACGCCGATGTCCGTCGTCTGGCACCCATCCGAAATCGAATCATGCTCCGCCGACGAATAGCGTCGCAGCAACGGCCGGTGAGGCTACAGCCGACCGGTCGGCAATCTCTGCCTGCGAGCATGTGTAACACGCCGTCGACAGTAGTGGGGCGAACATCACGTCGTGGCGGGTGCCCGTTCGAACGTGACCCGCCGCTTGTCGACGTCGACGCCGACAAGTTTGACATCGAGCGTCGAACCGAGTTCGAGCGAGCCGTCTTCGATCGGCGCAATCACCGCAGGTTCGGCGACCATCAACGTCGCGTAGTCGCGATCGCGATTGAGGTTCGTGACCACGGCTGGGAAGGTCTCACCGACGCGGTGCTGCAAGCACATCGTCTCGACGTAGTCGACGATCGTGCGTTCGAGGCTGCGATCGCGTTGACTCGCTCGGCCCATAACCGCGGGCAGGTCGTCGATCGCTTCGCTGGCCCAGCTCGGCACCGGGCGATCGGCACAGTTCGCGAGCAGGATCTCGTTGGCGAAGCGGTCGCATACCCGGCGAAGCGGCGCGGTGACGTGGGCGTAGGTCGATGCAATAGCTGAGTGTTCCGGATGCTCGGGTAGCTCACCGTTGTGGAACGCGACGTAGCCGGCGCCGCGGAGCCCGCGGGCCGAGCGGGTGAGCAGCGCTGCTTCACGCGGGTCGGCGGGGGTGAGTGAACGAACCCGATCGGCATAACTCACGTCGTCGGCCCATTCGAGACCGAGACCCCGTGCGGTGGCCCGAAGTTCTGCGATGGTGAAGTCATCGGCCGGCGGCAACGTCCGCAGCAAGCCTTCGCCGCCATCGAGCATGATCGAGGCCGCCGCGATGCCGGTCAGCAACGAGATCTGTGCATTCCAATTCTCGACCGGGAGCGTGACGTCGTAGTGCAGCTCGTAACCCAACGGCTGCCGTGTGATCTCCTGCGATGGCAGTTGCAGGCTCACTGCACCGCGGGCGATCTCGCGTTCGCGCCGGAGTTCGCCAATTGGTTTCAGCAGCGAAAGCGATTCGTCGGCGGTTCCGTTGTCGATCTCGGCCTGGGCTTCGGAGTAGGTCATCGCCCGACGGTTGTGCACCATGGCCCGTTCGATATGGGCCGATGTCAGCTCGCCGGAAGAGTCGATGTCGATCGTCCAGAGCAGGGCCTGACGGTCTTGGCCGGGCAACAGACTGGCGACATCTTCGTTGATGACCTCGGGATGCAGCGACGCTCGCATGTCGGGCGAATAGAGCGTGACGCCCCGCTTCCGGGCGTGCATGTCGAGGGCGCTTTCGGGACTGATGAACGCGGCGAGATCGGCGATGCCGTAGAAAATGCGGTACCCGTCGCCGCGACGTTCCGCAGCAAAGATCTGGTCGAGGTCACGAGCCCCAGGCGGGTCGACGGCAACAAACGAAAGCTCGCGTCGGTCGACGACCTTGGTGCCGCCGGCGCCGGGCGGAAACTGCGGCCCCCGTTTCGCGGCGTTTTGCGCTTGTCTCATGACCGCGGCCGGATACGTGATAGCGATGTCGAGTTCGTCGCGTATCTTTGCGAAACCTGCTTCGAGTGCTGCGTCGTTGAAGTGAAACCGCCGTGAGGGCATGCCGTATCGATGATAGAGCGGAGAGTCCAGTTCCCGCTGTCTTGTTTGCGCGGGCTGCGGCCTGCCCCATGACGTAGTCTCTCGATATGCAATGGCGGAATTTAATGGCGGAGATCGATCCACGGATCGTCGATGCGATCGACGAACGGTCGGTACAGCGGCGCTACGACCGGCGGGCGGTGGTTTTCCGCGAGGGCGATCCGCCGGACGGCATGTACTTGCTCGAAGGTGGGCGCATGCTGATCGAATCGACAACCGTCGAAGGTGCACCGGTCGGACTGAGCGTCGTTTCGCCCGGCGAGATCTTCGGCGCCCAATCGCTGCTGCGGCCCGGCTCGGCCCGTAATGCGACCGTCTTCGCGCTGCGCGATAGCGACGTGTTGCTCATTCGCCCACGCGAATTCGAAGTGTTACGCAGCGAGTTTCCCGCCATCGATCGGTTCTTCATGTTGGTACTCGACGATCGGTTGCGGCTGATGTCCGACCGCCTCGCCGAGGCCGTTCACGCGACTGCCGAAGAGCGGGTGCATCGTCGGCTCGTCGAACTTGGCGACGCGTTCGAAGGCCGGATTCAGATGAGCCAGGAACGGCTTGCCTCGCTGGCCGGCACCACCCGACCGACGGTGAATCGCGTGCTTCGAGGGCTCGAAGACCGCGGCATTCTCACCCTGGGCCGCGCCACGATCACCGTTCACCAGATCGAAGCGCTCGTCTAAGGAGCTGCGCCGGTAGGACGAGGAACGAGCCCTGCTGGCAAGGCGACCAGACAACAGAGCGCGCTCTTCGCCGAGGAACGAGGCGAAAAAGGAACTTGTCGTAGTGAGCGCCTGCACCTGCCGGCGCGG
>Ga0114956_1002288_pt1 | contig 15056 bp, 10 predicted proteins | sample MaitaG_FD_87304 | JGI IMG/M metagenome (GOLD analysis project Ga0114956, IMG submission 87304) | Marine algal microbial communities from Maine, USA - Maine_Asex2 metaG | ecosystem: Host-associated > Algae > Red algae > Unclassified | place: Maine, USA | collected 2015-01-05 | reverse complement strand
TTGGAATAAACATAAACAACATAAATACAATACCATTTCCTATTGCGATACCTCTATTTTTTCTTACAAACCTTATGCTTTCATCATATTTAAAATGACGTTCTAAAGTGTAATCTATATTTCCAAAACCTGTATAATAGGCTTGAACAAGTAATAATAAAATAGCAGAAATAATATTTACGCCTGGTACAAATTTTAGAAGTAAAAGTGGTACAGAAAACAAAAGTTCCTTAAATAGATTTCTTGTATTTAACTTAATACCTCTCCATAATTGTTCTTTAAAAGAAGTAGATCTGTGATTATGATTTACATTACCTGTTGAATGTGCTTCAATTTTTTCTGAAACCGGACTCATAAAAGGAGCAGATAAAGCCATTACAATGTGTTTGTAGAGAATGAAACCAATAACAACTATTATTATAACTCCTATAAAAGTTGAAAATGATGTAAAGTTTTCTTTTCCCCAATTCCAAGGCCAAATTTTAGAAATAAACCGTCCAATATTATCTGATAGTTTATAGGCTGATAAGCCAATAATGATGGACGTTAAAATGCTTATTAAAATTGGTATTAAAAAGTATCTCCAAAGCTTTAATTTCGAAATTAATGCGAATGTTCCTGTGTAGGCTTTAATGCCTTTTAGTATGTTTTTTATCATAACATATACTTAGTTTAGGCTTTGCTTAAGATGAACTTTAGCATGTTTTTTTCGAACTAAACTTCTAATATAAAAACCAATTTAGTTAATAATCACAAAGTTAGTCTTGCGTAAGCGATTGATGCGGCATCCTTTTGCTTTTTTTGCAAAAGATATAGCGGAAAGCGCGACCAACTTTTTTGTGCCTACTACTTGCAATTAAAAACGGAATGTTATACAAAAAAGTAGGTTACGCCCAAATTATTTTACGCTTTATACTCTTTTACGGCATCTATAAACGCTTTGGCGTTTTCTACAGGAATGTTAGGTAAAATGCCATGACCAAGGTTTACAATGTATTTATCTTTTCCAAATTCGTTAATCATTTGGTGTACCATTTTTTTAATTTCTGAAGGTGGAGAAAATAAACGTGTAGGATCAAAATTACCTTGTAAGGTTATGTTTCCACCAGTTAAATAGCGCGCGTTTCTTGCTGAGCATGTCCAATCAACTCCTAAAGCAGCGGCTCCAGATTTTGCCATATCACCAAGTGCAAACCAGCATCCTTTTCCAAAAGCAATTACAGGAGTTTCGTCTTTTAAAGCATCGATAATTTGCTGTATGTATTGCCAAGAAAATTCTTGATAATCTACAGGAGATAACATGCCTCCCCAAGAATCGAATACTTGTACAGCATTAACACCAGCATTCACTTTTTCTTTTAAATAAGCAATTGTGGTATCTGTTATTTTTTGTAATAATTGGTGTGCTGCAATTGGGTTTGTAAAGCAAAATTCTTTGGCTTTATCAAAGTTTTTAGAACCTTGACCTTGCACGCAATAGCATAAAATTGTCCAAGGTGAACCAGCGAAACCAATTAACGGAATATCGTCGTTTAGTTTTTCCTTTGTCATTTTTATAGCGTCGTAAACGTAGCTTAAACTTTCTTTTACGTCTGGTACAATTACATTATCGACATCTTTTTGAGTGCGTACAGGATTTGGTAAATACGGTCCAAAATTAGGTTTCATTTGTACCTCGATATTCATGGCCTGTGGTATTACTAAAATATCGCAAAATAATATTGCAGCATCCATTCCGTATCTACGTATTGGTTGTACTGTAATTTCACTTGCTAATTCTGGTGTTTGGCAGCGTGTAAAGAAATCGTATTTTGCCTTAATTTCCATGAATTCTGGAAGGTAACGACCAGCTTGACGCATCATCCAAACTGGTGGACGTTCTACTGTTTCTCCTTTTAATGCTCTTAAAAATAAATCGTTTGTCAACATGTCTCTTTAATTCAACTTAATTTTTTATTCGAATCGTCATTGCGAATTCCTTTTTTAGGCTTTGGCAATTTGTTTATTAATGGCTTAAATCATGAGGTTACCACGTCGTTTTACTCCTCGTAATAACGTGGTAATTTCATAATTTATTTAGCAGAGAGTAAGGGATTCGAACCCTTGGTGCCTTTGCAGGCACACTACCTTTCCAAGGTAGCACGATCGGCCGCTCTGTCAACTCTCTATTACTTCTTATTTTGCCGTCATTGTAAATTTTTTTTGAGATGTGGTAATTTAATTTTTTTTAAAATCGTGAGATTACCACGTCGTTTTACTCCTCGTAATGACGCTGAACTTTAAATATAATGTGCATTAACCAACTCAATTACACTTTCTACAGTTGGTACTTTTGCAATACGAACTTCTTTAAAATAATGTTTTGCTTCTTTTGCAGTGGTTTCGCCAATACAAAAGGCAATGGTTTTGTCTTCTATTGTGTTTTCTTGTTTAAAACTTTTTACTGTAGATGGGCTATAAAACATAACACCTTCAACAGAATTTGCTACTTTTAGGCTGTCGAATTTGGTTTGATAAGCTTCAATTTCTTTAACTTCAATATTATTTTCTTGAAGTATTGTTGGCAAATCGTCTAACCTTAAATCGCTACAAAAATAAGTAACTTCGCTACCATCCATAAATTCAACTAAATGCTCTGCTAATTTTTTAGCATTCTTTTCGCTGTGTTTAACTTCGCCTATTCTTTTTTCTACCATGCGTTTGGTGCGACGACCAACACAGTAAATATTTTTGAATTGTAGTTCTATTGCAGAGAAATTAGTAAGTAACGCTTCAACTGCGTTTTTACTGGTAATGACTACGTTTTCAATCTCGTTTTTTAGTAATCTTGGCGCAATTCTATTCAAGCTAATTTTTATAAAATCTGAACTTTCTGAAACCACTTTCTCGTTAAAAAGCAGTTTTTGATCTTCGGTAAAAGATTTTGTAGAATAGATATTAGTTTTTTTGTAAGAGTGTTTAATATTATCCATTAAACGCTTTCCGCCTTTATCTATAACGTAATTTGCACACCACGCTGCTAAATCGAAATGTTCTCCTAAAGCTTTAACACGTTCTACTGTTATTTTTTTGGTTCCGTTGGGACTTAATAAAATCCCTTCGAAGTTTACTATTTCATCTTTTATATAACATAAAGCACCAATTGGCGCAGTACAACCACCCTCTAATCGGTTTAAAAACTCACGTTCAATTTGAACACAAATTTGAGTTTCTTCGTCGTTAATTTCAGCTAAAATAGCAAGCATTTCTTCGTCTTCTTCAAGAGCAGCTGTCATAATTGCACCTTGTCCAGGAGCAGGAATCATCCATTCTAAATTATCTGCAGTTTCAGGTCGTATATCTAAACGGCCAAGTCCTGCTGCAGCGAAAATGGCACCATTCCAGTGTTCTGTTTCGTCTAATTTTTCTAAGCGTGTTATTACATTTCCACGAATATCTTCGATAGTGTGAGTTGGATAGCGGTTTAACCATTGTGCTTTTCTACGTAAACTACTAGTTGCAATTACGGCTTCGCTACCACCAAAAAACTCTTCAGTACCCTTGTAAACTAAAGTGTCACGTACGTTTCCACGTTTCATTACTGCTCCTTGGACTATGCCTTTTGGCAAAACTGTTGGCACATCTTTTAAAGAGTGTACAGCAATATCAATGTCTCCATTTAGCATGGCAATGTCTAAAGTTCTTGTAAAAATGCCTGTAATACCAAGCTCGTAAAGTGGCTTATCTAAAACAATATCACCTGTAGATTTTATAGGTACAATTACTGTTTTATGGCCTAAATGCTCTAATTGTTGTTTTACAGCTTTGGCTTGATAAAGCGCTAATTCACTTTCGCGAGTACCAATTCTTATTATTTTAGACATTTTTTATGGGTTCTAACTGAAAAACTTTTTGAATGAGTTCCAGGCTATCGTTTGTAGAAATGGCTTCATCTTTTAAATGATGCGCAAAGCGATTTGTTATTTTTTGAATAAGCTTATTGCTAATTAACTCAGCTTGCTCTTCGTTAAAGTTTGCATTTTTTCTGCGTTGCGAATCTAATTCGATGTTTTTAAAGTCTTGCAATTTACTTTTTAAAGCCTTAATTGTTGGGGCAAACTTTCTGGTTTCTAACCAGCTATTAAATTCTTTTTTTACGTCCTCAATTATAGTTTCGGCTAAAGGAATATGAAGTTTTCTATTCTCTAATGTTTCATCGGTAATTTGCGATAAATCATCTAAATGTATAAGCTTAACGTTATTTAATTCTTTAACATCGATATTTACATTCTTCGGAATAGATAAGTCTAAAATTAATAATTCTTTTTTAGATTGAATAATATGTTTGTCTATCGTGGGATTTTGAGCACCTGTTGCCACTATTAAAATATCTGAAGCATTAATTTCTTCCTGAAGATTTGAGTATTCTTTTACAATTAAATTAAACTTTCCTGCAATAGCTTCGGCTTTACCTTTTGTTCTATTAACTAAGGTAATGTGTTCGTTTTTGGTATGTTTTACTAAATTTTCGCAGGTATTTCTTCCTATTTTTCCTGTGCCAAAAAGTAAAATATTTTTTTCTGAAACATTTTCAACGTTTTTCATAATGTATTGCACAGAAGCGAAAGACACAGAGGTTGCACCAGAAGAAATATTAGTTTCTGTTTTAATACGTTTACTTGCTTGAATTACAGAATTTACTAATCGCTCGATAAAATGATTTAGTAGTTGGTGTTTTCTGGAAATTTTTGCGGCTGTTTTTAACTGACTAATAATCTCGAAATCCCCTAAAATTTGGCTATCTAAACCAGAACCAACCCTAAACATATGCGAAATCGCCTCTTTGTATTTATAAACGTAAGCCACTTTTTGAAACTCTTCAACCGTTCCTTTTGTGTTGTCGCACAATAATTTTATTAGCTGGAAGGGATGTTCTGCAAAGCCAAAAATTTCTGTTCTGTTACATGTAGAAGTAACAATTAAACTCTCGATACCACTGTTTTTAGCTTGGTTTAGCAAATTTAATTTTGCGTCATCGCTTAAACTAAAATGACCACGAATTTCGGCATCAGCTTTTTTATAGCTTAAGCCAATTGCATAAAACGTTGTGCCTTTTGAAATGTGATATTGTTGCATAATCTAACGAGAACAAAAATAATATCACTTTAATCTAAAAAACAACGCTTAAAGAACTAATAGTATCGCTTCTGGTTTTTCTGTGTTGTTTTTATTAAAAATTACTTAAAAGTATTATATTTGCTAAGGCTACGAGCATTTATGGCTTTGTAGTTTAGAACAAATCTAAATAGAGTTATGCTAAATTCAGAAAACAAAATAGATAAAAGTATCGCTAAAGGTTTTTTTATAGAAACCAGAGCAGATGATGGTGTATTTATATTAACACACCAAAATGATACACAGGAAGTTAAGACTATTGAGCGAGAAATAGACAGTAGTTTTATTCAGTTTCATTTTTGCATAAAAGGTGAGAGTCAGTTTTTGTTTAATAATGGGAATTATATTTTAAATGTTCCTGAAGAAACGTCGTTATTATTATACAATCCGCAACGTAATTTACCAATTCATTTAGAAGTAAAGCCAAATTCTTGGTTGGTTTCTGTTTTAATTTCTATTAAAAAATTCCATGGTTTATTTTCTCAAGAAGCAGATTATATTACATTTTTAAGTGAAGATAATCGTGATAAAAAATATTATAAAGATGGTAAAATATCACCATCAATGGCAATTGCATTAAACCAGTTGGTTAACTACAATTTAAACGCTTCTATTAAAAATATTTACTTTAAGGCAAAAGCTTACGAGGTGTTAAGTTTATATTTTAATAGGAGTGAAGATGCAGATATTGAACAGTGTCCTTTTTTAGTAGACGAATCTAACGTTTTAAAAATTAGAAAAGCTAAGGATATCGTGATTTCCAGAATGGCCGAGCCACCAAGTTTACAAGAATTAGCGAATGAAATTGGTTTAACACTTAAAAAACTTAAAGAAGGTTTTAAGAAAATTTATGGTGATTCGGTTTTTAGTTTTTTACTAGATTATAAAATGGAAGTTGCTAGAAAATTATTAGAATCTGGAACTCATAATGTTAATGAAGTTGGTTTAAGAGTTGGTTATAGCACATCGAGCCATTTTATTGCTGCATTTAAGAAGAAATATGGTACTACGCCTAAGAAGTATGTACAGTCGGTTGGTTAATATTTTCTATTAATTCGCTTTCGCGTTTTATATTTCACCAAGATTAAAGCGTCTTTTATTAACGCATTATCTTTCTCGTTTTCGTCTATATAATTACCGTTGTAACCAGATTGAAAATAAACATCTGTAACTAATTCGTTCTCTTTAATAGGTTTTAAAAAAGCTGCATAATAAAGTTTATTAGAGCCACCATAATCGTTTTTTCTGTCTAATTTAAAAAAGAATACTGTTCCTTTTTTACCTTGGTCTGTTTCAAAAGGTCTTTCTGCTAAAAAAGAAATAGAATCTCTACCAATTTCAATCTTAACATCCCTAAATAAATAAGATTTTGCATATTTTAATTGTGTTATTTCTTTAGCTAAATATGGTTTTTTAAGATCTAACGCATAAAGCTTATTTACTAATAGTGCTTGATTTTTATACTCTTCTAATGTTTTATTTTTAAGTTTCCCAGGAATAGGTTGTTTGGCTTTTTCTAATAATGCATAATAGGTAGTTAATGCCTCAGCATCTTCACTATCTAAAAGTTTATCGAAAAAACCTTTTGCTTCGGTTTCTTTTCTAAAGGGAAAAATAAGCTTGACATAACTGTAGAGAGAACTGTTATTAGAATTGTATACAGATTTTTGACTTAAGCTACGTTTTATTTCAATTTTACCATCGTTAATAATAGTCTTTTTATATTTTTTATAATCTTTTGTTTTTACAATACTACTATCTATTAAACTTGCCAGTAAATTGTAAATAGGCTCTTTATATTCCTGTACACTTGTATAATTTAGAAGCTCTGGAAATAAGTCTTTTTTAAGCTCTAAAGAGTCTTTGTAGGTGTTAAAAAGAGAGCGAACTGCGTATTGCTCTAACGGTAAATCTTCTCGCATTAAATTTAAAAAATCTTTATGGTATTTTTTTTCTTTTTTGTTTAACAACGCTTTTAAAATTGTAGTCTGGATTTTAGGATTAGAATAAGAATTTACATACAATTCCTTTAAAAACGGTATTACTTTAGCATCATCTAAATGTGTAAGCCCTCTAATTAAGTTTGTTTTAATATTTTCTTTATTTTCTGGGAAATTAAAATTTTTAACCAAATCGATAATTTTATTAGTGTGCGATTTGTCGAATTTTAAATTATTATAACTATTTATTACAATACTATCGTCTTGTTTTAAAGCTTTAAAAAAGCGTTCGGTTTTATCTTTAAAAACAGTTTCACCCATTAATGTATCTATAGGCTTAAATGTATTATAAAAATTAGATATAAAAGTGGTGGGTTTTTTTATAGAATCGTTTAAAGACGTTATTGTAAATAACACCCCTTTTTTTAGAATGTGTTTTACTCTTATAGCTTTAGCACTTAGAGAATCTTTAAGTGTGTAACTGCAAGAATACATATTGTCTTTTTTGGTTTTTTTCTTATTGCTAATTCTTAAAATTTTGTGTTTTTCAATTCCATGTCTCGCTAATTTAGTTTTATCCATTTCTTGCCACAAACTATCTATGTTTTTATACATTTTAAGGTCGTGAAACTTTGTTCTGCTTACAAAAACTTGTTCGTTAGCTTTAGAATAGTAACTGGTTTTTTTGGTTTCGGCCTCGTATTTTTTTTTCTTATTTCGGCTATAATTATTGTAAGAAGATACAATTGGTTTTGTATTTGTTAATACTGTAAAATGTAGTGAAGTATCTATTTTTATTTCGAAACCAGTGTACTTTGTCTCTTTAAACTTAAATGAATTAAAAAAGGTTTTAGCTTTATCTGTTGCTGTTCCAGAATACCCTAATAAATAATAACTTCCATCTTTAACAATAGATTTTAAATGAATTTCTTTATTTGAAACCGAATCGAATTTTGCTGTGGCTTCATAACTTTTATACATTTTATTTTTAAAACTTCCAGAGCTACTGTCTTCTATTTTTAAATTTTTTAAAACGTTTTCTACAATATATTTAGCTTCAAAAGCATCTTCCTCTATGTAACGAATATCTTGATTTACAGATTCTTTTATAAAATAATAATCGTCGCCAATATTAGCTTGAATTAACTTGTTTCCTGCATTTTTAAGATTATCTTGAATATTAAATTGCGGAATATCTACTTGATATTTATTATAAGGAGAATTAAAAGTTTCTATTTTATTAGAAGGTAATTTAAAAACAATAGACTCGAAAATTTCTTTTTCGAATTTTAATGCATAGCGTTTTGGGCCACCAAATTTTACAATAATAACCTCTAAAGGCGTTTTATAAATATGATACTTTTGGTAATCGCCTTTTTTTGTTTTGTTTAAAATACTTAAACCAGGGAAAGGTGTTGTTATTTTTTCTTTTGAAATAATATCACCTGGAATATCCTCGAATAAAAAGTTTTCTAAACGCGCTAACGAAATGTTTTTTTCGTTTGGTAAATACTCTAACAAGTTAAATCTACTAATGGTTAAAAAAGCACCATTTGTCATGTCTGGAGATACCGAGAATTTTTGTCCGTTGTAGAAAAATTCTTTTAAGTCGCTAAAGCTATTCATGGTAATAAAACCATCTGCAGTTGTGTATTGTTTTAAAACAGGAGGTGTTATAAGAGCTTCCAAATTATCCTTAGCATTTTGGCCTATTTGTGTTTGTTTAGACAATAAAGGTTTTACTATGTAGCCTTTAGCTTTTAACGATTTTAGCATACCACGTTCACCTGGTAAATGTGCAGCACCAACACCAGCAAAAACAGATTGATTTTTTATAACACTATCTAAAACTTTAACCATATTATCGTTACGAATGTAGAGCATATTCTCTCGAAAGTATTTGGTGTTTGAAGCTTCTCCAATAGAATCTAAAAGCGCTAAATTTCGTTCGCGATACGTATTTTCTTGTAATAAATATGGACTTTCGTTTTCGTAAATTTCGGTTAACCAAGCGTCTATTTTTTTCTTGTATGCGTTTTTTCGAGCTTTGGTAGTTAAATACTCTGCTTCGTCTAAATCCTCAAGGCTAATAATGGGTTTGTTTTTCTTTTTACCAGCTTGGTATATAAACATGTCGAGATAGGTTTCCTCTTCAAAATTATCTGATCGCGAATTTTTTCTATACAAATAGCCATTAAGCATACGGTTGTCTTGGCGAATGGCACTTCTAATTAACAACTCTTCTGGATGTTTTAGATTAAACAAAGCTGTGTAAAAACCTTCACTGTAATTATTATTTGAGTTTTGTGGCGATAAAATTGTAGCCTTGTAACTATGCTCTAACCAAGTAGAAGGGTCACTTTCTAGTGCAATTGCATCACTTTTTGCTAAGGCATCGAAAAAGACATCGTCGAGTCTAAAAGCAACCTTTTTACTTACGTGCATTGTACCATAGAGGTACGACGATTTTTTTAATCCATTACCAGAAATTTCCCAAAGTAGACTTTTTTCTTTTTCTTGAGAAAAACTCAAAATACAAAAAAATGTAGCAATTAAAAAGAGGTGTTTATGCATAGCTGTAAACAAAATGAAGTATAAATATATTTATTTTACATAGAGTTTAAGTAAAATATAGAATTTTAACTTGTTTATAACATCTTCAACGTTTTTAAGGTTCGTTTAATATCTTTTAGAGTTGTATTTTTGTAAAAAGCATAAATATTCCCATTTTAAAGGAATAAAATTACCCATTTTTATATGAAAGGAGTACTACTTGTAAATTTAGGATCACCAGAAAGCCCTGAACCAAAAGACGTTAAAAAATATCTTGGAGAATTTTTAATGGATAAGCGTGTAATAGACGTTCCCCTTTGGGCAAGAACATTACTTGTAAAAGGCATTATTTTAAATACAAGACCAAAACAATCTGCAAAAGCATATAAAAAAATATGGTGGGAAGATGGTTCTCCATTAATAGTGCTGTCTGAGCAATTACAAGAAAAAGTACAAGAGGAAGTAGATTTGCCAGTAGCTTTAGCTATGCGTTATGGAACCATGACTATTAAAAAGGGACTGCAAGAATTAGTAGATAAAGGTTGCGACGAAGTGTTTTTAATTCCTCTATATCCACAATTTGCAATGGCTACTGTAGAGACTATTGTGGTTTTAGCCAAAGAAGTACAGTCAGAATTTTTTCCGCATTTAAAAATTGAAACCATAAAACCGTTTTATAATAATCCAGAATACATTGCTGCTTTAGCTAACAGTATAAAAGAAGATTTAAAAGACAAAACATACGAACATTTATTATTTTCTTACCATGGAGTTCCAGAACGCCATATTAGAAAAAGCGACATTACAAACTCGCATTGCAAGCCAAACGATAAAGAAAATTGTGTATGTTGCAAAACGCCAAGTAAAGCACACGAATTTTGTTATAAACACCAATGTAAAGAAGTAACACGTTTAGTTGGCGAGTATTTAAACTTAGAGCCAGACACCTATTCTACGTCGTTTCAATCGCGTTTAGGATTCGATCCATGGTTGCAACCATACACAGATAGAACTATCGAGCGTTTAGGTAAAAAAGGTGTTAAAACAATGGCCATTGCAACTCCAGCTTTTGTTAGCGATTGTTTAGAAACTTTAGAAGAAATTGCAATGGAAGGCGAAGAGATTTTTCATGAAGTAGGAGGTAAAGATTTTACAACAATACCATGTTTAAATACCAATAAAGACTGGGTGTTATTTCTTGCAAACCAAATAAATGAGTGGACTAAAAGCACTGTCGAAGTCTAATTAATGGAATATTACAATTACATAAAAGCATTACATTTAATTTTTGTAATTACTTGGTTTGCAGCATTGTTTTACATTCCAAGGTTGTTTGTGTATCAAATCGAAGCATCACAAAAACCATCTCCAGAAAAAGAGATATTAGGTAAGCAGTTAAAGTTAATGGCTAAGCGTTTATGGACAATTATTGGTTGGCCATCTGCTATTTTAGCACTCTTTTTTGGGCTTACTTTATTTTATTTAAATCCATATTTAATACAAAACGATTGGATGCAAGTAAAACTTGGTTTTGTAATATTACTTATTATTTACCACATACAAACACATTTCTATTTTAAGCAATTGCAAAATGATATAGTAAAAAAGACTTCAAATTTTATGCGCTTATGGAACGAAGGCGCAACGTTTATTCTATTTTCTGTAATCTTTTTGGTGCTTTTAAAAAGTGCTTTTAATTGGATTTTTGGAGTTATAGGTATTTTTATTTTAGGTGTTTTATTAATGTTAGGTTTTAAAGTTTATAAAAACATTAGAAATAAAAATCCAGAAGCATAAAGTTTTGGGCGTTACCTAAAGGTCGCGCTATCTACTATATCTTTTTTTTGCATATATGCAACAAAAAAAAGGATGCCGTTTCTATCGCTAACGCAAAATAATGGTGCGATTATTGTTATATTTATCAAAAAAATACATTAAAAATAAGACGCTTACACTTCGAGCATTTCTATGAAATTAAAAAAACTGTCTTTACGAACCAGAATTTTTATTGCCATGATTTTGTTGGTATTACTATCATCAATTTTAATAGGAATAGTTGCTATTTACCAATATAACGAAGAAACACAAGATTACCACAGAGAGCGTTTAGATAGAAAAGAAACAGCAATTATTAGAAGCTTAGACTTTGTAATTCGCGAAACAACTTACGAAGTAGCGACAGAAAACGTTCCACTTATTTTTAAAAAGAAAATCTACGAAGTTGCCGAAGTACATAATATTCAAATTAATCTTTACGATTTAGAAGGTTCATTACTTATTTCATCTAAAGCAGATATTAAACAAGAAATTACAGATAAATGTTTAAACCCAATAGTATTAAATACATTATCTAACACTGCAGAACATCGTTTTGAGGAGCGTCGTCAAGAAGGCGATAAAACTTGGAGATCTTCCTATCGTTTTATTACAGACTCAAAATTTAAAGATTTAGCCATTATTAATTTACCTTATTTAGAAAACGACGATTTTTTGGCAAAAGAATTAAACGAGTTTTTAGAGCGCTTAAGTTACACCTCAATACTAGTAATGTTAATGGCAGTTGCATTAGCATTTTTCTTATCGCGATACATTACAAAACCTATAAAAGAGATAAGTGATAAAATGAGTGCGACACGTTTAGAAAAACGTAACGAAAAAATTTCTATTCAAGATACAAGCGAGGAAATTTCTACACTTGTAGCGTCTTATAATAGCATGATAGACGAGCTCGAAGAAAGTGCAGTACAATTAGCAACAAGTGAGCGTGAGCAAGCTTGGCGAGAAATGGCAAAACAGGTGGCACACGAGATAAAAAACCCGTTAACACCTATGCGATTAACAGTACAAAGTTTTCAAAGAAAATTTAATCCCGAAGACGAAAACATACACCAAAAAGTAGATGAATACTCTAAAACATTAATACAACAAATAGATACTATGAGCTCTATTGCAAGTGCTTTTTCAAACTTTGCAAAAATGCCAGCACAAAAAAATGAATTTTTAAATGTGGTTGAGGTTATCGATTTAACACTCGATATTTTTAATGAAAATTACATAACATTTCAGTCTGATAAAAAAGAAATTATAGCAAATTTTGATAGAACACAATTAATTCGAGTAGTTACAAACCTTATTAAAAACGGTATTCAAGCCATTACTGAAGATAAAACACCACAAATAATAGTAAATGTTTCAGAAGAAAATGAAAGCATAAAAATTACTGTTACAGATAATGGTATTGGCATTTCTGAAGAAAATAAACCTAAAATTTTCGAACCAAAGTTTACAACAAAATCTAGCGGAATGGGATTAGGTTTAGCAATGGTTAAAAACATTGTTGAAACTTACAAAGGAACAATTACCTTTGTATCGCAAAAAGATAAAGGCACAACGTTTACGGTAACTTTTCCTAAAAACTAAATCCCTTTTTTAGGCAGAAAACCCTATACAAAAAGCTAAAAACTTAGAATAATAAATCTATTTTATTATTTCTAAAAAGGCAGAAGTCTATAATTAAATAATAACAAGATTTTCTTTTTAAGAAACAAAAAATAAACTTTTAAATGAATTACGAAAACATAATCTTAGCATCGCAAAACGGAATTGCAACCATAACAATTAACAGACCTTTAAAATTAAACGCTTTAAACAAAGCTACAATAGAGGAGCTTCACGACGCTTTTAAAGTTGCTAATAACGACGCTATTGTAAAAGTAATCATCATTACAGGAAGTGGCGAAAAAGCATTTGTTGCTGGAGCAGACATTAGTGAGTTTGCAAACTTTACTATAGAAAATGGGGGGAAATTAGCAGCCAAAGGTCAAGAATTATTATTCGATTTTATCGAAAATTTAGGCACACCAGTTATTGCCGCAGTAAACGGTTTTGCGCTTGGCGGAGGCTTAGAGTTAGCAATGGCCGCACATTTTAGAATTGCAAGCGATAACGCAAAAATGGGACTACCAGAAGTATCTTTGGGTGTAATACCTGGTTATGGTGGCACGCAACGTTTGCCACAATTAATTGGTAAAGGACGCGCTATGGAAATGATCATGACAGCAGGAATGATAGATGCAAGCACCGCAAAAGATTACGGTTTAGTAAACCACGTTGTTTCTCAAGAAGAGTTAATGCCACTTGCAGAAAAAATAGCAAGTAAAATTATGCGTAATTCTTCGGTAGCAATAAGTAAAGCAATTAAAGCTGTAAATGCTAATTATAGAGATGGCATCAACGGTTTTGAAACTGAAATAGAACAATTTGGAGCCTGTTTTGGAACTGAAGATTTTAAAGAAGGAACGACTGCATTTTTAGAGAAACGAAAGGCTGAGTTCCCAGGTGAATAAAATTTTTAAATAGCTGTTAAGTATATTTATAAAAGTCTATAAACAAAAAAAAGTGAGCTCCTGAGAGCTCACTTTGTAATTAATTAACTACTTTAAATCCTTTCAAATTTAGAACTTAGAGTGTTATAAAATTTTTAAATGTTCTGTTTTGAGTTTTAATTAAAAATAAATACCTTCCTTTTTCAGAATTATCTAAAACATACGCCTTTTGTATGTTAATTAAATTAGTTATGGTTTGATCATAAATTAATTCCATAACACCATCATTTTCATAATAAATAGATAGTTCTACAGGTTCTGCTTCTAAAGATATAGTAGACACAAAAACAGTATTGTTTTTAGCAGATACATAAGGTTTAAAAATTTGCTCTTTTTTAGCTTTATTAAAGCTAACAAAATTAAAATGAACACTAAAAGGAATAATCTCTATTTCAACATCCTTATCAAGTTCAAAATAATAATTACCGTTTGGTAACTCAGTTAAATCAAATCCTTTTTTGTAGTTTCCAGATTCTGTAATCTGTTCTTTATACAAAATAACTTGGTTTGAATCTTTAATTAATAGGCTTTGCCCTTTTTTTACATTTTCTAAATTTAAAATTGTTTTTTTAATGTTCTCATCTTCATTTAATGGAGAAACGTTACCTGCGTAACTTACCATTGATACTAATACAGCAACAAATAGTAGGTGTTTTTTAATTGCTTTTTTCATAATGTTATTTTTATTTAATATTAACACTGCAAAGATATAAGCAAAGGTTAGTTTAGAAAACAGCTATCTTGACATATTTATATGCTATTTTAACCCTCAAAATACATCTACCAGTTGTTAAAGTTAAAATAGACAATAAAAAAGGTAATTTAGCACAGATTTTAATGTCTTATAATAATTATTTTTATACTTAAAAAAGTTAATGTTAAATAATAAACCCATATTAGAGAAAATTACACCTGGATTTGGGAACTCCATAGTGGCTGTAAATAAACTTAAGAAGCGGAAACGAGACCAAGCATTTTGGCATTTTCATCCTGAAATTGAATTAGTTTATGTAAATAAAGGTAA
>Ga0114956_1002287_pt1 | contig 15056 bp, 17 predicted proteins | sample MaitaG_FD_87304 | JGI IMG/M metagenome (GOLD analysis project Ga0114956, IMG submission 87304) | Marine algal microbial communities from Maine, USA - Maine_Asex2 metaG | ecosystem: Host-associated > Algae > Red algae > Unclassified | place: Maine, USA | collected 2015-01-05 | reverse complement strand
TTAATCTGTATTTAGCCATTCAATAAGGACTTTGATTGAGCTAAAATTTCGTTTTTATTGTCACTCGTAAATCCGCTTTTTTCAGCTTTATCCAGTTTGGCTCTAACCCAATCAATTTGAATTTGCTGTTTTCTGGCTTGTCTAATTAAATCGTTTACTAATTCGCTTTTACTTGAATATTCATTTTTATTCACTTGCGCTTTCAGCCATTCGTCGTTCGGTTCGGTAAATGATATACTTTGTCTTGACATAACTTTATGTTTTGGTGTAAATATACATCAAATACGAATCACTTCCAAATTGTTGCCAACGTGATTGTGTATGGTTAGTTGCTTGTTTCAGCAACTAATTTAATAAACAAAAACGAACGCGAGAAAATTCCGAAGGAATTTTCCAAATAAGCACTTGCCAAAGCAATTAATTATGCACGGTGTTGTAGCCAGTACTTATTCAACCACTTCTATTTTATTATCTTTTTTAGAATAGTAATAAGTTATACAAGAAAAGACTAGTATAAATAATGCAATTAAATATTTATAGATTTCTAAATTAATCTGTAAAACACTAAAGTTTATCATTCTATTTTGACTAGTTAAAATAATAATATCGGATAGTATTTTGCTACCAACTATAGAGCCAACTAAAATTGGAATACTTGTCAATTTTCGCATATTGAAATTTCCAGATTTATATTTTTTGTAAAAAGTAATGAAAAAGGTAATAGTTAATATTATTAGAGATACAATTGAAATATCATATGCATTGATATTCGTCATTCCAGTTTTTTCAGTAACTAATATAATGAGGTTTATCATTAAATCTATAATAGTCACAAATGTAAAAAACAATAAAATACCTTTTAGGTATGGAATGATTCTATTTCTGAAGTAAACTCCTTTATTTACTTTTCCAAATTCAGTCGTTAAATCTTTTACATTCCCAATTCGTTTTTTTGCTATTAGTAATGATTCTTCAGTATTTAATCCTAGTTGTTGCAGTGCATGTATTTCATCTCGTAAATGACTTTCTAATTCGTTAATATTATCAAGGGTCATATTTGAGTTTTGCGATAATTCTGATTTCCAGATTTCGATTCTTTTATTTAAGTCAAGGTTGGTTCGATTTTCCATAATTTAGATATTATTTGATTAATAGTTGTCCAATTTTCTTTTGCTGATACGAGTTCTTTTTTTCCTTTAGTACTAATTTTGTAATACTTTCTTTTTCTTCCAGATTCTCCAATTTTCCAGTAAGATTCAATGAGTTCTTTTTTCTCTAATTTGTGTAAAACTGGATATAAAGTTCCATCTCCATATTCTATTTTCCCATTAGATATTTCTTTTACATTTTGGATTATTTCATAACCATAAGATTCATTTTTTGAAAGTATTGATAGAATAATAGGTGTCGATGAAGCTCCAATTAACTCTTTAGATAATTTTTCCATATTTATGCTCTTTGAGAAAACAAATATACATAGAAGTTCGATGTATAAAAATAAAAACGTAATTTTTTTTTGGTATTGGCTACAATGTCTTATATCATCACCTGTATTAACGACATCCTGCAAATAAACCAGGATAACACTAGTTTTGTGTTGATGTTATCCTGTAAAGAAAAATTTTTTAAGCTACTATTCAAAAAGACAACACATCTACTCTAAAAGCTTAACTTTTACTTTTTTACTTATAAGTTCATTGCTTTTTTTATGATTTCAATACATCTTTAAAAGCGATGTTATAAACCACTTAGTGCAATTTATAAGACTTTATTATTGATAACAATAAAACTAAGACTTTACGTTGGTCATAATCAATTTTCAAACTATCTTTGCACTCGCTAAGAATAGAACTAAAAACGTACAGGTTGAGTAGCACAAAATCTTCGATATCAACAGCTTCTGTGATTACGGATTTTAAGGAAATCACCAAAATGGGATTATCCATAAGTGTGGTGTTTTCGGCAATTGCTGGTTACTTGCTTGGTGCAGAAAGTATCAACTTCACAACCTTAACCTTATTGGCTTTAGGTGGTTATTTTATGGTTGGTGCTTCTAATGCATACAATCAAATTATTGAGCGCGATTTAGATGCGCTAATGGATAGAACCAAAAACAGACCAATTCCTGCTGGTCGTATGACGGTAAATACGGCTTTCATTATAGCAACCACATTCACTGTTTTAGGATTAATAACCTTGTATATTATCAATCCTAAAACAGCAATGTACGGTGCAATTTCCATATTTTTATATACAAGTGTGTATACGCCTTTAAAAACAAAAACACCGTTAGCCGTTTTTGTTGGTGCCTTACCAGGCGCTATTCCTTTTATGTTGGGTTGGGTTGCCGCACGAAACGATTTTGGTATAGAACCAGGTACATTATTCGCCATTCAGTTTTTTTGGCAATTCCCACATTTTTGGGCAATTGGCTGGTTTTTATACGAAGATTATAAAAAGGGTGGTTTCTTTATGTTGCCAACCGGAAAACCAGATAAAGGTACAGCAGTGCAAATTATTATGTATAGCGTCTGGACGATTATTGCCTCAATAATCCCAGTTTTTGGTTTTACAGGAGATTTAAAACTATCAGTTGTAGGAGCAATTTTAGTGGTTATTTTAGGTATGGTAATGTTAGTATATGCGATTAAATTATTTAAGGAGCGTACGGCAAAAGTAGCAAAGCAGCTCATGTTGTCGAGTGTGTTTTATATTACCATGTTACAGATTATATATGTTGCAGATAAATTTTTGAGATAAATAATGGATTTAACAGAAGGATCACATAAAGAGAAAAGAACAAGGTCAAAAAAAATGATGCTCACATTTGGCATTGGCTCATTAATTATGTCTTTTGCTGCATTAATTAGTGCGTTTATTGTGAGTAGAAAGCTAAGACTAGATAAAGATTGGTTGAGCGATTACCAATTACCAGATGCTTTTCTAATAAGTGTAGGCCTTATTTTAGTAAGTAGCCTAACATTTATTTTAGCCAAACGTGCATTAAAACAAGGTAATAGACAAATGGTAATGATATGGTTACTAGTAACTTTAGCTTTGGGTTTTGCTTTTATTTTTAATCAGTTAGAAGGTTTTAGACAAATCATTGAAGCAGGTTATAATTTTACAGGACCAACAAGTAATATCACTATGTCGTACATCTACATATTTGCTGTATTACACATAGCACACGTCGTTGCTGGCTTAATATGTATAATCGTTGTAATTTATAATCATTTTAAACAAAAGTATAACGTCAACAATATGTTGGGTTTTGAACTCGCAGTTAATTTTTGGCATTTCGTAGATATACTTTGGCTTGTGCTCTTTTTGTTTTTATATTTTTTTAGATATATAATTTGATTATTTTTGTCCAACCTAAAATTTAAATAAATTCTATGGATTCTACAGTTGCAAATACTGGTACAGAAGGAAAAACTTGGGGAGGAGGCAAAAGCCCTCTGAAAGCAAGTTACGGAAAGATGATGATGTGGTTCTTCATTGTTTCAGATGCCTTAACATTTTCAGGGTTTTTGGCCGCTTATGGTTTTTCGAGATTTAAATTCATTGAAGAATGGCCAATTGCAGACGAGGTTTTTACACACGTACCGTTTTTGCATGGTCAAGAACTACCTATGATCTACGTAGCATTCATGACATTTATTCTTATTATGTCTTCTGTAACTATGGTTTTAGCTGTAGATGCAGGTCACCACATGAACAAAGCTAAAGTAACCATCTATATGTTTTTAACTATAATTGGTGGAGCTATATTTGTGGGTTCACAAGCTTGGGAATGGGCAACATTTATTCAAGGAGATTATGGAGCTGTACAAACTAAAGGAGGTAATATTCTTCAGTTTGGTGAAAATGTAATGGTTGATGGAGAAGAAAAGTTTAAACGCATTTCAATAGACGAATTTGCCGTAACACAAGAATCAGAAAGAGCACAGCACGAGCGTAAAAACGGACTGTGGTTTACAACTGAAGGGTCTTTACCACCTTACAGCGTTGATGAAATTTACGCAGGTTTAGCAGCTAATGAAAATATTTTAGTTAGAAACCAGATTATAAATGAAGATGGTGAAAAAACAGTGCTATCTAGAACAGAATCGCTTAAGCAAATAAAACAGAATGGTAAGTTAGTAGTTAAAGGAGCTAACCTTAAAGTTAACGAATACGGAACATCACTATTTGCAGATTTCTTTTTCTTTATAACTGGCTTTCACGGATTTCACGTATTCTCTGGTGTAGTCATTAACATTATTATATTCTTTAATGTTATCCTAGGTACTTACGAACGTAGAGGAAGCTATGAGATGGTAGAAAAAGTAGGACTCTATTGGCACTTTGTCGATTTGGTTTGGGTATTTGTATTCACATTTTTCTACTTAGTATAAAAGCAATTAAGATTTAATTATGGCACACGAGCATAAATTAGAAATATTCAGAGGACTTTGGAAATTTAAGTCTAATACACAGAAAATTTGGGGAGTTTTGGTATTCCTTACTGTAATTACAGCAATTGAAGTTGTTTTAGGTATTTACAAACCAGATGCATTAATGACTCCATTAATTGAAACACCTTTTGAAGGTGGATTTTGGGCTATGATGGGAAATATTATTCTGTCACCAATTATCTACATGAAGTCTTTAAACTTAATCTTCATCGTATTAACCTTGGTTAAAGCCTATTACATTACGTGGGATTTTATGCACATGAGAGATGAGACTGGAGCCATGCGTAAAATGGTAGTCTGGACCGCAGTTTTCCTTATCTGTTATTTAATGTTTATCTTATTACAAGAAGGTGGTTACGTATTTGATGTTTACAATACTGGAAATCCTTTGATTAAGAGAGATTTCTAAACTAAAAATATAAAGTAAACACTGAGTTGGCCTGCGCTAAGCTTGTCGAAATACTTAAGTGTTAAATGGTACTAAAAGGTGGTTTTTCTAAACCGCCTTTTTTATTTTTGTAATTCTAAAAAACCATTATTAGGTTGATATATACAATACATGAAAACTAAAAAGGTAACACGTTACGTTGTACTTGGTATTTTATTCTTCTTACCAGTCGCTTTTTTATTAATGTTGTATCCATCAACACATAACTACGACCCTTTAGAAATTGTAAAAACCAATGTAAAAGAAGTTTCAAATTCTAAAGACCTTATGCTCCAAGACCATATTACGGTATTAGCATTTTTCGGTAGTAAACCAATGGACAAAGCCATTGCTGCTTCTAATCTTAAAGAATTGGTATATGATAAATTTAAAGGCTTTAAGAAATTTCAGATGGTGGTTGTGGCACCTCAAGGGACTGAAGACGCCTACAATGAATTAAGGAAAGAGGTAGAACGTTACGAAGACCTAAGATTTTGGCATTATACGTTCCATTCAGAAGATGATATTAAAGCTATTTACAATAGTTTAAAATCAGATAGTCGTTTAGATCGTAATCTGTCAACAGAAGAAGTATTTATAATAGACAAAGATAAAAGCCAAAGAGGGAGATTAGATGATAGGGAAGACAGAGAAATAGAACAGAACAAACCTATAAAGCAATTGTATTCTTACAACTGTATTGAAGTTGCTGAGATAAAAAATAAAATGAGTGATGATATGCGAATTTTATTTACGGAATACCGTCAGAAACGAAAAGGAAAATTTGAAGACTCTGATAAAAGACGCACCAAAGACTTAAAACAAACCAATGAGTAAAAAAACAAACTATTCTTATGTAGGCATTGCATTTATAATCTTGCTTTTCGGAATTATTTTTGTTCCAAAAATCATTGATCGCATCAATGAAGATGATATAACAAGAGATGATCCTAGAAGTGAAGATGTTTCAAAATCTAGTGTCGAGAAAAATAAAAGTGATTTAGCTTATCTCGAAATTAACGGAAAGCCAAAAAAAGTACCAGCCTTTAGTTTTACAAACCAAGATGGTAAAACGATAACGAATAAAGATTATTTAGGTAAAGTCTATGTGGTAGAATTCTTTTTTACAACCTGTCCTACCATTTGCCCAATTATGAGTCGTAATTTAGTTGAGATTCAAAATGAATTTACGGATTTTGAAAATTTTGGCGTTGCATCCTTCTCTATAATGCCACAAGTAGATACTCCAGAGGTTTTAAAAGCGTATGCAGATAAGTTTGGGATTACCAATCCTAATTGGAACTTAATGACAGGAGATTACGATGATATAGAGCAACTCGCAAATATAGGTTTCAACATTTTTGTAGGCAAAACTGAAGATGATTTTGGTTTTGAGCATTCAGGTGATTTTGCACTCATTGATAAGTACGGTTACTTTAGATCAAGAAAAGATGATTTTGGAAATCCAAAGATATTTTACAGAGGTATAATTACAGAAGCACAAGGTGTAGATGAAGATGGTTTTGAACAAGAAATTACCATCTTAAAAGAAGATATTGCTAAACTTTTAAAAGAATAAAGATTTACTTGTAATTGTTAGACTGCGCTTGTCTAAGTCAAGATTAAGATGTTAATACAAATAGTATGGATTCAGTTAATATAGAAAAAGAAAAAAAATATAATAAGTGGATTGTCGCGCTTTCTGTAATAATACCGCTTGCAGTAGCAGCATTATTCGGAGTCAACTTAAGAAGCCTAGGTTTCGATGTAGAACCATTGACGTTTCTGCCGCCAATTTACGCTAGTGTTAATGGACTTACAGCAATAGTTTTAATAGTTGCTGTTGTTGCCATTAAAAACAAAAACAGAAAATTACACGAGCGTTTAATGAAGTTCGCCATACTATTGTCGGTTGGTTTTCTTCTTATGTACATCGCTTATCACATGACGAGCGATTCTACCAAATTTGGAGGTGAAGGCGCTATAAAATATATCTATTATTTTGTTTTAATAACGCACATATTGCTATCAATTATAATAATTCCTTTCGTACTTATTACCTATGTAAGAGCCATAACCAATAATTTTGAACGTCATAAGAAGATAGCAAAAATCACATTTCCGTTGTGGCTTTATGTTGCTGTAACAGGCGTTATAGTTTATCTTATGATTTCACCATACTACGCTTAACATGAAAAAGAAGTTTTACGTTTTGCTTTTTACTTTTTTCCTTACACTAAGTGCAAAAGCACAATGTGCCATGTGCAGAGCCGTTTTAGAAAGCGGCGAAGAGCAATCTGCGGCAGAAGGCATCAATGATGGTATAATGTTTTTAATGGCAGTTCCATACATTTTGGTAGCAACCATGGGCTATTTTATTTATAGAAAATATAGTAAACCAAAAAAATCTGAAGTTACCGATTAAAACAGTGTAACATTTTTCCATTTTAATAGTCTTATTCACGTAAGTTTAAAAGCAAGTCTTAACAATTCGTTGGCATAAAACCCTTCTGAATTTCCTTAAAATTGCAAAAGTAACTAACAGACTATGATTCAGATTAAAGATTTGCATAAATCTTACCACATGGGAAGCAATTCACTTCACGTGTTAAAAGGTATTAATTTTGATGTCAAAGAAGGTGAGTTAGTATCTATAATGGGATCCTCAGGTTCAGGAAAATCAACGCTGCTAAATATTCTCGGAATGCTCGATGAAGCTGATGAAGGTCAGTATATCCTAGATAATGTTCCTATTAAAAATCTTAATGAAAAGATTGCTGCACGTTACAGAAATGAATTTCTTGGATTCATTTTTCAATCCTTCAACCTTATAAATTATAAATCTGCTGCAGATAATGTTGCATTACCATTATATTATAAAAACGTTCCTCGAAAAGAACGTACCGAAAAAGCCGAGCATTATTTAGAAAAAGTAGGTCTAAAAGAATGGTCACATCACTTACCAAGCGAACTTTCTGGAGGGCAAAAACAACGTGTAGCAATTGCAAGAGCTTTGGCAAGTGAACCAAAAGTATTATTAGCGGATGAGCCAACAGGAGCATTAGATACCAAAACGTCTTACGAGGTTATGGATTTAATACAAGGGATTAATGACGAAGGAAAAACAATTCTCGTTGTAACACACGAGCACGATATTGCGAAAATGACCAAACGTATTGTTAACCTTAAAGATGGATTAATAATCGACGATAGCAAAGTAGAACAAATTAGAGCCAAACAAAATGTTTAATATAGAACGTTGGCAAGAAATATTTGAAACGCTTAGTAAAAATAAGTTAAGAACGTTTTTAACAGGGCTTTCTGTGGGTTCAGGTATTTTTATTCTGGTTATTTTATTGGGCTTTAGTTCAGGTGTTGAAAATGGTATAACTACGGAATTTCAACAAGATGCAACCAACGAAATTAGTATAAGAACAAGGCTCACCACAAAAGGCTATAAAGGTTTAAATCCAGGACGATACATTCAGCTTAAAGATGAAGATTTTAATAATGTATCTTCAAATTATGATGAGTATCTAGAATATCGCTCAGCAAGTTATAGTATTTGGGGAGGACAAGTGGCATATAAAAATGAAACAGGAAATTATCGTGTACAAGGTGTAATGCCTGATAATCAATTTATTGAGAATGCAGATATAGGTAGTGGTCGTTTTTTAAATCACTCAGACCTAGAGGAGGGTAAAAAAGTAGCCGTAATTGGTAATAAAGTAAAATCAGATTTATTTAAAGGAGCAAATCCTATCGGAGAAAGTGTGGCAATTTTCGGAATTAACTTTAAAGTTGTTGGTGTTTACTTTGATCCTGGAGGAGAACGCGAAGAAAGTGGTATATTTCTTCCTATAACTACAGTTCAAAATGCATTTAACGGAGGTGATAATATTAGAAACATGTCCTTTACAGTTAAGATGTCCGAAAATTTTGATGAAGCCGTAGCATTATCGCAGAATCTTTCACTTGCGATAGAGAATGACTTAAAACAAAAGCACATAGTAGCACCAGACGATTTGGCCGCAATTAGAGTGAATAATACGCTTGAAGAGGCCAAGAAAATATATTCCTTAATTGATACCATGAAAGCTGTCTTTTGGTTTATTGGCATAGGCACAATTATCGCAGGTATTGTTGGAGTTGGTAACATTATGATTATTATCGTGAAAGAGCGCACCAAAGAAATAGGAATTAGAAAGGCCTTAGGAGCAGAGCCAATGTCTATTGTTGGTATGATTTTACAAGAAGCGGTTTTTGTAACCTTAATATCTGGGCTATTTGGCTTAATCGCTGGTTTAGGGCTTTTAGAAATAGTAGGACCGCAAATAGACATACCTTTTATAAAATATCCTCAAGTAGATTTTAATACAGCCATAACTACCGTATTTATATTAGTAGTGGCTGGAGCATTAGCAGGATTTATACCAGCATATAGAGCCGCTAAAATAAAACCAATAGTAGCACTAAGAGACGAATAATATGTTTAGCAAAGACCGTTGGACAGAAATAATAGAAGCACTTAATGCCAATAAAATTAGAACTTTATTGACTGCATTTGGTGTGTTTTGGGGAATAACAATTTTTGTATTATTGCTCGCACTTACTAATGGATTAAAAAACGGAGTCACAGCAGGTTTTGGGAATTTTGCTACAAATTCTATGTTTATGTGGTCTCAAGGCACATCCAAGCCTTATAAAGGGTTACCAAAATCGAGACGTTTCAATTATAAAATTGAAGATGTTGCAGCACTTAAAGCACAATTTCCAGAACTTAAATATGTATCTCCTAGAAACCAATTAGGAGGTTATAATGGTGCCAACAATGTTATAAGAAATACAAAAACAGGTGCTTTTCAAATTTACGGTGACTATCCAGAGTTTATAAAGCAAAAGCCCATGGATATTATTCAAGGTAGGTTTTTGAGTTATTCTGATATCAATGCCAAACGAAAAATCTGTGTTATAGGGCCAGACGTTGTAAAAGGATTGTATAATAAAGGCGAAGAAGTTATTGGATCCTTTATAAAGATAAATGGAGTTAACTTTATGGTAGTTGGTACGTTCAAAATAACTAATAGTCAAGGCGACTCAGAAGAAGAAGCCAATACTATTTTTGTGCCGTTTACTACTTTTGGGCAAGCGTTTAATTTTGGAAACAATGTGAGTTGGATGGCAATCACCGCAAACGATGGTAAGAGCATCACAGATGTTAAAGAAAGTGTATTTGCATTATTAAGAGAGCGACACACTATTCACCCAGAAGATTTAAGAGCGATTGGTCATTTTGATTTGGCTAAGGAATTTAGCAAGGTTAATGGGCTATTTAGTATTCTTGCCATTGTAGGCTATTTTGTAGGTGCTTTGGTTTTAATGTCTGGTATAATTGGTATCAGTAATATTATGCTCATTGTTGTAAAAGAACGTACTAAAGAAATAGGAGTGAGACGTGCATTGGGTGCTACACCTTGGACTATTAAGTCACAGATTTTACAAGAAAGTTTACTATTGACCATTTTAGCTGGTATGGTAGGAATTTCATTTGCAGCCTTGCTGATTTGGATTTTGAATACAATTTTAGATAATGTAGGACCTGTTGAAAATTTCGCAAATCCAAGTGTAAGTATGACAGTTGTATTTACTGCTCTAATAATATTAGTTGTTTCTGGTGTTTTAGCAGGTTTAATTCCTGCAAATAGTGCCACAAAAATGAAACCTGTAGATGCTTTAAGAATAGAATAAATTTATATCAATCAAAATATGAAAAGAACTAGAACCGTAATTATATTAATATTAATCGTTGTACTATTTGGAAGCGCACTATATTATTTATGGAAAAAGAATCAAGAAGACCCAATTACTTATACCACGGAAAGTCCAACTGAGCAAACTATAGTAGTCAAAACGGTTGCTACAGGAAGCATTGTTCCAAAAGAAGAAATTTTAATTAAGCCTAACATCTCTGGTGTAATTGAGAAGATTTTTATTGAAGCTGGTGAATATGTCAAGCAAGGAGATCTTATTGCTCAAATTAGAGTAATTCCTAATGTATCTAATCTTACAAGTGCAAAAAATAACATCGCATCTAATAGAAATGCATTAGAAACTGCAGAAATCAATTTTAAAACTCAAAAATCCATTTACGACCGTCAGAAAGCATTATTTAATAAAGGCGTTATTGCTGCTAATGACTTTGATCAGGTAAACAACACCTACTTGCAAGCTAAGCAGCGCGTTGAGCAAACAAGGATTGATGTCACGCAATCACGTCAAAATTATGATATTATAAAAACAGGAACGACAAGTGGATTAGGTAGCAGTGCGCAAACTCAGGTAAGAGCTACAGTGGCTGGGATGGTATTAGACGTGCCTGTAAAAGCTGGTAACCAAGTAATAGAGGCCAATAACTTTAATGAAGGAACCTCTATCGCATCTTTGGCAGATGTTAAACAAATGATTTTTGAAGGCAAAGTTGATGAAAGTGAAGTAGGTAAAATTAAAGAAGGTTTACCATTAGAAATTACTGTAGGTGCTATTGAGAACGAAAAATTTGATGCCGTTTTAGATTATATTGCACCAAGAGGTGTCGCTGAAAACGGTGCAATTCAATTTGAAATAAAAGGAACGCTTAAAAAGATAGACTCAACATTTATAAGAGCTGGTCTTAGCGCCAATGCATCCATTATTTTAGATAAGGCAGACAAAGTTTTAGCCATCAAAGAAGCTTTGGTTCAATACGATACTGAAACTAAAAAACCTTTTGTAGAAGTTGAGGTTGGTGATCAAGAATTTGAAAGAAAAGAGGTAGAGTTAGGCATTAGTGACGGTATATTTGTAGAGGTAAAAAATGGTATTTCTAAAGGAGATAAAATAAAAATCTGGAACCAAGTACAAGGCATCCCAAAATATGCCCAATAATAATTTAATATTTTAGTGTAACACATTAAGATTTATATAGACCAATAGACATTATGAAACGAGCAGATTCAAAATTTAATCATTCAATGTAATGCTTAAGTGCGAACTGCATGTGACCATTGAAAACAATAGAAATTAACACATGAAAAAATCAATCATAATCATTCTACTTCTTTTTGGAGTTTTCGCTCAAGCCCAAAATAAAAAGTGGACGCTCAAAGAGTGTGTTCAACATGCTTTAGAAAATAATATTTCGGTAAAACAAAGTGAACTAGATATGCAACTTGCAGATATCGAGAAACTAACTGCAAAAGGAAATTTTTTACCAAGTATAAATGCTGGAGCTGGAGTTTCAGAAAACACTGGGTTGAGTTTTAACCCAGTTACTAATAATGCGCAGACTACAACGTTTCTTTCCGCATCAGGAAATATTAACATAGGTTACACATTATTTGATGGTTTGAGAAACGTAAGGCAATTACAGCGAGCAGATATGTCTAAATTGGCGAGTCAATACCGATTAGATAAAATGAAAGATGACATTTCTTTGTTTGTTGCCAATGGATATCTGACTGTCATTCTCAATAAAGCCAATCTCGAAGTTTTTCAATCACAAAACTTAGTAACTAAAGAGCAAATCGAGAGAACACAGCAATTAGTAGACGCAGGTTCTTTACCAAGAGGCGATTTGTTAGAGATTAAAGCTAGAGATGCGAGTGAGCAACAATCAATAATTAATGCAGAGAATAACATTCAAATTTCATTAATTAGTTTAGCGCAGCTTTTATTGATAAAGGATTATGAAAATTTTGATATAGAAGATGAAGGCTATGATGTTGTAGATACTGGTATTGCAAGTAAAAGTGTTTCAGAAATTATTTCTGCTGCTAAAGAGAGTAGATCTGAAATTAAGATTGCAGAGCAAAGTGTAGAATTAGCAGAAATAGATTTAAAGATCGCCAAAGGTGCAAATTTACCAACATTATCGGCATTCTTTGGTTACAATACAAGATATGCAAACACACCAGGTTTTATTCAACAAGTAGATCCAAATAATCCTACAACGACTCAGCAGATTGGAACAGTACAAGGGACAGGTGAGGTTGTTGTAGGTGAATTTCCAAATACATTTGCCACTCAAGTAAGTGCCGATCCATTTATAGATCAACTTTACCAAAATGATGGTATTGGTTATGGTCTTAACCTGAATATTCCCATATTAAATGGTTTTAATACTAAAGGAAATATTCAGAGAAGTAAAATTAATTTGGAAAATAGCAAATTTCAGTTAGAGCAAGCCGAATTAGATTTAGAATCTACTGTATACCAAGCCCATGTAGATGCTAAAGGAGCATTAAAATCTTATGAGGCAGCAGAACTAGCTTTAGAATCACAACAACTGGCTTACAATTACGCTAAAGAGCGTTATGATGTTGGATTAACCAATGCCTTCGATTTTAGTCAATCTAAACTGCAATTTGATAATGCTAGTATAGAATTAAATCGTGCTAAATACGATTATATTTTCAAATTAAAAGTTCTTGAATTATATTTTGGAATACCTGCAACTGAATTAAAGTTTTAATTATGAGCAAAACAGTAAAAATTATTATCGGAATTGTCATCGTAGCACTCATCCTCTTAGTGGTAGGATCTAAAATGGAATTATTTGGAAAAAAAGGCAATTTTAAAGAGGTAATTACAAAAGAGGTAACTACGCAAGATATTGTAGAAACTGTCTCTGCAACAGGAAAAATTCAACCAGAGGTCGAAGTAAAAATATCTTCAGAGGTTTCTGGTGAAATTTTAGAGCTTCCATTTAAAGAAGGTCAAGAAGTTAAAAAAGGCGAGTTGTTAGTTAGAGTAAATCCAGACTTAATTCAATCTGCGGTTAGTAGATCACAAGCATCATATCAAAATGTAAAAGCAGGTTTAGAACAAGCGGAAGCAGGTTTAAAACAATCTAAAGCAGACTACGACAGAAATAAAACCCTTTTCGAAAAAGGTGTAATTTCTAAAGCCGATTGGGATAGAGCAATTGCAAATTATGAGACGGCCCAAGCCAATAAGAGCTCTGCGTTCTATAGTGTGCAAAGTGCAGCGGCAACTGTAAATGAAGCAAAGGACAACCTAAATAGAACAACTATATACGCACCAATGAGCGGAACAATTTCGCTTTTAAATGTAGAATTGGGTGAGCGCGTTGTTGGTACGCAACAAATGGCTGGTACAGAAATTTTACGTGTGGCCAATCTAAACAATATGGAGGTTGAGGTAGATGTTAACGAAAATGACATTGTTAAAGTAAATATTGGGGACTCTACAGTAGTTGAGGTAGATGCCTATTTAAAGAAAGAATTTAAAGGCGTTGTTACAGAAATCGCAAATTCTGCAGCTGGAGCATTAGCTGCAGATCAGGTGACAAACTTTAAAGTAAAAGTTAGAATCCTGGAGGAGTCTTATAAAGATTTAACAGAAGGTAAGCCAGAAACGTACTCACCATTTAGACCAGGAATGACTGCAACTGTAGACGTAATTACTAAAATGCGTAAAGATGCTATTTCCGTACCTATAAGCGCTATTGTAATAAAAACGGATACGAGTTCAACTAAAAAAACATATACTAAATCTAACAGTGAAGGTACAGATTCACCTAAAGAAGAAGAAAAATTTGAATGTGTTTTTATTAATGTAAATGGCAAGGCAAAATTACGCGTAGTAGAAACTGGAATCCAAGATGATACTAATATTGAGATTATTTCAGGGTTAAGTGAAAACGATAAAATCATTACAGGACCGTACAATATGGTTTCTAAAACACTAAAGCCAGGTGATTTAATTGAAGAAAAAAATAAAAAAACTGAATCTTCAGAAGAGAAAGAAGACTAGTATAAAACATGTTAAATAATGGCAATAGTTCTTAATATAGAAACAGCCACAACGAATTGTTCAGTCTCTCTATCTAAAGATGGAGAGACTTTAGTTTTAAAGGAAGACAATAGTTTAGGGTATTCTCATGCAGAAACTTTGCATATTTTTATCGATGAGGTTTTTAAAGTTTCAAAAACAAAACCTTCAGATATTGATGCTGTAGCAGTAAGCAAGGGACCAGGTTCATATACAGGCTTGCGTATAGGTGTATCTACTGCAAAAGGTCTTTGTTACGCACTAAATAAACCTTTAATTGCAATTGATACTTTAGAGAGTTTAGCGCATCAGGTCAATGCTACTGAAGGATTTATAGT
>Ga0114956_1002286_pt1 | contig 15059 bp, 10 predicted proteins | sample MaitaG_FD_87304 | JGI IMG/M metagenome (GOLD analysis project Ga0114956, IMG submission 87304) | Marine algal microbial communities from Maine, USA - Maine_Asex2 metaG | ecosystem: Host-associated > Algae > Red algae > Unclassified | place: Maine, USA | collected 2015-01-05 | reverse complement strand
CCTTGAGGACCAGTATTTCCTTGTGGACCTTGAGGTCCTGTATTACCAGTGTTACCCTGTGGACCTTGAGGTCCAGTGTTTCCTGTATTTCCTTGAGGACCCTGAGGACCTTGACAATCTGCAGCTGTAAATGCTCCGTCACCGTTTGCGTCTTCGAAGCCATCATTCAAACCATTGCCATTTAGATCCCAACAACTTGTTCCTGCTGGACCTTGAGGACCAGTAGTTCCTGTTGCACCAGTATTACCCTGTGGACCTTGAGGTCCAGTGTTTCCTGTATTTCCTTGAGGACCAGTATTCCCCTGTGGACCTTGAGGTCCTGTATTTCCTTGAGGACCTTGTGCACCAGTATCACCTTGAGGACCTGCTGGACCTACCTGACCTATTGCTCCAGCATCACCTTGAGGACCGGTATTTCCTTGAGGACCTTGAGGACCAGTATTTCCCTGAGGACCTTGAGGGCCAGTATTTCCTGTTTCTCCTTGAGGACCAGTATTTCCTTGAGGACCTTGTTCTCCAACATCACCTTTAGGACCTTTAGGACCTGCTGGACCTTGCGCTCCAGTTTGTCCAGTTTGACCTTGAGGACCTTGAGCTCCTTGAGGACCTTGTACACCTGCAGGACCAGCGTTACCTTGAACACCTTGAGGACCTTGAGGGCCTTCAGGACCTTCACCAAAAACATAAATGGTATCTACACCAACAAAAACGGTATCTGTTTTAAAGTTTCCAAAAGGATTCCATTTGGAATCTTCTTTACTCCAAACAAATGTTTCACCAGTTTTCACATTAAAGTGAATATCGCCAGCCATTTCCCCGTTAACTATTGGGTTTGTTTCTTCAGAAGAAACTTTGGCACCCGATGTTCTTGCAGCATACTGAGCATAAGGAACAGAACTAAGCAAAGAATTACCGACATATTGATAATTATTACTTCCTTCTGAGTCCATATAAACCTTTACGGAGTGACTGTCTTTTCCCCAGTCAATACTAGAGAAGTCACCTGAAATGACATCGCCACTTCCAATTGCGATATTAAACAAGCCTAATTTGTTTGTTCTAACATCAAAAGATTCACAATATATCTCACCTCCTTGGTCAGTCGATTCGCCTTCACTGATACAGATTTTAAGATCTATATCCTGATTAGCAATAGGAATACCTTCTGCATCCCTACTAACTGCCTGGTAGTTTATATATTGACTTGATGACTGAGCAAGCATAAACACACTTACCAGCATCAAACAAATACCAGATAATAGTTTTTTCATAGTTACCTAATTAAAAATTTTAGTTATTTAGTTATAATATTATTTGTATAATTTCAAGAATATTCCATACAACAATAGGGAACAGTGAAATAATTCCTGTTCCCATTTATTGATTAAATATTTTGCAAAAAAGACAAATCAAAGAAGATTGATTTAATCTATTTTGTTTACTTTATTTGTAGAAAGCAATTTTCCATCAGTAGTAGCAATAGAAAGCAAATAATATGCTGTTCTAAACTCAGACATATCTAGCTTAAGGTTATTACTTAGAACTAATTTATCCACTCTTAACAATTCTCCATTAATAGAATAGATAGATACGATGATTTCCTGATTTGGGATTTCAATAATTTTGTCAAAAGAAATATTTGCTATATCGACCACTGGATTAGGGAAGATTTTAGTGGTCAAGGTTTTTGAAGACAATTCATCAATCCTTGATAATTGGATGGTTTGCTCATCAATCGTTTCACCATTGTTGGTAACATTGATGCGATAATAAATCAAACCTGCATTTGAAGAGGCGTCATAAGTTGTATTTCCTATAGCATTGACGTTACCCGATGTAAGGTTTTCGAATGCAACACCATCATAAGATTTAGAAATATTAACTTGATTGTTTGTATTTGCGTTTACAATAGACCAAGCTAACTGGTTTCCTTCACCAGCTACTTCACCAACAAAACCAGCAATTTGAGCTTGCTGTTTATTGCAGTCAATATTTTCAAACTTAACAGTTTTAAAACACCCATTTTTGTCCCCACTAATCAATCCGTCAACTGATCTATTATTGGAGAATGGTCCTAAAACGGTATTACCAACAAATAGAGTTGACTCATCGTTAATAAGGATGGTATATTCTTTTTCGTCGTTTGTGTTGATCTCAACGATAAATTCGTCTGAGCCAACACAGGTGACTTTACTAAAATAGTTGATATTACATTCAACTAAGTAAGGTTGGTGAAAACCTTCAGTTAAAATTTTATCTTGTATCTGGTGCGTACTTACAAAAGACTCTCCAATAGTCCAAGATAGACTTCCATTACTCGTCTCAACAGAAGAACCAGCCACAGATATAACATCTTGGCTGATAGTTTGAGCAGTTGAATAAGAAAGTGCTAGTACGATTGCAAAAAGCGAAAGTAACAGCTTCTTCATATTATGTTTAATTTATAGTTATTTTTTCGAAAAAAATAGTAGTAAAATACACCTTATATTTTAGCAATATAAAGACGTGTCATTAATAATATGTCACTGCCCTTTTGTTTGCAAAAAAGATACTCGGCTCGATTAATTTAAAGTGTGATTATCAACACATTATAGCTTACATGTTAAAATAAGGCATATATAAATGCCATTTATTTTCATTTTTTATAACATTAAGGTATAAAAATTAACCTCAAAACCTTAAGTAATAAGGGCAAAAATATAGAAAGTTCTGAAGCATTTATAGTTTTTTGATAAAAAACGCACAGAAAACATGACGTCAAAAATCCATAATTGTTCAAAGTTATTTATAAAAACACTACTATTCTAACAGTTACACATAGGAGGGAACGATAATTATTTAATAAGGAGACAAATCTATTTTACAGATTATCAATTTGATTGAACCTCATACAGACAACTAAGAGGGGCTCATTAGTTTTTCTTGAGTAAGAGGAGGTTCTTTTTAGGTGATTTCTAACAATCACTCTAATATATATACGGTGATCGAGTTGATTTTGTTGAAAAAAAACAAAAAAAGGTAAGCTTACAGGAACTATTGAATGAATTCTCTTGTATCTTTGTAGTTGAATTTGATTTAATAAAATGACTTTACCTATTATTCATTTAAAATAATCCTGCTGTAGCTTAGTTGGTTAAAGCGCCTGTTTGTGGCACAGGAGAGCACTGGTTCGACCCCAGTCAGCAGGACATTCTGGAAGCATTATTCACTATTAGTGGATAATGTTTTTTTGTTTTAAAGCTTTTAGGGACTTTGTTCTTTGAGCTAAAAACCCAATAAGTATTTAATGAGTGCGTAAGAGCCTGGCGTGTGGGGAAGGACAAACAATCTTGGTTTGATAAAACATGCAGAGCTACCAGACAAAAAGTATAGAGAGGGTGATCTGGAAACAATTATAAAAAAATCATTGTGGCAAATAAAGAAAGAGGCATTGTGCCCAAGAAAATCAAAGGCTTTAGAGATATTGACCCAAAGCTCAATCAATTGAAACAGCAAATTATTGTAGCTGCTGGTGAAGTATATAAATCTTATGGCTTCGAACATTGGGATACTCCAGTTCTTGAGTATGCAGATAATTTGGGTAAGTACATGCCAGACGAGGACACCGTTGACAAAGGTGTTTATTCATTTAAGAGCCCAGAAGAGGAGCCTATTATAGGAAAAGACTTTAATGAGTGGCGCGATGATAATGGCAAGGCGGTTATGGAAAAACCTTACTTGGCACTTCGTTATGACTTGACTGCACCATTGGCTAGAGTTTATTCAGAAAAATTATGGGATAGTCTTTCTGCGGGGCAACTAAAAGAAGGCAAAATGCCTTTGTTTAGGAGATTTCAGTATGGACCTGTTCATCGGTATGAAATCAAACTGGCCCCTGGAAGATTTAGGGAATTTTGGCAATTGGATTTTGATACTGTTGGTAGTAAAGATATTGCATCAGACGCAGAAGTGGCGATAATATTGGCAGAAGCATTAGAAGCTATTGGTTTGGGTAGAGAGACTTTTAAAATCAAGGCAAATAATCGCAAATTTTTAAAAGGGTTTCTTCATTCGTTGGGAATTGTCAAAGACATTGACGAACAGAATGTTCTTAGAATTATTGATAAATTTGACAAAATAAGTCTTAGAAACGTAGAAGCAGAATTGGGTAAAGGTCGCATGGATAAATCTGGAGCAAGTATTAAAGGTCTGGGAATTGATCCGACCATTGTTTCTGGTATTTGTGGTTTTTTAGAACAGTTTGAAGATGTAGAAGGAAAAAGTCGCAAAGAAATATTAGACAATCTGAGATTTATAGACAATGCTGTTGCCCAAGAAGGGTTGGACGATATGGTTAAAATGGATGCCATTTGGGAAAAACTTGGCTTCTTTGACGATCGTATTGTTTTTGATCCGACGATGGTACGTGGTATGGCCTATTATACAGGACCGATTTTTGAAGCTGTCTCTTTGTTGTCTTTTATTGATGAGAAAGGTAAGGAGCGAAAAATTGGTTCTATTTGTGGTGGTGGGCGTTACGATGATTTGGTTAAAAACTTACTTGGTTTGACTGTTCCTGCTACTGGTGGTTCGATTGGCGTTGATCGCTTGGCTGCATTGATGATGTTGACCGATCAAATTCCTCAAAAACAAGATGGTCCCATATTGATTGTATATTTTGATGATGATTTGATGCCACTTTATCAAGAAATTGCGCAAAAGATGCGAAAGGCGGGTTTGCAGTCAGAAGTTTATTATGGCGATAATCGAAGTTTGAAAAAGCAATTGGCTTATGCCGATGCAAAAAACAGTCCTATGGCTATTTTAATTGGTAGCAATGAAGCCGAACAAGGTGTGGCTACCGTCCGTAATCTTAAGTTGGGCAATGAATTGTCGAAAACAATAACGGATAAAAAAGAATGGAGGGCTCGAGTACAGAAAGAAGTTCCAATGGATGAATTGATTGAATATGTTTTAGGAATTAGGGGTGCGGAATGAAATCAATGATTGCTAATTATTTTGGTTATTTAAGTAGGTAAACAAAAATAATCGACACTCTATGACGGCCTCTTTTTCTGCTAGACTTCGTTAAAAAATATTTACGTAACTATGGCTATGCAAAGATTTTTTGGTTCTTTGACAATTTTTGCCATTTACAGCAAGACAGAATTTTAGATTTGGAAATCGCAGGTTACCCGTCTAAAGTTGCCGAACTGCTTCGTCGCATGTACCCCTCGGCTACGCTCGGGGTACGATTAGTCCGAACCCCGAGCGTAACGGTCCGCCGCTGCGGTCGAGGGGTGGATTTGGAAAAATATTAGGCAACTTTAGATGGGTAGCCAAATCGCAATTATAAATATCTGATTATAAGTGATTTATAGCAGTGTCTTTCTCAAAGTAGAGAATCAAGATTCTTGTTTGGCAAAAATTGTCAAAGAACCGATTTTTTCCCTTTTCTAGCAAAAAAATAACCATCGTCAACAGTGTCGATTATTTTTATTAACCTACTTACTTGAAAAAAAAGGAACAAGATAATGATGTATTGAGACCGCTTGCAAATGTTTTTTCTGTTAAGCGGTTTTCGAAGAGTCTTGGGTTTTCTGTTGAAGGCTTGAAGACCGTTTTAAAAGGTGAGCCTAATTTTAAGATTCATCTCTTGGCTACTTTGGTGGTGGTTGGTGGTGGATTTTATTTTTCGTTATCGGCTGTGGAATGGGGATTGATTTTACTTGTTTGTGGGATGGTTTTGGTGGCAGAAATTTTTAATACTGCTATTGAATATCTTACTGATTTGGTTGCTCCTGATTATCATCCACTGGCTAAAAAAACAAAAGATTGTGCAGCGGCAGCGGTATTGGTGGCAGCATTTTTTTCGGTATTGGTGGGTTTAGTGGTTTTTTTGCCTAAAGTGTTTGCGATTTGGGCGATTACTTAGGATTGCTCCATACTAGTATTCCCAACTGCGGTTCCACGTATCTATTACATCAATGGAAAATTTATATTCTGTTTGTAGAGTAGTCTGATTAGAAGAACCTACCACTCCATATACTCCGAGACGTAAACGACGACGAGGTCCAATTTTAAAAATACGTTCGAGCCCTGCAAAAGCTTCTTGTTGAGTGAAATTTTCGTTTTGCAGCCATAAGAATCCGGCACCAGCAACAACCCTTAATTTGGTTTTTTTGATGATTGGTAAGGTATTTATGAACAAGCCATTAAAGTGGTGAATGTAGTGCATTTCAACAAATAAGTTCTCGGTAGCAATGGCTTGATCTAATAACTGGAAAGACAAGAGTGGATTGGAGAACAACCAGCGATCGGATCTACGAAACCATTTACTGTCGATGAAACGAAGATCATCTGTATTGATAAATTGTCCAGATTTTATTAAGTATTTGGAAGTTCCCAACACTCCCAGTGTTAAATCTTGTCGCATCTTAAATTCCAAATAATCAAACCGCACATCACTTCCTAGAAATTTATCCCAAGCTGTTTTTAATTCTATCGAAAAAGTGGGATATCTGCTGCCCAGCACCACCTTACCTGTAGGTTCAGTTATATATCTTTGAAAAGGCGTATATTCAAGTACAGTACTTGTTATAAAAGCTTGATACGTTTCAAAATTTAGCGGTGTTTCATTGATAAAGATATCGTCTAAGAAAGAACTTACCTTTAAGTCTTTTACAGATTGGCGATTATAGAACGTTCCCCTTACATCTAAATATAAGCCATTTAGTATTTCAAAACGATGTGACAATCCAATAAAATTATTCATATAATAATTGTTGGGATTGATGAGATTGACAATGGCATCGTAGCTGTTGATGGGTTCAGTTATTCTCCCTATTGCTAGCCCGATTTCTGACAAGCGATATGGATCATAGCGGTATTCCAAACTTGATGTTCCTTGAATGGTTGGTGTTTGCAGCCCCCAAGTTACTCGAGAGAAAGAGTTGACATATCTGCCATCCTCAAACCGTCTAGAATATCCAAAAAAAGGTCCTATTCTAAAACCAGTGACGATGTCGTAACCAATGATGCTCAGTAATGGTCCTATAAAGATGGTTTGTTTTTTCTTATAGTTTCTGAAACCTAATCCATCGTAAAGCACCTCAACAAACTGCACTTTATTGTAAGCTTCTTGAACAGAATCTTGATATTCGGTGCTGTTGTAAAGGGTTTCCAAGCTGTCTTGTTCTCTGACCATTTTTTGCTGATCAAACGACAACGGTTCAGGGCGAGCCGTATTCCAAAAGGTAGAATCTTTTAAGTAAGCCTCTTTAGCAGTTACTGCAATTTCACTACCAAAAAACTTTCTTTCAAAAGTAGGTTTTGTGTTAAACTCACTGAATAGCAATACGGTTCCCCCTTCAAACTTTTGCTTTCTGCCTTTACGAGTTTCATAATCAAACTCTTGACGAACAGGCAACCAAGTTGAGTCATTTAAGGCTTTATATGTTTGTGAAATGGTTAGTTTGTCATAAAATTTCAGATTTCCTTTATCGACCATTAATTCTAATCGATTGATGTTGTGTAATGATTTATTAATAAAGATATATCCACGCAGCGAAGCATTTCCTGTTTTCCGAGGTGTTATTTTTATTTTATAGACCAGTTCTTCCCCTTCTAGAATGGTTTCTTCTAATTTGAATTTATAAGTAAGAATAGAGTTGTTGTTTAGAGGCGAGATGAGTGGCACATCCACTAAGTCTTTAGGAAAAACGAGATTGTCGTAAAAATTAAAATCTACCTGTTCAAATAGTGGTAGATATAATCCACTCTCTTCTCCGTATTTTTTGTAAGCCGAACGTTCCTCTTTGTATTTATTGGGCGCGAGAAAACTGAGTGCCAATTGCATTTCGACCATATTGATTCCGAGTAACGAATCTGTATTTTCGATTTTCATGCTTTCCATTGGACTGCCATTGTTGTCGTAATAATCTTCGTTTTCAGGCTCCTGCTGCTTTTTGCGTTCAGTTATTTTCTCCGTTGCTTTTACATATACTTGACAGCGAAAACTGTCTAGCGGTGTTCTAAATCGTTTTTTGTTTTCTATTGCTTTCTTGATAATTCTATAAGCAGGATCACGCTTAGATGCTTTTACGACCAATTCGTCTAAGGCGACTGTATTTGCTTCGAGATAGACATTTTTTTGGATGGGTTCGTCTCCTATTAAAAGTTGTAGGGTGAGGCTTTCATATCCAATTGCAGAAAAAACGATTTGGTAATTCCCAGGAGCAAGCGTCAAATAATATTGACCATTTTCGTTGGTTGCCGTTCCCTCTTGAATTTCTTTGACGAAGACATTTACGTATGGAATGGGCTGATTGTCTGAGTTCATGACAAAGCCACTGATACCTTGTGCTGAAAGAGAGATGGATGTTGTCCAAATGAAGAGGAGAAGAATATATGTAATTTTTTTGATCATTACTTTTTTTGATGCATCTGGGTATTAAATTGGACTAAGAGCTAAAGGTGATGTTGGAATATTGTTCATACCATTGGCAGTTGATTTTTTGCAGATCATTATTATATTCTGATTCCTTTCTTTACCATTAAAGGAACGTAATTGTTGTGAAAAACGTTTATTGTTTGTAGATTTATTTAGTATGAGGGGAGTATAAAAATTTGTGGAAGTCAAAAAGGTACGTATCTTTGTAATTGCCTTCTAAATAATCTATTTTTTCGGGATGTAGCTCAGCCAGGTTAGAGTGCACGTCTGGGGGGCGTGAGGCCGGAAGTTCGAATCTTCTCATCCCGACTTATTTAAAGCCTTGTTAATCAGTTGATTAGCGGGGCTTTTGTTGTTTTATGTAGATTATACTTGAAGTTTAAATTTAGTGTTTTTGGGTTAAATGTTTGCAAATTGTTTGCAAATGGCAAGTTGATGAGATTCTAAATCCATTAATATGGCGACCATTAGAATTATTTTAGATGAAAGAAGACCCAAGCACGATTCCACCTTCCCATTAAAATTGAGAATCACTCATCTGCGAAAGACCAGACACTTTTCATTGGAGAAATCATTACTAAAATCTGACTGGGATTTTGTAAAGCAACAAGTAAAGAAAGCCAATCCATATCACTCTCAATTGAATAAGCTGATAAGGATGTATAAGCTAAAGGCTGAAAACTTTGTCCTCAAATTAGATTTTGACAATGAGGAATATACTGTTGACCATATACTTGCTCACCTAAATGGAATAGAACCAGAAGTTTTAGAAGTCACCGCCCCTTTTGACAAAACGAAACCCGCTTGTCCACTAGGAGCTAAGTGATACATAAAATGTTGAATCCAAGCATAATTGGCATTACTCGTAGGCGGCACACCATATTGCCAACGTCCATCTTTCCGCAACAAATCACCACTCCAATCACTCACATTAAAAGGCGGATTGGCAATGATGTAGTCTGCCTTTAAATCTTTGTGGGCATCGTTTAGAAAAGAACCTTCATTGTTCCATTCACTTGAGAACTGTCTATTCCACGAATGGCAAGATTCATTTTTGCCAATCGCCAAGTCGTTTGATTACTTTCCTGACCATAGATGGAAATATCGTTGATCTTTCCTTGGTGTTCGCTTATAAACTTCTCGGACTGTACAAACATACTATCAGAACCACAACAAGGATCAAGCACCCTTCCTTTATAGGGTTCCAGCATTTGGACCAAGAGTTCGACCACACTTCTAGGCGTATAGAACTGTCCGCCTTTCTTCCCTTCTGCCAAAGCAAATTCCCCCAAGAAATACTCAAACACATGACCAAGCACATCAGCCGAACGAGACTTAGCGTCACCCAAAGCGATGTTACTGATTAAGTCAATCAATTCCCCTAAGCTGGTTGGGTCTAAGTTTTGTCGGGCATATACTTTGGGTAAAACTCCTTTGAGCGAAGCATTTTCTCTTTCAATCACATCCATAGAATCATCCACCGTTTTACCGATGGTCGGTTGTTTTGCGTGCGATTTCAAGAAATTCCAACGAGCAGAAGGCGGCACAAAAAACACATTTTCCGCTTTGTACTCATCCTTGTCTTCGGGGTCTGCTCCTGCATATTCTCCCTCACCAGCTTTAAGCGTTTCATATAATTCCTCGAAAGCATCAGAGATATACTTTAAAAAAATCAGTCCTAAAACGATGTGTTTGTATTCGGCAGCATCAATATTTTTACGCAATTTATCGGCAGCCTTCCAGAGTTGTGTTTCTAGGGGTTCTTGTTTGACTTCCTTTTTCTTTTTAGCCATTTTTCTTTTGTAAGTTTTCCTTTGTGTTTTGGTGATTTTATCCAAAGCGAATTTAACACCATTCATTTTGAATGAGTTATGATTGATAAAGATAAAAAATCTCTTTAAGAAAAAGAAAAAGGCACGTTACAGATATTTTGTAACGTGCCTTTTAAAAATTGAAAAGAATATTTTATTTAGATGACCTTAAAGGTTTCACAGTCCTTAAAGCTTTAAAGGCATACTCTTTAATTTCAGCCTCTTCAACAATTTGTTTATTAGACTCGATATCGTCTAAAATTTTTAAAGCTTTGTCATAAATTGGATAAAAATTATTGTTATCAGGTCTTCCTACTATAATATCAAACTTGATATTCTCCTTTTCTGCCTGTTCCTTAAATTGATTTAGTTCACCGTACCACCTAAAAGCTTTATTTTGAATCCCCTCCTTGCTTTTGAGATTAAAACTTAAAGATTTAACTAAATTGGTAGTTCCATTTTGCCATGCATAGTCAAAATAAGTTTCAACTCTCTCGTTTTTCAATAAATATTTCTTTCGGAAAAAATGTTTCTTTTGACATGGTTCATCATCAATTAATTCTGAAAACTTTCTGATTAGATTTTTATCATGATCTTTCTTTTCAATTAGAACATCATCATATATTCCTAAATATTCCTTTTTATAATAGTCAATTACCTTGATACTATCAGAATGCTTACCAGTCTTCAAATCACTAAAGAATAAACTATTAGAATCCTTCACTAAAAAATTTTCTTCAATCAGATTATTGAAGTTGTTGATAAACAGATTGTTTTCAGAAAGCGTTTCTGCTTTTTGTTCAAATCTTTTTAAATAGCTTTTTATTTCACTAATATCTACACTCTGATGTAAATAAGAAAGTCTTTGTAATTTTTTAGGGTACAAAAATTTAACTTTATTGATATCAAAGAATATGAATAACAATCCAATATTAACCCGTTCTTCCAAGAAATAAGAAGGTTGATATTTCAAAACGCTATATTTGAATGTAGATTCCATTATACGATCAATTTTTCAACTAATTGGAAGAATATCTGACGATTATCTTTTAATTCTTGCAAGTAAGACTTTATAAAATATAAGTCTTCAACATTTTGACCAAGCTCTTCAAGTTGTTCTCCATAAGAATCAAGTACAGAGATATTAAAGCTCCTCAAGATTTCACTAAAAGTATCAAATGTATGCTCTAAGCTATGTTTTCTTAGATAATTTCGAAATAAATGAGATCCCTTTCCCATTGAGAGAGTCATAAATCGCCAACCATCACTATCGATATACTCTAAAAAACTGTTTTGTATATCTAAACAATGCTCGTGATCAATTATGTATGGGCTTTTCTGACAAAAAAAAAGATTTGGTTTTTTCTCTCTTCTATCAGCATTCCTAACTAAAACATCAAAAGCAAAGATATTTTCTACTTCCCAATTTTCATACTTGTTTAAAGGTAAACCACTTTTGTAGTTCAAATGGTTCTCTATGTACATAGAAGCAAAATAAAAACCTGAGGAAATGTCAAATTTTTGATACTTAGGTCTTTTTTTCAGTTCATCTATAAACCATTTATCTACTTTGACTATAGCAATATCAGGAATGTTTAAATCAAACTCTTTAGCCAAAACCCAAGTATAAATCTCCTTATTAGTTGGCTGATATTGTTCAATTGCCCTTTGCTTAAATATTTTTACGACATATTTCCCTATAAAGTTCCCATCATCATCACCTACTGAGGCTATAACTGGTTGAGTTGAACCTCCTAATAGATTTGTTTCTTCTAATGATATGGCATTATAAACAGATAGCACTACTATTTCAAAGTTACATAATAATATTGACAACAAAAAACCTCATTTTATTATACATTTACCTAAGAAAACCATCTTAAACCATCCGTTTTAACATATAAGACCTTGTATAAATCGACGTCTAAATCATACTACTCCCAAATTTAATTTATAATTCAGGGCGAACGTAAAGTCATTTTACTAATATATAAAAAGTTGTTTTTTAGTTCTTTGAATCTTGTTTTTTTTTGATAGCTTTTTCATCTGAATGCAATGAAATCTATAGACATACTGGTAAATGAGCTCAAAAATATAGAAGATTTTCGCAAACCTCGAGGACAACGCTATTTTCTATATAATTTGTTAGCCATTTTTATGCTTGCTGTTATAGCAGGGGCAGACGACTATGTGGCTGTTTCAGCTTATGCAAAATCTAAAAAAGACTTTTTACAAAAACACAATCTACTTGATGGTGTACGTTACCCATCTCATGATTTATTTCGCAACATTTTGCAAAACTTAGATAGAGCCGCTTTTTCTCAAATGTTAGCAGCTTGGTTAGCTCAGACAGTTGAAAATACTGATAGTATCCCTTCAGATTCGATTCCAGCAAAACGTATTCATATTGATGGTAAATCGTTGAGGGCTAGTAGAACAAGCAATGAACATACTCGTTCAGCTCTGCAAATAGTTACGGCTTATTGTAGTGACAACGCTCTTAGTATTGGACAAGAAGTCATTGACAAAAAAAGTTGTGAAAAAACAGCTATTCCCACTTTGATTAAGATGCTTGATTTGAAGGATACACTGGTGACTATAGATGCTATTGCTACTACCAAAAAGAATGCTTCTTTGATTATATCTAAAGGAGCAGACTATTTACTTGCACTAAAGAAAAATAACAAATATCTATTTTCAGAAGTCGAAAGTTTCTTTGAACATTTTAGTGATACTGCTTTGATTACAGACTTCTTTGAGAGCAATGATAAAGCACACGGAAGGATAGAAAAACGCAGTTGTAGTATCATTAGTAACTTAAAATACTTTCCCGATGCTGATGGGTGGGAGCAACTCAAATCTATTATTTGTGTACAATCTCAAAGAACACTTAATGGTAAAACTAGTCAAGAGAAACGCTATTATTTATCTAGCTTAGAACCAACTGCTAAAATCTTGGCTCAAGAAATAAGGAGACATTGGACTGTAGAAAATGAACTCCACTGGTCATTAGATGTTGCCTTCAATGAAGACAAATGTAGAATCAAACATAAAAACGCTGCTGCTAACTTTGCTGCTCTTAGAAGATTTGCTTTAGCTTTGTTGAAAAATGCTGAAATTTCAAAACTAGGAATTAAAAATCAAAGATTACAAGCTGCTTGGGACGATGGGTTTCTTGAAAAACTATTTGACTTCTTTAAAGAAAAAAACATATTATAAAAATGACTTTGCGTTCGCCCTGATTTATAATTCATAAATCAATATTTATCAGTAACTTATGTTTTTTAAAAATTAAGTTTTCGAGATATTTAAGAAAATGCTCTAAAGATTTAATTCGTGGCATCAATTGCTTTAAGCCCTTTCTAAAAATGGACTTACTTAAGCACACTTTCCCGTTTTTATATTTCTTTACAGGAATAGGCTTTTCACTATTCTCGTAAAAGAGTATTCCCTGATGGACACTAATGGTATAAGTTAAAACGACAATTCCCATCATTAAATTCACTTTAAAATCCTCTTTCAACTTCATTGCCTCTAAATCAAAACCATTCGATTTTAGATGTAAAAAACAAGTCTCTATTTTCCATCGGATTCGATAAAGTTCGCTTACTTTTTTTTCATCTTCAATATTAGTTATTAAGTAGAGATACGTTTGCTTTCCTTTTGGCTCTGTTATTGGAAATATCATAATGTTGGCTATCAAACCTTCCATTAAAACAATTTCAGTATGTGTTTTGTCATAGCGGCGCATCCATCTTCTTAGTGCACTTAAACGCACCTTTTTATCTCGTATTCTGTTTCGATGCCACAGCTTAAATTTCCGATTACCTTTTAAACGCATCACATACTTTAAGCCCCTATCTTCTAAGCCATATATCCATTTATAGCCTATAAACTCTCTATCTCCTACAATATACAAGGCTGGTAAGTCTAAACCTGTTTGTTGCCACCAAACTAAAAACTTATCTACCAGTGCTAGTCTTTCTGTACTGTTACTATTACCTTTCTTTTTCAGGTCTTGCCAAACCAGTGGAATCAAAACACCTTTGTAAACAACACCAATGACAAGTAAATTAATCTTTGTTTTACCCAACTGCCAATTCGTCCGATCTATTAACAAAATAGCTTCTTTATCTCCCAGCCAAATAAGCATGACCACGAGGCGAAAGATCCCTTGTAAAATAATCTCTGATTTGCCTGTCGAAAAGAATTTAACTAACTTATTATAAGCAGTCCGATCCGAAACCGACCCAGCAATAACACAGTTAACATAATCTGAACATTTACTCAAGTTACAGCTTCGAGCCTGAATGATGCACAGACTTAGCAAGAGTAATTCATTAAATTTTGATAGACTCAATTCGGTAAAATACTCTGACAGATTGTGTAAATCTGCTATCTTTGAGTTGGGCGATTTTTTTAGTTTATTAGTTTTCACACACTTAAAACTCTAAATCGCCCATTTTCTTTTAATACAACTCTTTATATATTATAAAAATATTGTGGGAGTAGTATGGTCTAAATATTGAAAACAAAAAACCCGAATGTTTTTACTTTATATAAAATCAGTCGGGCATTGAAAGTTAAGTTGGGAGAATTATTAGAGCTGGTAACTTTATTTAGCTCTATAAAACTAAGATCAAAACTGAAGACTTTTGTATTAAAGACAGCTTAATCACTTATACCAATCCATAGTGAAAATCCATACATCGCATCAGGCTGGTGCGCCAGTCCGATAAAGGCTGATGCTACGTATATTAATCGTGCCGCTGGCACTTTTTTAAATCCGCATTCTAACTATGGATTGGTATAATATT
>Ga0114956_1002282_pt1 | contig 15067 bp, 8 predicted proteins | sample MaitaG_FD_87304 | JGI IMG/M metagenome (GOLD analysis project Ga0114956, IMG submission 87304) | Marine algal microbial communities from Maine, USA - Maine_Asex2 metaG | ecosystem: Host-associated > Algae > Red algae > Unclassified | place: Maine, USA | collected 2015-01-05 | reverse complement strand
CACGGCTCGGTAACGACGGAGACGTCTTGACCGTTATGCCCGAGGGAGGAGCCGTATGAGGTAGTTCCTCACGTACGGATCTGTGCGGGGGGCTGCCGGCAACGGCAGTCCCTACCGTGATCGCTAGCCTCGGTTTGGTCATCGCAAAACCGGGGCTAGCGCCCAAACGGCTCACATGAAAAATCGAAAGCCGGCTTAATCAACAAACCCTTAGCCACGGTTCCTTTGCACAGCGAAACCGTGGCTAACTACAAAGCGGCTCATACTTACTTGCCTTTTTCAAACGAAAATCTCTTCACGGCGTTGCGAACTCTCCCATCTACTCATCGGGATATTTAGACCCGCGTCAGAAGCACGACCTGCGTTTGCTGTTGAAGGCCGTTGGTCATGGTTAAAAGTTGTTTCGCGTCGTTAAGTGACGTCAAGTGTCCGAAATTCGTTGCTTATTCTGAAATGCTTTTGGACGTGGCCGTCAGTGAATTCGGCGTCACGTCGGTTCCAGAGGGTAAGCAATAACACGCAAATTGAGACTGATCCGGACATTTTCTCACATTCGCGCTCGTGAATTTTCAGTTGGGCCACGAATGCCCCATAAAATGTTTGACCTTCTTTTGCATCGCATTGATAATAAAGCGGTCGGACCTTGCTGAATTCTACTTCCCATTCTGATCGCGAGCATGAACTCGATGAACCAGTGTCCCAAGTGTCAAGCCAATCTCGAAATGTTTGCGATCAAATGCGAACACTGCGGTTGGAGCATTGTCGCCTCGGGGCCATCGGACGCCCCGCAAGTACCCGACGATCAGCCCATATCTTTGCCGCCAAGTGACCTTGATCAATCCGGCACAACCGGCAGCCAAACGCTGCGAGAATCGGTCGATCAATCCGCTTCGAATTCGTCCAGTACGACTCAGCAATTAACCAGCGCTGAGGATTCCGATCCCAATTCTGAGAAGCTGGCTGAATCGGCGAAATCGGCCAACCGCGAATTCGAGCGCGGGATGGCGTTGGTAGAGGCGGAAGACTTTAAATCCGCTCTGGCGCACTTCAATCGCGCGATCGTAATCGCGCCCGTCGAACGGTTGGGCGAATTTTATTCGTTGCGGGGATACTGTCACCTCAAACTATCTGATTTTCGCCGCGCCGAAAAAGACTGCACCGAAGCCATCGCGCTCAACTGCTGCGATCCCCAAACGTATGCATGGCGCGCCGCTGCTCGCGGCGAGCAACTTGATTGGCCTTCCGCGTTTGACGATCTTGATATGGCCTGTCTTTCCGCCGGTTCCCAACGCGATACTTATTTGGAACTAATGGAGTCCTACGCCGTTACCGCCAGCGAGTATTATCGTAAAGAGATCGCCGATGGAAAGGATTCGGCCAGCCTCTTCTTCTCCCGTGGTTGGGTCTACCTGCGATGTGGTAAGTACGATAAATCGTTTCGTGATTTCCAATTAGCCATCAAGCTCGAAAGGGGCCATCCGTGGGCTTGGACGGGGATGGCGAAGCTTTGGACCGAGGGGCACATCGACAAATCCACCTTCGATAAATTCGATTCACAGACCGAGGTTGCCGCGACGCTGCCCGATGATGATGCGGACATCATTCGTTGGTGCAGTCGAGGCGAGCAGGGGGACGCTGACTGCCGCCGCGTAGCATTGCAAATGCGGTCGCGTCTTTATCGGGCAACAGGAAAGTTAGACGCCGCGAAAAAAGATTTGCAAACCCTTGAAGACATGGCCGGCGATGATCCAGACGCGCTGGTCGCTTGTTGCGAGCTACGTTTTGAGATGGGGCAGACGATGCCGGCGGTCACGCAACTCAATCAGGTGCTCAAGGCCAACCCCGAATTCCAAAAAGCGCTGTTGCTGCGAGGCCGTTGCTTCGCGCGGGTGAAAAATTATTCGCTGGCGACCAGTGACCTTACACGCTATCACCAACTTAACCCTGAGGATCACGCGTCGGGCATCGAATTAGCCAACGTCTACCTTGCCACAAATCAGATCGAAAACGCGGCGGTCCAGTTTGAAAAAGCGATCAATGCCGATCATTGCAGCTTCGATGCCTATCACGGTTTCAGCCGAGTGTTTTTAAAGAAGGATCGTCTGGACGTTGCCTTGACGCAGTGCCAAAAAGCAATCTCCATCGATAACCGCCGCGCTGAAGCATTTGCCACCGAAGCCGAAATTTATCTACGACTGGGTGACGACACGCGCGGAATCGACAGTTACAGCAGAGCCGTCGGAATTGAGACCAACGATGAGTCCAAGGCCAAGTATTTATACATGCGAGGCGCGGCGTATTACTCGTTAAATCAGTTCGAATTGGCGTTGGACGATTTTCAAAAGTCATGTCAGCTTCGCCCCAACCATGCTGGCGGTTTGGTTTGGAAAGCCGCCGCGTGTTCACGATTAGAGCAGTGGACTCAGGCAATCGTGTGTCTTAATCGTGCCATGGAAATCCGCCCCAACGCGGCCCAACAATATCAACAACTTGGTCGTCCTGTCGCCAAGAAAGCAATTAAGCACTTCAATCGAAAGTTGCTTGAGAACGAAAACGATATCAGAACTTATCGCGATCGGGCGTTAGCGAATCAATTTCTGAGTATGTTCGCATCTTCGATCGACGATCTAACGACGGCGTTGGAACTTAAGCCCGAAAATGCAGATCTGTTGATTCGACGAGGCCAAGTCTACGCGATCACGGGTGATCAAAGATCCGCGATCGAGGACTTCTCCCGCGCCGTCAAAATCGACCGCCGCAATCACTTAGCCAGATTCTACCGAGCGCAGGCACGTGTGAAATGCGGTCACTACGACCGGGCCCAACGTGATATCCAAAAAGCCATTCGCATCGATTCGTTGCAACCGGCTTACCACCATCTATTGGCAAAAATCTATTTGCAGAACGATCGGCTGGATCAAGTCGTGCTGTCCTTAGATCGTTCGATCTTGTTGGATTCCGCAGACGTTGCTGCGTTTAAGTTGCGTGGCGATGTTCAGGTTAGACGCAAAAACTATTTCTCTGCCGTCAGCGATTACACCCGCGCTCTTGAGTTGGATCCTTCCCAGACGGAACTGTTGGTGCTTCGTGCACAGACGCTCGCCAAAGGCGATAAGCCTCGCGCGGCGATTGAAGATTTTGAGATGGCCTTGACGCGTGATCCCCAATTACCCAAAGCATATTCAGGACGTGCATTAGCTCTATCGTCGTTGGGTGAACATGAATACGCAACGATCTGGCTGACCAAAGCGTTTCACCGATTCAAGAAACCGCGCGATCTGGCAGAATTGCTTTTCGCGCGTGGGAAAATCTTCTATCAGATGGTGTTATACGCATCGGCAACGATCGACTTTACTGCGGTCTCACGTATCATGCGTAACGATCCCAAGGTGGTCGCTGCCGCCAAGTACGCTCGCGCGATCGCGCGGGTGCAAACGGGCCAACGCGATCTGGCGGAAAAAGATTTTCGCGAAGTATTGGAGATCGATCCCACCCACGATCCCTGCAAATTAGCGTTGCACTGGATGGCCAATCGTGAATCGGTTGAACTTCCGCCGTTTTTGATCAAGCCAATCTGCAACAAACGACCGATGCGCCCGCCGGTGATTCGATCGAAAGTCAAAATGACAACCCGTCCGCGTGACTGGCGAGCCGAACGGCAGTACGATACTTGGATTCTACGAACGCTGGAAAAGAAGGAATACGGCCCCATCCAACGCGATGTGTTGAACCGTTGGATCGAAGATGGGCGCATTGATTTTGGAATGAAATTATTACGAGCCGATTGGTCAAAATGGCAACGAGTGGAACGCGTGTTCAAGGAACTGAAGCCGGTCGCTGTGAAAGGTGAGCAGAAGAGTTCGCGGGCATTTCCGGAAATTATCGAAAAAAAGTCTGACTCAACCCCCGCCGAACCGTAGTCCTTGTCCCTTCGGTGTGCTCGAATTGGTTAAAAGTAATCGCACTCGGAAATTGGAAACGGAGGCTTCTTTGACGCAAGACAAACTTTCAATGGTTTACGTGGCCAACGTTGAATCCCCGCCGCCAGAGGCGATTTCCAATGGGTTCGCGAAGTATACGCGATTCAAAGAGCTGAAATCCGGTGGCAAAGCTGTCTTGTACAGCTGTTTCGATACCAATCTGGGCCGCGAAGTCGTGCTTAAAAAGTTGCGTCCGGAGTTCAAAGATGACAAGGTCGAACTTCGACGGCTGTTACGCGAGGCCAAAATTACCGCTCAGTTGCAACATCCGGCAACACCGCCGCTGTACGAATTGGGAATCGATGACCAAGGTGCCTGGTATTTTGCGATGAAGAAAATCGCAGGGTTCACTTTGTTCGAGATCATCGTCTCCTTGGCTCAGCGAAAACCAGAGGCTGAATCTCATTTCACACTGACGCGATTATTGGGGATCTTCATTCAAATTGGCGACGCCGTGCAGTTCGCTCATTTGCGAGGCATCATTCATCGCGATATTAAACCCGAAAATGTGATCATCGGAATGTTCGGTGAAGTGAATCTTATCGATTGGGGCGTCGCCAAGGTTTGGGGAATGCCGTATGACGATGGGGACGAACAACATGCCCACATTCGCGGTGGAACCCCATTGTATATGTCTCCCGAACAGGTGCTGGGACATCGACCTGTTGATGAGCGATCGGATATTTTTAGTATGGGTATCGTGCTGTATGAGATGCTGGCGCAGCGCGAGCCATTCCGCGGAGCAGAAACGCGCGATACTTACGACAACATCATTAACGAAGAACCTATGCCGCCCAGTGAGGCCGCGCCCCATCGTCTGATCCCAAAAACGCTGGATCAAATTTGTTTGCGGGCGCTCAAGAAGAACCCCGCCGACCGCTATCAGTCCATGCGGATGATGGTTAATGATGTTGAAGAGTTTCTCAACAACGCAATTCAACGAGGGACACAATAACCAACCGCCGGATTTTTCCCAAGGATTCGTTATCGCCAACGAACTTAACTTTAGCGACGCGAATTATGTTAAGATCCAAAGGAAGTGATTGCCGATGTCCTTTTTCAAAAAAAGCACTGTGACCGACAAAGAGATACAATTTCAGCGGTTGGAAATGAAGGTCAACGCCTTGATGGCAATTTGCGTCGTTCAGGTGTTGATGCTGGCAGTGCTGTTATTTGCCAAGATATTCGTCCCCTCGACGTTCACCGTCGTGTTGGTCCTAGTGATTTTGGGAGTGGCCGGATATCTGTTTCGCCAGCAACTGCCCAGCGTCATCAGGAATGTTTTTGGCACCGTTTTTCGCCTGTTGACCCGCGACAGTGGTTCTTCCGCCGATGTTCCGACGGAGCAAGCCGCAACAAACGAATTCGATACGTTTGAAAAAGAAAAATTTAAATAAGCTGTGGCGAAATTAATTACCGCATGTCCAGAGGTCCTTGGGGACTGTTTGGTCAACGTGAGCGGTAGGGGCGCTAGGGGCCTGTTGATTAAGTGAGCCGTTTAGGCGTTAGCCTTGGTTTGGTCATCGCAAAACCGGGGCTAGCGCCCAAACGGCTCACATTAAAAATCGAAAGCCGACTTAATCAACAAACCCCTAGCCGCCGGTTCGTCGCATCGTCTGCCTGCGGACAGCACCTTGCGGCTCAGCTCAGCTCAGTTCAGCGAAAGATAGACATCCGAAACCAAATTAAGTTCCCTTCTTTTCCTGCCAATCTATTTTTTCTTTCGGCTGGAACTTCACGACATGCTTGAACGTCGGTAGGTTTGTAATTAACTACACCGTGGGCAGCCTTGCTCTACGTTTTCAATCTTAAAGGTCGATCATGCGTAACGTCATGAATTCAATTTTGTCGAATTCCAATGCAGCTTTTGTTTTTACCGTGCTGCTTCTTTCAGGTCTCATCATTTCTTTCGCTTATGGTCATCCGGTGAATGAGAACAAATCACGCGATCAGCTTTGGAAAGAAGTCGATCAAGCCCGATCGCAGCGTCTGCCAAAAACCGAAATGGAGCTGTTGCAACGGATCTATACCTTGGCGGTAGCCGAACAAGAGTATCCTGATGCGGCCCGCGCCCTGCTCCAAAAGATCGTCGTCGAATCGACAATCAATCAACCTGCGGCACCGTTTGCAATTAAAAAACTTCAATCTGAAATCGAAAACGTACCCGAATCATTGAAGCCGATCACCGACGCGGTGTTGGCGAACTGGATGTACGCATACTTTCAGAGCAATCGTTGGCGGTTTCAGCAACGGTCTCAAACGTCCACCGCCCCCAGCGATGACATCGAGACATGGGATCTCCGTCAGATCCTGCAATCCATCGACGAATCATTTACCAGTGCTCTATCCAATGCCGAAGAACTAAAGAAAACTCCCGTCGCGCAATTTTCGAGGCTGACCGAGGGCGGCAACGCCCAAGGCGATCTTCGACGACCAACGGCGTTCGATTTTATCGCCCACGAGGCTTTGGAGTTTTATGCGTTGGACGAACAGATCACGCAAGGGATAGATGCGTTCGAAATTACCGCCGACAGTCCCATCTTCAGCGTTGCCCAACAGTTTCTCAATTGGCAACCCGCCAGCGCAGACGCCGATTCCTTCGCCCTGAGAACGATCAAGCTCTATCAGCAATTGCTCACCTTTCATCAAAACGACGATGACCCCACGGCTTATTTGGCCGCCGATTTAGAGCGATTGTCCTTCGCTGGTATCACCGCCAAAGGTCAGGAAAAAACGGCCCGCTACCAAAGCGCTTTGCAGCGGTTCGCTGATAAGAATAAACAGCATCCCATCTCCACCGAGGCGCTGGCCGGGCTGGCGCGAAGCCAACGTGACGAAGGTGATTTGGTCGAAGCCCATCGCATCGCCACGATTGGACTCAATCGCTTCAAAGATTCCCCCGGAGGTGCTGAATGTCAAAATTTGATTTTGAGCATCCAGCAGCCCGCAGCAAGCATCGCGACGGAGTTGAATTGGAATTCAGAGCAACCTGAGTTCACGATCAACTACAAGAACATTAATCAAATCTCGTTTCGAATCGTTGAATTCAAACGCGCATTTTGGGAGTTGGGGTTTCAAATCAATCGTGATGGCGACCAAAGAAAATCGCGTCAACGACTATTGAATCTTCCCGTCATCAAGCAATGGGACGTCGAACTGGCCGCAACCGAAGATTATCAGATGGCCACGCAATCTGTCGCGGCTCCCGATGATTTGAAAAAAGGAGCTTACCTGATTATCGGTTTGATTGATGCCGGCGCAGAGAACGATAATGAAGTTGTTTTCGCTGAAAATTTTTGGCGGACCGATTTAGCGCACGTTGCGCGGGTCATCTATCAAGACAATGTGCTTCAAGGCCAAGTCTTGGATAGTGTGACCGGGTTGCCCGTGGCGGCAGCCAATATCAAAGTGCAAGCTTACGTCAAGGATCAAGGGCAAAGACGCGCACGTCGGTTGGTCAATTTTGCCAACACGGTTACCGACAGCGACGGCATCTACTCAGTAAAGGCAAAGGACCGCAGTCGCAATCATCACATCACCATTACGCACGGCGATGATACGTTGTACGTGGTCGATCATAACTATCGCCGTTACCAGTCCAGCAATCGGCAAAAGATTCGTCGGTCTGCGTTCTTCACCGATCGCAGCATTTATCGTCCCGGCCAAACGATCAATTTCAAAGTCGTATGTACCATCAGCGATGCCAAACGAAATGACTATCTCGTTTCGCCCAATGAGAATTTGGAAGTCCAGCTTCTGGATATGAATAATGAAGTCGTCGAAACGATAAAGTTGGTGACCAACGATTTGGGATCGGCCGCCGGAACGTTTACCGCTCCAAAGAATCGCGCGACCGGACGGATGCGTCTTCAAGTAAATAGATCTAGGCACGTCGGGCAAACATCCATTCGCGTTGAGCAATACAAGCGGCCGAAATTTAAGGTTGATATCGAAAAACCCGACAGTTCTTTCGCGCTCGGCGATTCCGCGACCGTGACCGGTCATGCGATGGCGTATAACGGTGCATCAGTTGATGGAGCGCAGGTGAACTATCGCGTCGTACGCAACGTGCGTTATGCCGGTTGGTGGTACTGGCGTTGCTGGTGGGCACCGGTGAATCTGCCTCAGGTTGAGATCGCTCAAGGGACGACCGAAACCAAAACCGATGGAACGTTTGAAGTTAACTTCGATGCTCTTGCTGATCCCGCCGCCGATCGCGCGGGACAACCTACCTTCGCATTTACCGTCTATGCAGACGTCACGGATTCATCGGGCGAAACTCGTTCTGCTCAGACCCGCGTTAATGTTGGATTTGTTTCTTTGGCGGCAGAGGTTTCGCACGAAAAATGGCTGACCACCGAGTCGCCAGCCAATTTCAAAATCACCACCGAAACGCTCGATGGCGTCGGTCAAGCCGCGACGGGAAAGCTCATTGTTCGTAAACTGACACCGCCAGAGGACGTTCAACGAAAACCGCTTCTGTCCAATCGTTACCGAAACGGCACCCAATCAAAAAATGATACGCCCGACCTGTCCGATTTCCAGCGCTGGCCCGTTGGCGACGTCGTGCATCAGCAGGAGGTTACGACTGATGAACAGGGCGCTGCGGAGCAAGCGTTTGAGATGGCTGCGGGTGCTTTCCGCGTAACGTTTGAGACCAACGATCCCGGCGGTGAAAAAGTATTGGCTGAATCTTCGTTTCTGGTGATTGATCCTTCTTCGAATACCTTCCCCACCAAAATTCCCGATTACTTTGCGGCAGAGAAATCAAGCTGGCAACCGGGAGAAACTTGGACCGCGGTGTGGGGAACGGGGTACGACACGGGTGCGGCCTATGTGGAAATTTTTCATCGCCAACAACCCGTGTCTGCGTTTTGGACCAACGCAGGGGAAGACGAAGGAGCGACTCAAAAGAAAATTGAAATTCCGATTCAAGAAAAACATCGTGGTGGCTTACATGTCGTCGTGACTTATCTGCGTGAAAACCGTTTGTATTCACATACTAAAAAAATCAATGTGCCGTGGGAGAATAAAAAGCTGGCTGTTAAATGGGAACACTTCGTTTCCAAGCTCCAGCCTGGCGGCAAGGAGACTTGGACAGCCGTCGTATCCGGCCCCGATGCTGAAAGTTCCGCGATCGAAATGGTGGCCGCAATGTACGACAGTTCACTCGATCAGTTCATGAGCCACAAATGGCCCAGTACGCTGGGGGCATTCTACAACGACGGCCTTTCACAAAGCTATCAGTTCAATAATCGGCGATTAATGCTGAAGATGCTGGGTAGCTTTGCCTTAAGACCGCAACGATCTAAGCGGGCTGAATATCGTTACTTCGCCAATGATATCGGGGCATTCTCTGGTGGTCTCTATGGTGGCGGAAGGTCTGGCCAAGGCAGTGATAGATCGTTTATTACAGGAAGAGGCCCTGTAAGTCGCACCAGGATGGAACGTCGCTTTACAGCCGATGGTTCAGAATCAATTGTCTCGGTTCCATATACTGAAATTGAGACGAGTGCTGCACCAATGATGAATAAAACGATGGCATTGAGCGACGAAGCGTTTGAAGGTAAGTCCTCAAGCCTAATCGGGGTAGATGTAGTTCCTATTGCTGGCCCGAATCTGACGCAAGTTTCCATTCGTAAGAACCTTCAAGAAACGGCGTTCTTCTACCCTAATCTCATCGCCGATGAAAAAGGGCGAATCAAAATTCAGTTCGAGGTTCCCGAAGCCCTCACAACGTGGAAGTTCATGGGGCTGACGCATGACGGCGAATTGCGAACCGGATTGCTGACCGACGAAATGACGACCAGCAAAGATCTAATGATACAGCCCAATCCGCCGCGCTTCCTGCGGGAAGGCGATCAGTTGTACTTCTCGATCAAGGTCACCAACCAATCCGATCAGGCTCAAACGGGCATCGTTCAATTGCAGCTGAACAATGCATTTGACGAAAGCTCTGTCGACGCGGCGTTCGGCAATTCGGAATTGAAGCAATCCTTTGACGTCCCAGCGCAACAATCGCGCTCCTATCACTGGAAGCTGGACGTGCCGGACTTCGTCGGCGCGATCACCTATAAGGCAGTGGGAGCCAGCGATAGCGTTTCCGATGGCGAAGAGGGGTTTTTGCCAGTGCTTTCCAAGCGGATCTTGGTCACCGAATCGTTGCCGTTGCCGATTCGAGGCAATCAAACGCGTACCTTTACGTTCGAAGAACTGGAAAAAATGGACCGCAGCGATTCGCTGAAGAATCAATCGCTGACGGTGCAGATGACTTCCAATCCTTCATGGTACGCAGTGATGGCGCTGCCGTATCTGATGGAGTACCCGCATCAGTGCAGTGAACAAACCTTTAACCGGATGTACGCCAACGCCTTGGGACAAAGGATCGTCAACAGTAACCCGCGTATCAAAACGATTTTCCAGCAGTGGCGGGGAACCGACGCGCTAAAAAGTCCGCTTGAGAAAAATGATGATCTTCGAAACGTCACGATCGCTGAATCGCCTTGGTTAATTGACGGGAAAAACGAATCGCAATCCCGCCGCAATGTTGGTTTGTTGTTTGATAACAACCGCATGAATAATGAAGTTAAAAAAGCCGTCGATCGTTTGGCTCAGATGCAATTAAGCGACGGATCGTGGCCTTGGTTTTCCGGCGGTCCCACCAATGAGTACCTGACGCTTTACATTACGACAGGGTTCGGTCGTTTAATGAAACTGGGGGTCGACATCAATGTCCAATCAGCGATTCGAGCGTTGAGTCATCTCGATGGCGATCTCAAACGCCGCTACGATCGTTTGGTGCAAAAGAATCGTCTGGACAGAAACAATCTCAATCCTACGACTGCTTTGTATCTTTACGGACGCACGTTTTTTCTTGAGGATCAAGCGATTGCGGATCAAAATCGGGCTGCTTTTGACTACTTTGTTCAACAGGCGAAGACCTACTGGCCGAAGCTTTCGTCGCGACAGTCGCAGGCTCATGTTGCAATCGCGCTGAAACGTTTAGGCGATGTGGCAACGGCCGGCGCGGTGATGAAATCGCTGACAGAGCGTTCATTGCGTGATGACGAGCTTGGCCAATATTGGAATGAAGCGGACAATTTCTGGTTCTGGGCAAACGCACCTATTGAAACGCAAGCCTTGCTGATCGAGGCTTATGATGAAGTGCTTGGCGACGCCCAATCGGTACAGGAGTGCAAGATTTGGTTGCTCAAGCAAAAGCAAACGCAGGCTTGGAAGTCGACGAAGTCCACCGCCGACGCTGTTTACGCGTTACTACTGCGTGGAACTGATCAACTGTCGTCTTCGAAGTTGGTGGACGTCACTATCGGCGGGAAAAAAATTCAGCCAGCAAAGGTCGAAGCGGGCACTGGGTTCTTCCAAGAGAAATTTACTGGCGACGATATTAGCTCGGGGCAAAAAACGATAGAGATTGCGAAGTCCGATGACGGAATTGCCTGGGGCAGTGTTCACTGGCAATATTTGGAAGATGTTTCTAAAATCGAACCCTATAAAGAAACGCCTTTGACGGTGCAGAAGAGTCTGTTCATCAAAAGGAACACTGACGATGGTCCAGAAATCACCCCCGTCGATGGAGCGGTGGAGATTGGCGACGAGCTGGTGACACGTGTCGAGATTCGCGTCGACCGCGACATGGAGTTCGTTCACCTCAAAGATTACCGAGGCAGCGGCACGGAGCCGGTCAACGTACTTTCGCAATACCGCAGACGGGATGGACTTTCGTATTACGAATCGACCCAAGACACTGCTTCGCACTTTTTCATCGAAAACCTTCGCAAGGGAACTTACGTATTTGAAACGTCCGTCCGCGTTCAGCACGCGGGCAAGTACCAAACGGGCATCGCACAATTGCAATGCATGTACGCACCCGAGTTTAACAGTCACTCAGGCAGCGTTGAGATCGAGGTTAATCCGGCGGAGTGAGTTTGTGCGATTGCGAAGGTTTAATTGGAAAACGTTGAGATACGGTTTGGAAGATGTGAGCGGCAGGGCGTTACCCGCCGTTTTGTTGCGACTGGTACCGGCGGCTTACGCCTTGCCGCTCAGAATTGCGAAAAAAACGTAGATGAAATTAAATTTATCTGCCTAGTTTCGAGGGCTCAGCAGAAACGTAGCCAACAGAATCAACATCAGCAATGAAAGCGATAGGTAAGCCGCCCATGGATCGACGTTCCCTTTTGCCTCGCCCAGTCCGAATCGAAATCCAAGTCGATGCCACGTCAAAAATCCGATAGGAACCGTGAGAATTCCAAATAGCCAGAGGGCCCAAATCGGTGCTCCATTCGTTAACATGTCGCCCGCATCACCGATGCCTTGAAATGACCCCAAGCCGATGTAGGAGCCGTTAGCGATCAGGCAAAACCCCGCGAAAAATCTGGCCAAATAATCGCCCGGAGCTTTAAGTTTCCAAAGCGCCCCCCAGATCAACAGTGGCAACAAGACTCCAATCAGCGGCCCCGCCCAAACGACGACTGTCGGATGAAGGTTGGGAAACACATCGGTGCGCGATAGTGCCAAAGGATGAACAACAATTCTTGTCACGGTTCCGCCGGTGAGATAAGCCGCGATAACGTGCCCCAATTCGTGCACCGCCATAAAAGCCATCCAACAAAACGGGATGAATGTTGCGATCAAAATGACTTGATAAATTCGGTTCATGGGGAAGGGGCATAGTTTGGTATCACGGTTTTTCGTGCTCGGGTTTCGCAAGCAAATGAAATCACAACCTCGTCCAAAAATGTCTGCGATCGCTGTTGGCTGAATAGATATGATCATTGTACCTACGCTAAAGACGGCCCTTACATGATAAAGGCCGTCTGACGTTTTTCACTTTGCACTGGATTCGATTCCTTAACTCGCTTGAGCAACGGCGAATGGGTTCGGTAAGTTCGTCAGATCCTCTTGATCGAGTTCGAGTTCGATACTTAGACTTCCAGAGGTTGAATTTTTAACATCAACGTCGTAGGGAGCCAGTTCTCCGCGGAGAATTTTTACGTCATTAGGAGCCTCAATTCCGATGCGGACGGTGTTGCCGCTGATCTTGAGGACTTGGATCTTAACGTTGTCTCCAACGATGATCGACTGATTCAATTTTCGTGATAAAACTAACATGGCATATTCCTTTATAGGTTGTTTAATAGTTGGAAAACTCGATGGCTTTCCTTGGCTACTTCAATCATCGCGTCCGCCAGTGACGCCTTAGGTCAACGGCAGATGAAAGTTTGCGAAATCCGTTGGGCTGTGCTCTGATCGCTAGCAGTGGTGTTAAAGTATGCGGGCTGGCAAGCTTTTTCAGTTGTTTTCTGACGGTTGTACCGATTAATCCGAAGGTGCCGGCAATCCGTGGCGGGCACACAAAGTGCGATCGCGTATTGACGCCTTCAATCGCACCAACCGCAAAAATAGACTCGAGGAGCGACTCATGCTTCGATGGAAAACCCCATCTGCCCTTTGTGCCATCATGATTACGGCGTACCCGTTGACTTCGTTCGCGCAGCAAATCGTTAAACCCGCTCCGCCTGAAATTTCTATCTTGCAGCCGATGAGCCCTCTTAAGCTTCCCAGCAAAGTGCGTAAAGTCGCCTACGAACCTTTGGCACCTTTGGTTTCGCCGCAGCAAGCCGTCGCCGCCAATCCAACGCTACAACCACCCAAGGGGAATTCGAAGGTTCGAACCGCCGCGCTCAGTCCGTTGGTTCCGATGCCTCCGATTCAGCTACGAAACAATCCAACGACACCGCCGCGTAAGTTTAGCGCGAAGTATCGCCCGCCGTCACAGACTCAACAGCCTGTCGAACGTGCGGCGTCTCCGGAGATCGTCATCCGCACTCCTTTTGTGCAGCCCCACAATCCCAACCTCTACCTGTTTGTCGTCGAAAACGTTGGCACCGTTGATGCCACGGCCGCTTCGGTTGATTTGTACGTGCCTCAAAACGTCGTCATCACGAAGGTCGTTCCTGCGTCCGCGACCAGCACCGCTCAACGGGCTCATGTGCGATTAACGGATTTAGCAGCCGGTTCGAAGTCGATCATCGAAGTCGAAGTCAGCCCCACAACTGATGTCGTTGAATTTCAAACACGTCTGTCGTTGGAATCGGTTCACATGTTCACGACCGCTGCCAATCCAAACTATGTCGCACGATCAAATCGCGTTGCTCCAATCGCCGTACCTGTAACATCACCGGCAGAAGTTGTCGCGTCTCCAACCCAGAGCGAGTCGTCGTTACCGGTGGAAACTGTTTCGGCTCCAGTGAATTCGGTTCCAGCGAGGCAAGTTTCTCAAGTCGGACCGCCGTTGGCACCATTGACGCCGTTGGCACCCATCGCAACGGCGAAATCTGCGCTAACTTCGACCATTACAAATCCTGTCACCGACACGACATCACGATCGGGTAAAGCTCAGCCACCGAACATCGCCAACGCAGCGACAAACAACGCAGCCGCAGTTCAGGCTCAGTTAGTGTCCTCGACCACTGTCGCGGCGCAGGCCTCCGTAGACGCACAACTTACCGCTACGGTGGACGGTCCAGTTACCCTCGGTGCGAACCAGCAAGCTGATTTCAGCATCACAGTAACTAACCCAAACAAATCCGAAGCAACCAGCATCGTGGTGCAATTGTCGGTCCCTGCCGGATTGAAGATCACCGTGCTTGACCGTGACGCTTGGTTCGATCAAAAGAACCAGACAATTTCATGGGAAATCAGTCAACTGGGTTCTGGGCAACAAGAAACGATACAATACAAAGCCGTCGGGCAATCGATTGGCCAGCAGAACCAAAAAGTCACCATTGGGATGCAAGACGTGTACCAAGGCAAGGCTCAGTTGGTGACGCTGGTATCAAATTAAGGGTTAGGCATCTTAGGCGGTTACCTTAGTTGGACAGCGCCACTTTCGTGAGCGGCAAGGCGCTAAGCCGCCGGTCAATAGTGGGCAGAGCCGGCAACTATCGCCCAATGGCACTTACTTTAGATTTTACTAGCGGTGCAGAAACCAAAATTTAGCTCCCCCTCTCCTCGTGAATTCGGACGTTAGATCTTCCCACTGGTAGCAAACGTCATCCGAATTT